>OLXE01001327.1_pt1 | contig 11325 bp, 2 predicted proteins | sample 1644571 | NCBI WGS metagenome assembly OLXE01 (sample SAMEA103958161, study PRJEB25191) | human gut metagenome | biome: human-associated habitat [ENVO:00009003]; feature: intestine environment [ENVO:2100002]; material: feces | place: Germany | collected 2013/2015
TCAATATGGAGCAAACTTATAGGAATCAAGAAAACTGAGGACAGAAACAATGCCATCGGTAATAAAATTACATCTGTACCATTTAGTGCCCCAAACTATGCCATAGTAGATGTTGAAGTTGGCTTGAAAGATCATAAAATCCATGATATAGGGGCACTCCTACATGATGGCACGACATTCCATAAAACTTCCAAAGATGAATTGTTTAGTTTTCTTTGTGATATAGACTACATCTGCGGTCACAATATCATTCATCATGATGCCAAATATCTGTTCACGGATAAAACATGCCGCTGGATTTTAGTTGATACACTTTATGTCTCGCCTTTATTGTTCCCGGAACGCCCTTACCATAGGCTTGTGAAAGATGACAAACTGATTAGTGAACAGATGAACAATCCGGTGAACGATTGCAAGAAAGCAAACGACTTGTTACTGGACGAAATAGCATGCTGGAATTCATTGCCGAAAGAAAAGCGCATACTATTCGCATCGCTACTAAAGGGCAAAAAAGAGTTTGAGGGATTTCTCAGCATAATGAATGCGGAGTATATCAATGAAGGAATACCTGAACTTATAAAAAAACTGTATGCAGGAAAGATTTGCCAACATGCTGACCTTGACATGCTCATCGAACAATATCCATGCGGATTGGCATACGCATTGGCTCTAATTGATACTACTGATTACCGTTCCATCACTCCCGGATGGGTACTTTACAATTATCCGGAAGTGGAATTTATTGTAAAACTCCTGCGCCACACCAGTTGCCGGGAAGGCTGTGACTACTGCAATACGCAACTGGACGTGCTTCATAACTTAAAAGTATTTTTCGGATATGAACGCTTTCGAACATACGAAGGCGAGCCACTGCAAGAACAAGCAGCTCAAGCTGCGGTAAAAGGCAAATCGTTGTTGGCGATATTTCCTACTGGTGGAGGCAAATCACTTACCTTCCAGTTACCAGCACTCATGGCAGGACGTTCTGTACACGGGCTTACGGTTGTTATCTCCCCCTTACAGTCACTAATGAAAGACCAAGTAGACAACCTTGCCGACAGAGGCATCACGGATGCCGTGACCATAAATGGAATGTTAGACCCCATCACAAGAGCACTGTCCATACAAAGAGTACAAGACGGAGAAGCCTCACTTTTGTATATATCTCCCGAAATGCTTCGTTCAAAAACTATCGAGAAAATATTGATAGCACGCCACGTTGTAAGATTTGTGATAGACGAAGCGCATTGCTTTTCTTCATGGGGGCAGGATTTCAGGGTTGACTATCTCTACATAGGTAAATTCATCCGAGAATACCAGCAAAAGAAAAAATGCAAGAATCCAATACCCGTATCCTGCTTTACGGCTACGGCAAAACAAAAAGTAGTACAAGACATCTGCGACTATTTCAAACAAACATTGAATTTAGACTTAGAATTATTCGCATCAACAGCCTCAAGAACAAATCTGCGTTATTCCGTCATACATGCCGATAGTGACAATGATAAATATTTAAAGCTAAGAGAACTTGTGGCTGAATCCAATTGTCCGACAATCATTTACGTATCACGTACCAAACGGACTGAAGAACTGGCAACCAAATTGACTCGTGACGGTTATAAGGCACTACCTTTCAATGGTAAAATGGAATCAGATGAAAAAATTGCCAACCAAGATGCATTCATGAATGACCAAGTACACATCATCGTGGCTACGTCTGCATTTGGTATGGGAGTCGACAAAAAAGATGTCGGTCTTGTGGTACATTATGACATTTCCGATTCGCTGGAGAACTACGTTCAAGAAGCAGGTAGAGCCGGTCGTGATCCCAGCCTCAGCGCGCGTTGTTATGTGCTTTATAGTGACAATGATTTGGACAAGCATTTTATACTATTGAACCAAACAAAACTAAGCATCAGTGAAATACAACAGGTATGGAAAGCCATAAAAGACCTTACCAGACAACGTATGAAAGTCAGCTGTTCTGCATTGGAAATTGCCCGGCAGGCAGGATGGGACGATTCGGTATCTGATATTGAAACCCGTGTACGAACAGCATTAGCAGCTTTGGAACAAAGTGGATACTTGATAAGAGGAAATAATGTGCCTCACGTATATGCCACAGGCATCACGGTAAAGAATATGGATGAAGCAAGAAAGCGCATATCAATGTCATTGCTCTTCGACCGCGACGAAATAGAAAAGGCAGTCCGAATCATCAAATCATTGATATCCCAAAAACACATTGCCAAAGCCCAAGATTCAGAAGCAGAGTCGCGGATTGATTATCTGGCAGACATTTTGGGAATAAGCAAAAGAGAAGTTATATCCGTAGTGGAACGAATGCGACAAGAAGGCATATTGGCAGACAGCAAAGATATATCTGCTTATTTACTGGATGCAGGTGACTCGGAACGAAAGTCGCAAACACTCCTCGAACGTTTTGCAAAACTTGAACAATATATCCTCAACCATATTCCTGACGAATCTTTGCGAATATCATGCAAGCAACTGAATGACAATGCAGTAAACAACGGGATCAATACATCCAAAGAAAAAGATATTCGGACACTACTCTATTTCCTCACTGTCAAGGGCTATACCCGCAAAAAAGAGGATGCGGTTCGTAATATAGAAATAAGTCGTCAGGCAGACTTGGAATCAACCATCAAGCGTTTTGAAAAACGATTGGAAATTAGTCGTTTCGCCATAGAATGGCTATACAGGATCGCCTCAGATACGGAAACGGGAAATTCACCCAATAAGGCTATCCAATTTTCTGTAGTAGAACTTCTGAATCAAATAAAATCAAGCCCCCAATCCCTTTTCGGCGGACTTGATGACATTCAATTGGAAGACGTGGAAGAAGCACTTCTGTACTTATCAAAAATTGGTGCGCTAAAACTTGAAGGCGGTTTCCTGGTTCTTTATAACGCCATGAATATCCAAAGAATAAAGGACAACAAATCAAGATACAAGCAGGATGATTACCGGATGCTCAACGAATTCTACAAACAGAAGATTCAGCAAGTACATATTGTGGGCGAATATGCTAATCTGATGGTTAGGGATTACAATACAGCCCTGCGATATGTTCAAGACTATTTCCAAATGGATTACAGGAAGTTTGTTACAAAATACTTCAAAGGGGACAGAGTAAGCGAAATACAACGTAACTTGACGCCACAAAAATACAAGCAGTTGTTCGGGCAGCTATCCAAACGTCAAATGGAGATTATTTCCGATAAGGATTCACGTTGCATTGTGGTTGCAGCCGGACCAGGCAGCGGGAAAACACGAGTATTGGTTCACAAACTTGCCTCACTTCTGCTACTTGAAGACGTAAAACACGAGCAACTTCTGATGTTGACGTTTTCAAGGGCAGCGGCTACTGAATTCAAACAGAGACTCATGGAGTTGATAGGCAATGCAGCCCATTTTATTGAAATAAAGACATTCCACTCCTATTGTTTCGACCTTTTGGGGCGGATAGGAAATCTTGAAGATGCAAAAAGTGTCGTTGCAAAAGCAGCCGAAATGATCTGTCAAGGAGAAGTAGAGCCAAACAAAATAGGCAAGACGGTACTGGTCATAGACGAAGCTCAGGATATGGGAGTCGAAGAATATGCACTGTTAAGGGCCTTGATGGCCAACAACGAAGAAATGCGTGTGATAGCAGTGGGAGATGATGACCAAAACATCTATGAATTCCGTGGATCTGATTCCGACTATATGTACCGACTAACACAGGAAAACGGAAGTAAATTTGTCGAGATGACCGAAAATTACCGCAGTGCACACCATCCGGTGAATTTTGCCAACGGATTCTTGAGAACCATTGAGAAAAGAATAAAAAGTACGCCAATTATCTCCATGAGAAAAGAAGAGGGTTGGGTCGAAGTAACACGCCATCAATCAAAGTATATGTATCAGCCACTCGTTGAAAAATTACTTCAACATAAAGACAAAGGCACTTCGTGTGTACTCACCCAAACAAACGAAGAGGCTGTTATCCTGATGGCTCTTTTGCGGAAACATGGCATAAATAGCAAATTAATACAGTCAATGAACGGTTTGCGCTTCTGGAATATGGCCGAAATAAGGTATCTCTTGCGGTATATAGACAAACGAGCAAAAGCCCCTCTAATTCCAGAAGAATTATGGGAGGAAGCCAAACATGCAACCTTTTCTGCTTATGATGGTAGTCTAAGTCTGACGTATGTAAAGCGTTGTGTAGAGCAGTTTGAACAAACCAACAAAGCAAAATACCTCTGTGACTTCAAAGAGTTTGTATTTGAATCATCGGTGGAAGACTTTTGTGATGTTTCAGGAGCAGAAGTAGTGGTATCAACCATTCATAAAGCCAAGGGTAGAGAGTTTGACGACGTGTATATACTAGTATCTGATAATTATTCAAAAGATGCCTATCTGATGCGCAAATACTATGTAGGAATAACTCGTGCGAAAAACCGGCTGTTTATACATACGAACGGTGACTGCTTTAATCGTTTAAGTACAGATCGATATTTTGTCGACCAACGACAGTATGACATGCCCGAAGAAATCGTACTACAGCTCTCACATAAAGATGTCTATCTAGGATTCTTCAAAGAACGTAAGCAGGAAGTTTTAGCATTAAGAGGTGGGGATTCTTTGAATTATAATGATTTCTTTTTGTATAGTTCATCAACTAATAAACCTGTAGCAAGGTTATCATTAAAAATGCAAGACACATTATCAGAGTGGGAAGAAAGAGGTTATAAGGTGAAATCCGCATCTGTACGGTTCGTTGTAGCATGGAAGCCCAAAGATGCACAAAAAAATGAATCAGAAACAGCTGTTCTTTTAGCAGATTTGGTTCTTTCTTTGTAAGTCAAGATAATTCCTGCGAAAGAAGTAGCTAACAAAGTAAATTGTACCCTAGGGAATAAGAAAAAGTGTCAATCTTATTAAAACATCAAAATGAAAAGCAACAGACTCTTTAAAAAGACTTACTTAGTTTACTCATATTTATCTATTTATCCTTAGTGAATGTAACCATAAACTCTTTGCATTTACGTTTATCCGGCCGAGTGGCTGCAACAGAATACGGACTATACTTCTCGTATATATCAAGTCCACGCCCCATTGAAATTACCCAACCATTGTCGGCCTTGATACAACGATCGTGAAATTCACGGAAATTATAATCAAACTCAATGCCATAGCCAATCATATCGTTTTTTATGTCATCCAGTTTATCTATGAGATCAGGTAACTTATCTTCTTCTTCATTGGTCACCAGATGCACTTTAAGGTCATCTACGTCGCGGGTATCAATGAGCATCGTCAGAAACTCCATGAGATTCTTTACTTGCCAACTTGTTCGGATGAACGGGTCTTCAATCGTGATTTCAGTTGCATCCTTAAGATATTCGGCAAAGAGAGACTGATAAGTGACCCCAGTCTGTCCTAAACGGAAGAACTGATTCTTTTCCTGTAAAGGAATGAATCTTTTGCGAGACTGTCGTTCTGAAGAAGGCTCTACTTGCATTGTTGTTTCAGTTCCTTCTTGGAAAAGCGGAATATCGCTATCATCCAAATTTGCCATAATAGTAGATTCTTGGTGAATATTGTTAGGGATGATAAGTGCATTACTCACCTTCTCTAGAGTCTCCACATTAATTTCTACACCATCTTTCTCACGCACGTATCTGAACTTGGCAGGCTCTGCATTAAATGTCTCATCCACAATATATAACTGGTCTTTGACACGCTTACGGCTTTCGGCAGCAAAGTCTATCAACTCAAATGCCTCTTCGTCCGTCATGTTACCATCCGGATATATCAGCTTCACCATACCAGAAAATGTTTTCCGGATGGCCAAGTGATCACGTTCAGACAGGGAACCATCAAACTTAGCATAATCCTTCAATAATGCTGTCAAATCTTTATTGCGCAGTTCGTGCATAATGGCTGCTATGTAATCGGTAATCAGACCGTATCCTTTTGAGAAGCTATCTTTCTTCAGCATCCTAATCTCCCAACCTGGGTTGTAGAGGTGAATACGATCTAAAAAAGCTCCCTTGATAAACGAGGTAGGAATTGATTCAAAAAGATGGCTATTCTTTAGCATATAAGGAACCGTGTGCTTCGTATTACCCACAAAGCAAATAGAAGCGGAAGCCTCATGCGTACCCTTACCGCGGTTGAATGACTTATTGGCCAGATAATTTTGCATGGTATCAATCAATACCGCATCTACGGCGCGACCTTTTTGCTGCTCAAATTCATCCCAAGCCACTACATCCCAGTAGCCCACCAATCCTAAAATCTCTTTATTACCGCTCATTTTAACAAACAGACGAGGACTGGTCACATCACCACCACTCACTAAAACACCGTATGGTGACAGTTCCTGAAAAACATGGCTCTTACCGGTTCCTTTAGGTCCCAGCTCCATAAAGTTGAAATTATTCTCAACATGAGGGAGCAGACGAGCTAATGTAATGAACTTCTCACGCCGATTTAAGGTGTCGGGGTTCAACCCAACGGTATGCATCATGAAGTCCAACCACTCCTCCGTGGTAAAGTCCTTGCGTTTATCTATATAATCTTGAACATCCACATTGGATATTTGTACAGGCTTCAGAGTTTGAATTTCCCAGCGTACTTTAATATCTTCGCCTGATATATAGCCAATAGTGACGATACACCAAACACCATTTCCTGATAAGAGCTTGGGATTGTTTGTCACATATTGAGTGCCAATAGGCACATTAGTAAGACCTAAGTTAGCAAAATGAGCTTGGTATTCGTCCGCTTTCTCATTGAGAGTAACAGTTACCTTATCAATGATACGATGGCAACCCTGCTCACGGATTTTACCCTTAACGACTTCTGACTCCGCGCGATGTACATAATTGTTTTGGATCACTTGTCTCACTTTTTCCAAGCCTTCTTCTATGGTCGCTTCGTCATCACAGGCGCAATACTGCCCAAGCAGATACTCCAATACGTATGTAGGTACAGGGAGCCCTCCCTTTACAAGAAAAGCTAAATCTTTACGAACCACTTTACCTAAGAAAGCATTCATTATTTTCTGTTGTAGTGTCATATCAAAAAACTTAATCACTAATACTTAAAAGTCTTGTTCTATCATTGTATTATTCTTCACCACTTCACGAATAAGTGGATTCAAACAGTCTTCTTCATCATACACACGTAGTTGTAGCATACCTGAATGTACTGAATGATTCAAGATCAGCACAACCTCGTATACTCTATTATTCAAATTGATCGTATCAGCACTGTCAAGCATAATAGTTTGCTTTCCGGTTACGGGTGTATCGCCTTGATACACTTGACAAACGACCTTACGTTCAACTACCGTCATGGAAACCGCTTCACTTTGTATCAATTGAAATTTCAATCTACTGCTTACCATCACGAGATTGTGATCAACCAATGCCACACCCACTTTATTAGTCTTATCAGAGCGTTTCTGCGAACTATGAATCACGGGAATAAGCATTTCCTGCAAGGTCGCTCCGCCATGGGCAAAGCTGTATCCACCAGAAGCAGCCAAACGGTTGGTACCCATAGGTACTCCTATATATATAGGAGTCTCGGCTTTCATACCCGATACTTTGTCCAATGGCATTGTTACCACCCCTTCTTGCGCGCTAACTTGATCACTCACGTAGTAACGCGTTTTCTTCTCGATAATACCCGCAACCGTCACCGCATGTTTATCCTTCTCTGCAAATTCCACGTCATTGTAGAGAAAACCATGGTCAGCTGTCAGCACAACATTCGTCACATTCCAAGAGGCATGAAGGCGACGAACCAGCACAGCGAGCTGTTCAATAGCCTTGCGACAAGCCGCAATTACATCTCCGGCTCCAGCCCCATGACTAGCAGCGTCAATTGTATCATGGAAAATATAGACTAACGGACGTTTAAATAGTTCGCGTGCTGTTTTTACATCTGCTTTGATTACAGTTTCATAGTCTACACAACAAGCACTTTCTTTGTATTTTGCCACCTGTACCGAACGGCTCTCTAATGTGTCTAATACTTCACCATCTACCAGCATTTCTTTGTTCTTCCATATCAACGAGGTATGAGGTAGAAGAGCCGGCTTGCAGTATTTGGTTTCAGTAGGCAGCATGGCCCGATAAGCAGATAACTTTGCTATATGTTTCTCTTTAGCCAGTTCCTGCATCAATTCTGCCGCCACTTCATAGCGTAGCGCATCAGAAATGATTACTACCTGCTTACTGTTGCTGACACATTCATTTGCATAAAAATCCTCTTGTTTTTTCAACGACAGGTCGTTAAAGTAGTTCCCTTTTTCTATCACACAGGTCATCCATTCCAGATTGAAAACATTAACCATACGTGCATACTCTCCGTCAAACTGTTGTTTCAGTCCATTCAAACAAGTAAGTATAGGAACATCCTTTGACAACAATTCATGATATTCTTCCAATGCACAACGATAGAAGGTGTCAAGCCTGTACAAGTCATTCGTATAGAGTTGCACATAAGCTTCCGGAGTATTCAACTTCAGGCTGCCCAGTCCTCTTACCATTTCATAATAAAAGGCCATTTGCATCAAGAAGCTTATAGCTTGTTGAAGCACACTATCGGCAGGAAGTTTTTGGGAAAGCAAACGCAAACGTTCTTGCATTCCTGCAGGTTCTGTCACAAGTTTGCTACCGGCAATTTCTTGCAATATAGGCCAACCTAATTCTTCCGTCAAGTAATAGAAGGAAGCATCCATGCCATAGATGGTAGTCAGCTCCCTTTCACGAATATCAGCACCTAGTTCTTTCATCACTTTCATGAATTTATCTACAAACTCCCGGTCACGTGTGCCCAGTTCATAGATACGATTCATTTGTTCAAGTGCTATACTGCTCTTTATTTTGTAAGCCTTGTAGGGATCATCGGCAATCACATCAAGAAGTTGGGTGATGCTATTATACTTCAAACTCTCCACCAACTCTTTCACCTTCGCCTCTTGGTTGGGTTTGTAACTGAAGCCAAATATCTTAGTCAAACGCTCATCAACCGCTGTCTTGGCATCCTTGTTTCGTTCCAACTTATGATAAAAATCCAACCGTTTCTTATTTTCTGAATCCAATCCGAGTATGAACATTCTTATGATGATGTTTTCCCATTCCAAGAGTCTCTTTTCACTCAGGTAAGAAGAAATAAAACCGCGGACTACTACATCCTCACTGAATGCTTCCGGCGTAAACCGGTCTTTCAGCATTGCATTTATCTTATTCGACATCAATTCACCGATATGGCGGCTGATAAAGGCGCGATATTTCTCAGGAAGTTTATATTGTTGCATGAACGCGGCATAATCTTCCTCTTTATATTCCATATTAGCTTTCAGCATGTCCATAAGAGGGAATCTGAGCTGTTGTTCCTCACTTATGGGATAGGTGCCTAATGGGAAGAGTAATACCACACGTTTCTCTTTCCATGCGTATTCAATGTTATATTTAGTGTTGAACCAAGCTCCATCAAATACTTTATAGATATATTCAGTTCCCCACGAACAGTCTGCCAAATCATTCATAATGATATTCGCCTTGTCGAAGATGAAAAGTACATGCAACTGTGGGTTACGCTGAAAATAACTGTATATTCTTTCTTGAGTCATAATGATTGCTTCTTTTTATACTTTTGATTCATATCAAAAGGGTTATCGGGAATGGTTCGCTCCAAATACCCTGCATCTACTAATTCGGTAACATATCTTTTGATATTACTATTATGATATTTCACTCCTACCCTCTCAAGTATCTCCCGACTACTTCTCGGTACACTACAAAAGTTTACTATATCCTTTTGTTTATTGGTAAGTTTCATCTGATGAGTGTTAGGGCATTCATCAGAAGTGTTAGGGGTAGTGTCTGAATGCTCTGAAAAAGTGTTAGGGGTAGTGTCAGAGTCAGCTAGATTACTATCCAAGTCTTTGTTCCTCTTTATGGTAGTTAGAAACTCATGTATCCGTTCATCATTCGTAAACTCTACTTGCACCCCTTCCTCCAAGGCACGTTGAATACCACTACCTGCACCTGTATAGGGAAGAAGATAGATAGCATTGCTAAAAAGGAAGTTGTTACGGGGCATAGAGGTGCCATTGGTAATATCTTCTACTTGCAAGCCGTTAGGCAACGTGCCCGGACTGTGAATTTCCACTCTGTTATCAAAGATAAAGATACGTATGGGAGCTTTCCAATTCAGCGAACGATGGACCAGTGCATTTACAACAAACTCCATCAAGCTCACGTATGGAATCTCAAGCTCGCCCAATGAATTGAACTCTTTTTCCACTTGTACATTCTTGAGGTTGCGAGTGAAGAAAGACATTATGGTCTCAAATTGGTGCAGAAGATTTCCTTCCATTACTGCATCGTTCACCTTATCTCGAAAGGCCTTGCCGCCAATTGAATTACCTACATAGCTAATGCATTTTGCCGTCATCACAGGTAACCAACGCTGGGTGTACTTACCAAACAGTAATATGGCAGCCACTGTAAGGCTTCCATCCGGACGGATAAAACGTAAGTTGCGCATTAGTTTATTAAGATCATGTCCTTTGGCAATCGCATTGGCTATCTCATCAAGTGACGCTTCCTGCAAAACATCGCCAATCATTCCTTTTTTCTCCAATACCATAGCAAAACGGTTTTGCAGGAACTGCTTGATAGTGACTTCATCCAAATCATCCAACGTGGCATCTCTAACGGCGGCTTCATCGGGAGTAAAACTACCGCACTCGGTCATCATCTCCGCCAACTCCGCATTATCGAAAACCTTACGCTTATCCGCTCCATTTTTCATCCACACGATACCTTTATTATCATGGTAGGGCTTGTTAATTCCTTCCTTAATAGTAGCTATCACTACACTGCCGCCTTCAACGCTGACCGTATCTATCTCAAGTAGGATATTGGGCACCACATTCTCCGAAGCCATATTGCTCAGTAGATTGGTGGTTTCCTGCACTTCGGCATACGACAACGGATTAAAAGCTCCTGTCTTGTCGTTGACGCCAATGACAAGTTGACCTCCGCGAGCATTACTCATGGCAACCAGCTCGCAGCCTATATCATATTTATCCAAGATACGTTCTTTGAACTGTACCTTGCTCACTTCGCCGAGGTCTCTGAGTTTCTGTATATCTTCTGTGGTCATTGTTACAATAAAATTATAGAAGGCTGATGAGATACTGTCGATTACTATCACTCAACCAATTACCTGTTATATATTCCTTGAGTTTATTCCTATATACTTCGTTTTTAAAGAATCGTTCTCTCT
>OLXE01001352.1_pt1 | contig 11170 bp, 8 predicted proteins | sample 1644571 | NCBI WGS metagenome assembly OLXE01 (sample SAMEA103958161, study PRJEB25191) | human gut metagenome | biome: human-associated habitat [ENVO:00009003]; feature: intestine environment [ENVO:2100002]; material: feces | place: Germany | collected 2013/2015
AATGGTCGCCCCTACATACGCAATAAGGCAGGAATGCAATTTTTTGACAGTCTGCGCCTTCCCCCCCCCGAAGAGGAAGGCTTAAACCGTTCTATTTCCCCTCTTGCGTGCGGCCCCGAAATGCGGTATAATACCCTTAATCGTATTGTGTGAGATTATGCCCCGATGGGATGGGCGGCGCGCACGGCACCGAGAATAAAAAAGGAGTTGTAAACGATGAAAGGTATTATCCTGGCCGGCGGCGCCGGCACCCGACTTTACCCGCTGACGATGGTCACATCCAAACAGCTGCTGCCCGTCTATGACAAGCCGATGATCTACTATCCGCTGTCTACCCTGATGCTGGCGGGCATTCAGGACATTTTGATCATCTCCACCCCCACCGACACCCCGCGCTTTGAGGCGCTGCTGGGTGACGGCAGCCAGTACGGCCTGCATCTGCAGTACAAGGTTCAGCCCAGCCCCGACGGCCTGGCCCAGGCGTTTATCCTGGGTGAGGAGTTCATTGGCGACGACTGCTGCGCCATGGTCCTGGGCGACAACATCTTCTACGGCGCGGGCTTCTCCAAGCGTCTGAAAAATGCCGCCGCCAACGCTGTCAATGGCCGCAGCACTGTCTTTGGCTACTACGTCAACGACCCCGAGCGTTTCGGCGTCGTCGCGTTCGACAAGGACGGCCACGCCACCGACATTGAGGAAAAGCCCGCTAACCCCAAGAGCAACTACGCGGTCACGGGCCTGTACTTCTACAACAGCGACGTTGTCAAAATGGCCAAGCAGGTCAAGCCCAGCGCCCGCGGGGAGCTGGAGATCACGACGCTGAACCAGATGTATCTCGACCAGGGCAAGCTGGACGTCCAGCTGCTGGGCCGCGGCTACGCCTGGCTCGACACCGGCACGATGGACTCCCTCGTCGAGGCGGCTACCTTTGTGCAGACCGTCGAGCAGCGCCAGGGCATCAAGATTTCCGCCCCCGAGGAGATCGCCTACAAGTACGGCTGGATCACCAAGGAAAAGCTGCTGGAAAGTGCCGCCCGCTACGGAAAATCCCCCTACGGCCAGCATCTGAAGAATGTCGCCGACGACAAGCTGCAATACTGATAGAGTAGGGGAATACGCATGAAAATTCTGATTACCGGCTGCCGCGGGCAGCTGGGCACCGAGCTGCAGCACCAGCTTTCCGCGGAGGGCTGCGCCATCGGCCCGCTGCCTGAGCGCCTGCGCAAGGCCACCGTTATCCCGGTGGATGTCGATGAGCTGGACATCACGGACCGTGAGGCCACCATCAACTACATCCGCCGCCACCAGCCCGACACCGTCATCAACTGCGCCGCTTTCACGAACGTGGACGGCTGCGAGACCGCCCGCGACGCGGCCTTTAAGGTCAACGCCATCGGCCCGCGCAATCTGGCGCTGGCGTGTGAGAAGGTCAACGCGCGCCTGATCCACATTTCCACCGACTATGTGTTCCCCGGCACCGCCAACGGCGGCGTCGCACTGGACGAGTGCGCCGTGCCCGCGCCGATTTCGGCCTACGGCCAGACGAAGCTGCTGGGAGAACAGTATGTCGAGCGCTTCTGCCGCCGGCACTTCATTGTGCGCACGGCATGGCTCTACAGCAGCTACGGCAAAAACTTCGTCAAGACGATGATCCGTCTGGGCCAGACCCACGATAAGATCACCGTCGTCAATGACCAGCTGGGCAACCCGACGAACGCCGTTGACCTGGCCTACCACATTCTCAAGCTGGCTGTCAGCCACGATTACGGCATCTACCACTGCACCGGCAACGGCATTTGCAGCTGGTACGACTTTGCCTGTGCCATCATGCAGGGCGCAGGGCTTAGCTGCAAGGTCGAGCCTGTGACCAGCGCCGAGTATGCCGCCGCCAACCCCGCCAGCGCCAGCCGCCCGGCGTGGAGCGCACTGGAAAACCGGATGCTGCGCTGCACCGTCGGCGACGAGATGCGCGACTGGCAGGACGCCCTCAAGGACTTTTTTGCAAACTGGAATGGAGAACTTTAATATATGAAAACCTATCTTGTGACCGGCTGCGCCGGTTTCATCGGCTCGAACTTTGTCCACTACATGCTGGAAAAGTATGAGGACATCCGCCTTGTCAACCTCGACAAGCTGACCTACGCCGGCAACCTCGAGAACCTGCAGGACATCGAGGACGATGCCCGCCACATCTTTGTACAGGGCGACATCTGTGACAAGGCGCTTGTGACCGACCTGATCGCAAAGTACGACCCCGACTACGTCATCAACTTTGCGGCCGAGAGCCACGTGGACCGCAGCATCAAGAACCCCGAGATCTTCGTCGAGAGCAACGTGCTGGGCACGGTCAACCTGCTGCAGTGCTGCAAGGATGCCTGGTATGACGCCGCCGCCAAGACCTGGAAGGAAGGCAAAAAATACCTGCAGGTTTCCACCGACGAGGTCTACGGCGCACTGGGCGCCGAGGGCTATTTCATGGAGACGACCCCGCTGTGCCCCCACAGCCCGTACTCTGCCTCCAAGGCCAGCGCCGATATGTTCGTCAAGGCGTTCCACGACACCTACGGCATGCCGATGAACATTACCCGCTGCTCCAACAACTACGGCCCCTATCAGTTCCCCGAGAAGCTGATCCCGCTGCTCATCAACAACGCCAAGCAGCACAAGACGCTGCCCGTCTACGGCGACGGTATGCAGATCCGCGACTGGCTGTATGTTATGGACCACTGCAAGGCCATTGACATGGTCGTCAATGGCGGCAAGGACGGCGAGGTCTACAACGTCGGCGGCCACAACGAGCGCCCGAACATCTTCATCGTCAAGACCGTCATTGCCCAGCTGCATGACCGCCTGAAGGACGAGGGCATCAGCGAGGAGCTGATCACCCACGTTGCAGACCGCCTCGGCCATGACCGCCGCTACGGTATCGACCCCACCAAGATCAAGGAGGATCTGGGCTGGTACCCCGAGACCCCGTTTGAGAAGGGCATCGTCCTGACCATCGACTGGTATCTGGCGCACCCCGACTGGATGGCCCACGTCACCAGCGGCGATTACCAGAAATATTACGAGCAGATGTATAAGAATAAGTAAGTCTGCTCTCTTGGCCCCCTCTGCGAGGGTGACTCCCCACTACGTGGGGAGATGTCGCGTAGCGACAGAGGGGTCCGGCTGCGGAGCAGTCCGCCCGCAGGCGGTGGGGGAGAGAACCTGGCCTTAACCCGAAGGGTTTCGGGCAGTGGCAAGGTTCTCTCCCTCCGGCCCTGCGGGCCACCGTTCCCCCTCCGGCGCAAGCGCCACCTCCCCCGTATCGGGGGAGTCTGTCTCGCAGAGGAAGGCAAGTCTCTACGAATCCCCCAAAAGGAGCAACACATCCACAATGGCAAATTACAGAGAAGAACATATCCGCAATAACCGCCGTCTGGCACGGCAGGTCGTGGGCGCGGCGGCACTGCTGCTGGCACTCATCGGCCTGTTCACCGTGCTGGGCTGGATCGTCGGGCTTGTGCGCGCAGCGCTGGACGACACGGACCTGCGCAATGAATACCGTGACCGCCTGTACGGCATGGTCATGCTGGACCCCGTCGCTTTTGACGACGTGAACAGCGTGGACGAGGGCATTTTCAAACAGGCCGCCATCTGGGGCACTGTCTATCAGGTGCAGAACAGCGGCGGCAGCCTGGACCAGTACGAGCGCGACCCCGACACCGGCTCGGCCCTGATCCCGGCGCTGGAGATCGACACCTACATCTCCAACCTGCTCGGGCCGGACTACCAGGTGACGGAGGGCACGTTCAGCACGGCGGAGTTCGTCTACCAGTACGACGAAGAAAAGCAGGCCTATCTGGTGCCCGTCACCAGTTCGGTGGCGCTGTACACGCCGACGGTGGAAAAGATCACCAAGAAGGACGGCCAGCGCATCGTGACCGTCGGCTATGTGCCGACGTCGTCGAACAACGCCACCGGTGAGCTGTCCCTGACCGCGCCCACTGAGCCGACGAAGTATATGGACTATGTCTTTACCCGCGGCGAGAACCGCCAGTGGTACCTGACCGCCCTGCGCGACAGCGATATGCAGGTTGAGGTCACGCCGATCCCCGCCCCGACGGATGCCGTTGTGGATAACATGCAGAACGAGGAAATGGGCACGTCGGATGCCGCGAGCACCGAGCCCGCGCCCGTCCCCGAGGAAGGCGCTGAGGTCGCCCCGGATGCCGAAAACCTCGACGATACCGGCGACGCCCCGGCAGAGGATGCAGCCGCAGAGGGGTAAACCCTAAATTTGAAAAGTGCCCGCTTGTGCCATGCGCATGAGCGGGCGCTTTTTTTGCGGCAGTGCTGCAGGGCCCGCAGCCTTGCCATAGATGACCTCTTATGGGATGGCCCCTGCAGTTCTGCTGCAAAAATCCGCCGGACACTAGTGCAATCCACTGCGGAATATGCTATAATATATCTATATATACTTGAGTGAGGTGTACCTACTATGGAAGAACTGCTTCGCATTCTGGAAAAGAACGCCCGTATGCCGATTGAGGACATCGCGGCGATGCTGGATAAAACGCCTGAAGAAATCGCCGCCATGATGGATGAGGCCGCCGCAAAGGGGTATATCCGCGGCTATGAGACGCTCGTGGACTGGGAACAAGCCGGTGTCAACCTCGTCGAGGCTGTCATTGAGCTGCGCGTGACCCCCCACAAGGCCCGCGGCTTTGACGACATCGGCATGACGATTGCCCAGTTTGATGAGGTCGACACCGTGCTGCTGATGAGCGGCAGCTATGATTTGCAGGTCATCATCAAGGGCCGCAGCTTCCAGGAAATCGCCATCTTCGTGGCCAAGCGCCTTTCCCCGCTGGACGACGTGCTCTCCACCGCGACCAGCTTTGTGCTGCGCCCCTACAAGCGCGGCGGCCGCCTGTACCTGGCCGAAGAACCCGATGAAAGAGAGTGTACCGTCCTGTGATGAACTACGATGAGCTGCTTGCCCCTGCCGCCAAGGCCATGCGCCCGTCCGGCATCCGCAAGTTCTTTGATCTGGCAGCCGATATGCCCCACTGCATCTCGCTGGGCGTCGGGGAGCCGGATTTTAAAACGCCGTGGAGCGTCCGCGACGCGGGCATCCGCAGCCTGGAGCTGGGCCGCACCAAGTATACGGCCAACTCCGGCTTAAAGGAGCTGCGCGGCGAGATCTGCAATTACTTACAGCGCCGCTTTGATTTGCACTATAAAGAGGAAAACATCCTGGTCACCGTCGGCGGCAGCGAGGCCATCGACCTGACCATCCGTGCGGTGGTCCAGCCCGGGGATGAGGTCATCATCCCGGAGCCGTGCTTTGTCTGCTATGAGCCGATCACCCAGCTGACCGGCGGCGTGCCCGTGCATATTGCCACCCGCGCCGAGGATCAGTTCCGCCTGACCGCCGACCAGCTGCGCGCGGCTATCACGCCCAGGACGAAGCTGCTGATCTTCCCGTATCCCAACAACCCCACGGGCGCAGTCATGAGTGCCGCCGAGATGGAGGAGATCGCCGCCGTCCTGCGCGAGACGAATGTGCTGGTGTTGTCCGACGAAATATACTCCGAGCTGACCTACGGCCTGGACCGCCACGTTTCGATTGCGTCGCTGCCCGGCATGGCGGAGCGCACGATTGTGGTCAACGGCTTCTCCAAGTCCTACGCCATGACCGGCTGGCGGCTTGGCTACGCCGCCGGTCCGGCACCGCTTGTCAAAGTTATGACGAAGATCCACCAGAGCTGCATCATGTCCGCGCCGACCACGAGCCAGTACGCGGCCATCACGGCGCTGCGCCAGTGCGACGACCAGATCGAGATGATGCGCGACGAGTACAACCGCCGCCGCCGCTACGTCGTCAAGGCGCTGAACGAGATGGGCCTGACCTGCTTTGAGCCGCGGGGCGCATTCTACGTGTTCCCGTCTATCCAGATCAGCGGCCTGACCAGCAGCGAGTTCTGCGAGCAGCTGCTGCGGGAAAAGGAGGTCGCCATCATCCCCGGCTCGGCGTTCGGTGCCTCCGGCGAGGGCTATGCCCGCATCAGCTACGCCTACAGCGTAGACCATTTGCAGACCGCGATGAAGCGCATCCGCGAATTTTTGACCGAACACGGCTGGATAAAAAAGTAAAAACAGGAGTGACCCCTATGCAATACCGCTCGGTAACGGTGCTGGCCCCGGCCAAGCTGAATCTGTCGCTGGACGTTGTGGGCACGCTGCCCAACGGCTACCATGATTTGGATATGGTCATGCAGACGATTGATCTGTATGAAAAAATCACGCTGCGCCGCAGCAATGATCTGTCCCTGACGCTGCCCGGCAGCTTTGTGCCGGTCAACGACAAGAACACCGCCGTCAAGGCGGCGCTGGCATTTTTTGACTACACGGGCCTGCTGGCCGGTGTGGATATGACGATTTACAAGCGCGTGCCGGTCCGCGCGGGCATGGCGGGCGGCAGTGCCGACGCCGCCGGCGTGCTCGTCGGCCTGAATGAGCTGTACGGTGCGCACCTGTCCATGAGCGAACTGTGTGCCATCGGTGCGGGCATCGGCGCGGACGTGCCGTTTGCGCTGCTGGGCGGCACCTGCCGCGTGCGCGGCGTGGGCGACCTGATGAAGGCCCTGCCGCCCTGCCCGGACTGCCGGTTCGTAGTGGCGATGCCCAGCGTCGGTGTCTCGACGCCTGAGGCGTTCGCCCGGTATGACACGATGGGCAGCCCTGTCCACCCCGACTGCGAGGCGCAGGAGCAGGCCATCCGCGACTGCAATTTGGCCGGGGCCTGCGCCGCGGGCGGCAACGCACTGGAGCACTGCTCCGGTGCGGTGGAGACGCCCGCTATCTGCAAGACGCTGCGGGAGCATGGGGCCGTCATGGCCCAGATGACCGGCAGCGGCGCGGCAGTGTTCGGCATTTTTGACGACGAGAACGCCGCCCGAAGCGCTGTAGCCGCCTTGAAAAACGGCTACAAGCAGGTCTATCTCTGCAAGCCGACCCACGGCGGCCCCCGCGTGACGGTCCGCCGCCTGTTTGGAGCAAAAAAATAATGCTTAGAGTTTCCCCTTTCATCCCATACTCCGGTTGAAAGGGGAAATGTGTTATGACGAGCCATACCCGCCGTGTGCTGGAGCTGGGCGTTGGCCTTGGGCTGGCGCTGACGCTTGTACTTACCGTGCTGGCCGACTGGCACCAGCGCACCGCCGCCCGGGTGCGGGCTGATACGATCCGGCTGCATATCCTGGCCAACAGCGATACCTGGGACGACCAGCTGCTGAAATTGCAGGTGCGGGATGCTGTTTTGGAACAGGTGACAGCCGCAACGCAGTATGCCGAAACCAAGCAGCAGGCGGTGCAGACCCTGCGCACAGCCATGCCGGACCTGCAGCGCACAGCCCAACGGACGCTGCGCCATGCGGGCAGCAGCCAACAGGTACAGTGCAGGCTGGAAGAAATCCCGTTTGCAGCCCGCCGCTATTCCGGCTTCTGGCTGCCGGCGGGTACTTACACGGCGCTGCGGATCGAACTGGGCAGCGCCCAGGGGCACAACTGGTTCTGTGTGCTGTACCCGGCGCTCTGCGTGGGCAGCAGCGAAGCCAGGTATGCGGATACGGAAGAAAACGCGCTGGTGTTTGGCGGCTATCAGGTGCGGTTTGCTCTGTTGGATACCGCCCGCAGCGTGTGGCAGAAAATAACGGATTGACAAAATGGCGGCAGGGCGTGCAAGAAGAAGCTCTGCAAAAGAAAGAGGAACACCATGCTGACCTTAATCCTTGGCCCTTCGGGCAGCGGAAAATCGGTGCGCCTGCGGGAAGAACTGCGCCAGCGTGCGCGCAGCCGGCAGCGCAGCATCCTGATTGTGCCGGAGCAGTTTACATCTTCGACCGAAGGTGCGCTTTACCACGCACTGGGGGATGAACTTTCTGCCTATGTGGAGAGCTATTCCTTTACCTCGCTGGCCGAAACCCTGCTGCGCCGCTATGGCGGTGCGGCGGTGCCCACGCTGAGCGAGGCCGGACGCGCCGTGCTGGTGCGCCGCGCTATGGATGAAATGATGGACAAGGTGGTGTATTACAGCCGCCAGCGCCGCAGCGCTGCGTTCTGCCAGAAGGCGGCGGAAACCATCAGCGAGCTGAAAAGCGCGGGCATCCGCCCGGAGACCCTGGCGGATTATGCCAACGCCCCCGGTGCGGACAAAGATAAGCTGGGGGAACTGGCCCTGATTTTTGGAACCTATGAAACCCTGCTGGCCCAAACGGCCATGGACCCCGGCGACCGCGTGGAGCTGGCGGCCAAAAGCCTGGACCAGGCCTTTTTTGCGGGCCGCACGGTGTACATTGATGAATTTGATACATTCAACCACTCCAAGCGCGCCATGCTGGCGGCCATGCTGCCGGTTGCCGATGTAACGGTAAGCCTGTGCTGTGACCAGGCTCCGGACCAGGCGGACGATGGCGTGTTCAGCGGTGCGCGGCGGGTGGCCAATACCTTGAAATCCATGGCGGCCAGTGCGGGGGTGCCCTGTAAAGAAATCCGCCTGACCCAGGATATGCGCCACAAAGATGCCCCTGTGCTGGCGGAGCTTGGCCTTTTGCTGGCGGATCCGACCTATACGCCGGAGGCAGAGGTAGACCCCGCCGCCCCGGCTATTACCTATTATAAGGCGGACAGCCGCCAGGCGGAGGCCAAGGCCGTGGCGGCAGCCGTCAAAGCGCGTGCCCGTGCGGGTGTGCCGTATAACAAAATGGCGGTGATCTGCCGCACGGTCGACCAGTACCTGCTGCAGATCCGGTATGAATTCCGGCTGCAAAATATCCCGTTGTTCTGTGATGAACCCACAACGCCGGAAAACACCGCCCCGGCCCGTGCGATCCATGCAGCGCTGGATCTGCTGCGCGGCGGTCTGACCACCACGGCGCTGTTGCGCCTGCTGAAAACCGGCTTGGTGGACCTGGACCGGGACAGCCAGTGCGCACTGGAAAACTATGCCTATACCTGGCCGCTGCATGCGCAGGACTGGCGGGAACCCTTTACCCGCAACCCGGAGGGCTACACCGACCGGATGAGCGAGCAGAGCCAGCAGGACCTGCAGCGCGCCGAGGAAGCCCGCAGCTTTTTGGTGCTGCGGGTACAGAAATTTATGGACCGTGCCCGCAATGCGGATACCGCCACCCTGACGGCGCAAATTTACTACTTTTTGCAAAGCCTGGGGGCGGAGGAGGCCCTGCAGAAGCTGACCGATGGCCTGCGTGCATGCGGGGACCTGCCCAACGCGGACGAAGCCCTGCGGGAATGGAATGTGATCACCGAGCTGCTGGACCAGATGGTGCACCTGCTGCCCGCAGGGGAGCCCATCACCCCAGCTGATTATGATGACCTGTTCACCCTGCTGCTGCGCACCACGGATATGGGGCATATTCCGCAAAGCATGGACAGCGTGATCTTTACCACCGCTGGCCGCATGCGCCTGCCCGAAACCGAGGCTGTGTTTGTGATGGGGCTGGCGGAAGGGGAGTTTCCCCAGACACCGGGGGATACCGGCCTTTTGAGCCACGCTGACCGCGATACCATGATCGCGCTTGGCGCGGAACTGCCCGACTGCTTTGAAAACCGTGTGATCCGTGAGCAGGTCTGCTTTTATAAGGCACTGACGGTGGCGCAGAAATACCTGTGGCTCAGCTGGCCGGGCGGCGCTGCGGGCCTGCCCGGCACGGCGGCATTGGCCCCGGCGCTGGAATTGCTGCGGGTGCCGCCGGCGGTGGTGCAGCCGGAAGAGCTGGCTGCAACACCCGCCGCTGCGCTTGACCTGCTGGGGGATGTCTGGCAGCAGAACACCCCGCAGCGGGCATCGGTGCAGGCGGCACTGGCAGCCGTGGAGGGCAGCGCGCAGGCCGCACCCGGCTATGCCGCCGTGCAGCGCGCCGCCCAGCGCAAGCCCGCCCGCGTGGAGGATGTCAAGGCACTGGAAAGTATTCTTGGCCCCAGTGTGCGCATCAGCCCCACGCGGTTTGAACGGTACATCAGCTGTCCGTTTGCCTATTTTATGCAGTATGTGCTGGGGGCGCGCCCGCGCCAGAAAGCCGAACTGGCCCCCAATATCAGCGGTACGCTGACCCACTGGGTGTTGGAGCAGGCCCTGCGCCGGGAGGGCAGTGCCTTTGCCAAATTGACCCAGCCGCAGCTGGAACAGCTGGTGGAAAGCCTGGTGCAGGAATACACCGCCGCCAACCTGCCCGGCGCTGGGGTGCGGATGAACTACCTGCTGGGGCGGATCCAGCGCAACCTGGTGGGGCTGCTGGGGTTCATCCAGCGGGATGTGCGGCAGTCCGGCTTTCAGCCCGTGGCGTTTGAGCTGCGCATTGATGACCGCCCGGACAGCGATGACCCGGATGCTCCACGCGTGGACCCCGTTCAGCTGGACGATGGCAGGGGGCACACGGTGCGTATTGTGGGTACGGTGGATCGTGTGGATACCATGGAACTGGGCGGCAAAACCTACATCCGTGTGGTGGACTATAAGACCGGAACCAAAAAGTTTGACCTGCGGGAAGTGTATTACGGCCTGGACTGCCAGATGCTGCTCTACCTGTTTACCCTGGAACGCAACGGCGGGCATCTGTTCTCGCAGGGCACGGCAGCCGGGGTAGAATACCTGTGGGCGGATCCTGCGCCGGAAAATATCATTCGACCGGAAACAGATGATGCAGAACCTTTGCAGGCGCAGAACTACCCGCTGGAAGGACTGCTGCTGGATGAGCCGAGCATTTACCATGCCATGGATACCAGGGGCACCGGTGCCTTTGTGCCCCTCAGCTTCAGCGCCAAAACCGGGGAGCCAACGGCACAGTCGGCCAAAGCGCGGCTGGCGGACCGGGAAAAGTTCAACCGTATCCGGGACCACCTGGATGGAATGCTGACCGATATGGCCAAGAACCTGTACAGCGGTGAAATCGACGCGGCCCCGCTGGTGCCCAATGCAGGCAAAAGCCCCTGCCTTTGGTGTGAGTACCGCACCGTCTGCCGTCATGCGGACGGCGAAGGGGAGCGCACACCGCTTAAACCGGACGACCCGTTTGGCGCAGAGTAAACCGGCGGGGCAGCTGGAAAGTCAAGGCAACACCGCACAATTCCCGCCTTGCGGCTTAAGCACCGCTCCGGCAGCTGC
>OLXE01001365.1_pt1 | contig 11052 bp, 8 predicted proteins | sample 1644571 | NCBI WGS metagenome assembly OLXE01 (sample SAMEA103958161, study PRJEB25191) | human gut metagenome | biome: human-associated habitat [ENVO:00009003]; feature: intestine environment [ENVO:2100002]; material: feces | place: Germany | collected 2013/2015
TGTGGTATCGATACAAGAGCCCTCACAAAGTTATTAAGAGAAAAAGGTACAATGAACGGTATGATCACGACAAAAGAGTATTCAGACCTGTCTGAGCCTATCAGCCGTATGAAAGCCTATACAGTAGCCGGTGTTGTTATGGCTACTACAACCAAAGAAAAATACGTTCTTCCAGGAAATGGAAAGAAAGTAGCTTTAATGGATTTCGGCGCAAAGAAGAACATTGCCCGTTCCTTAAATGAAAGAGGCTGCGAAGTTACCGTATATCCGGCAGATACACCTGCAGAAGAAGTGCTGGCAGCAAATCCGGACGGCATCATGCTTTCCAATGGCCCTGGTGATCCAAAGGAAAATGTTGAGATCATCAAAGAGATCAAAAAAATGTATGACTCCAATGTACCGATCTTTGCAATCTGCCTGGGACATCAGTTAATGGCACTGGCAAACGGTATGGATACCTACAAATTAAAATACGGCCACAGAGGCGGAAATCATCCTGTAAAAGATCTGGAGACCGGAAGAGTTTACATTTCTTCCCAGAACCATGGTTACGCAGTAGATACCAACACTGTAAAGCCTGAGATCGCAGTTCCTGCATTTGTCAATGTAAATGACGGAACCAACGAAGGTTTAAAATACACAGGAAAGAACATTTTCACGGTACAGTATCACCCGGAAGCATGCCCTGGACCACAGGACTCCGGATACTTATTTGACCGTTTCCTTAAAATGATGGAGGTAAATGACTGATGCCAAAGAATCCTGAAATTAAAAAAGTACTGGTTTTAGGCTCCGGCCCGATCGTAATCGGACAGGCAGCAGAATTTGACTATGCAGGTACACAGGCCTGCCGTTCTTTAAAAGAAGAAGGGATCGAAGTTGTCCTTTTAAACTCCAACCCGGCTACCATCATGACCGACAAGGACATTGCAGACCGTGTATACATTGAGCCATTAACCGTAGAAGTAGTAGAACAGCTGATCTTAAAAGAAAAGCCGGACAGCATTCTGCCAACCCTTGGCGGACAGGCCGGATTAAACCTTGCAATGGAACTGGAAGACGCAGGATTCTTAGAGAAGCACAATGTGCGCCTCATCGGTACCACTGCTCTTACCATTAAAAAAGCAGAAGACCGTGAAATGTTCAAGGAGACCATGGAAAAGATCGGTGAGCCGGTTGCACCTTCTGACATTGTAGAAGATGTAAAACATGGTCTGGAAGTAGCAGCACAGATCGGTTACCCGGTAGTTCTTCGTCCTGCTTATACACTGGGCGGTTCCGGCGGCGGTATTGCACAGAATCCGGAGCAGTGTGCTGAGATCCTGGAAAATGGTCTCCGTTTATCCCGTGTAGGACAGGTTTTAGTAGAGCGCTGCATCGCAGGCTGGAAAGAGATCGAATACGAAGTAATGCGTGACGGTGCAGGAAACGTGATCACCGTCTGCAACATGGAAAACCTGGACCCGGTTGGCGTTCATACAGGTGACAGTATTGTTGTGGCTCCTTCCCAGACATTAGGGGATAAAGAGTACCAGATGCTGCGTACTTCTGCATTAAATATCATCAGCGAACTGGGCATCACCGGCGGCTGCAACGTACAGTATGCTTTAAATCCAGACAGCTTTGAATACTGCGTAATTGAGGTAAATCCTCGTGTAAGCCGTTCTTCCGCACTGGCATCTAAGGCAACTGGATATCCGATCGCAAAAGTAGCTGCAAAGATCGCTTTAGGATATACTCTGGATGAGATCAAAAATGCAGTAACAAAGAAAACTTATGCAAGTTTTGAGCCAATGCTTGACTACTGCGTAGTAAAGATGCCAAGACTTCCATTTGATAAGTTTATAAGCGCCAAGAGAGCCTTAGGAACCCAGATGAAGGCAACTGGTGAGGTCATGAGTATCTGCACCAACTTTGAGGGCGCCCTGATGAAGGCGATCCGTTCCCTGGAGCAGCATGTAGACTGCCTGATGTCCTATGACTTTACCGGACTTTCCTATACAGGACTGGTAAAAGAGCTGGAGATCGTAGACGATATGCGTATCTGGAGAATTGCAGAGGCTCTGCGCCGCGGCTTCCCATATGAGCTGATCCATGAGATCACCCGTATCGATATCTGGTTTATTGACAAGCTGGCTATCCTGGTAGAAATGGAGAAAGAATTAAAGGCAGTAGGCGAAGGAAAGAAAGAGCTTACTACAGAGCTCCTTGCAGAAGCAAAACGCATTGAGTTCCCTGATAATGTAATTTCCCGTCTTACCGGTATTCCTCAGGAAGAGATCAAGAAGCAGCGTTATGACAATGGCATCCGCGCTGCATACAAAATGGTTGATACCTGTGCAGCTGAGTTTGCTGCAGAGACACCATATTATTACTCCTGCTTTGGAAGCTTCAATGAGGCTGAAAAGACAGAAGGAAGAAAGAAAGTCCTGGTTCTTGGTTCCGGTCCGATCCGTATTGGACAGGGAATCGAGTTTGACTTCTGTTCTGTACACAGTACCTGGGCCTTCAGCAAAGAAGGATATGAGACCATTATCATCAACAATAACCCGGAGACTGTAAGTACAGACTTCGATATTGCAGATAAGCTGTATTTCGAGCCTTTAACACCAGAAGATGTAGAGAGCATTGTAGATATTGAAAAGCCAGACGGAGCAGTAGTACAGTTTGGTGGGCAGACTGCGATCAAGCTGACTGAAGCTCTGATGAAAATGGGCGTAACCATCCTTGGTACAGCGGCAGAAGATGTAGATGCAGCAGAGGATAGGGAACGCTTTGATGAGATCCTGGAGCAGTGCCATATCCCGAGACCTGCAGGACATACTGTATTTACCGCAGAAGAGGCAAAGAAGGCTGCAAATGACCTTGGCTATCCTGTTTTAGTACGTCCTTCCTATGTACTGGGTGGACAGGGCATGCAGATCGCTATCTGTGATGAAGATATTGACGAATTTATCGGCATCATCAACCAGATCGCCCAGGAGCATCCGATCCTGGTAGATAAGTACATTATGGGTAAGGAAATCGAGGTAGACGCCATCTGCGACGGAACAGACATCCTGATCCCTGGTATCATGCAGCATATTGAGCGTACCGGTATCCACTCCGGAGACAGTATCTCCGTATATCCGGCACAGGATATTACACAGCATAATATCGACACCATTGTAGAGTATACTGAGAAACTGGCTAAGGCTCTTCATGTAAAGGGCATGATCAATATCCAGTTTATCGTAGACGGGGATGACGTATACATCATCGAGGTAAACCCACGTTCTTCCCGTACCGTACCATATATCAGCAAGGTAACCGGTATCCCGATCGTTCCTCTTGCAACCCAGATCATCTGCGGCCATACCATTAAGGAACTGGGCTACAATCCGGGACTGCAGCCGGCAGCTGATTATATCGCTGTTAAGATGCCTGTATTCTCCTTTGAAAAGATCCGCGGCGCAGATATCAGCCTTGGACCGGAAATGAAGTCTACCGGTGAGTGCCTTGGTATTGCTAAGACCTTTAACGAGGCTCTTTACAAGGCATTTGAGGGCGCTGGCATCCGTCTGCCGAAGTACAAGAAGATGATCATGACCATCAGAAAGAATGAGCAGGAAGAGGCAGTGGATATTGCCCGCAGATTTGCAAATGTAGGCTACCAGATCTTTGCTACCAAGGGAACTGCAAGAACCTTAAATGAGCATGGAGTAAAGGCCTTTGAGATCCGCAAACTGGAGCAGGAGTCCCCGAATATCCTTGACTTGGTATTAGGACATCAGATCGACCTGATCATCGATATCCCGGCACAGGGCGCAGAAAGAAGCCATGACGGCTTTGTGATCCGCCGTAATGCCATTGAGACAGGTGTAAATGTACTTACAGCCCTTGACACAGCAAGAGCTCTTGTAACAAGCCTTGAGAACCGTGCAAAAGAGCTGACACTGGTGGATATTGCAACTGTGAAGAATGCATAAAGGTGTATAAATATAAGCCCCGCCGAAGCGACGGGGTTTGTATGCTGACGATAAAAACAAGTGAGAGAGGACCCGCGCCAGGCGCGGGTTCACTTGTGCAGACGTGCAGTGGAAGAAAAACTGCCGGTGACAGGTTCTTTAAACGAAAGAAAAGCACATGGAAGCAGGTTTTAAATGCCTGTTTTCATGTGCTTTTTGTGCTTTTGCTGTTGTTGTAATGCACGTTTACAAATCCTGCGTTTTTGCCCGTGGCTGCCTGCAGCAGCAGGCGGTTTGTCGGTTAATAGTTTGAGAAAATTATGCCACAGAAACGTCACTTGCATACTTCTCCGGATGATTGACCGGATAAGTCACTTTGCGGCCTTCTAACACCTCTGTAATGCCCAGAGCGGCCTGATAAGACAGCCGTTCCATAGCCTGCTTGCTTAAACCTGCAATATGTGGCGTTGCAATTACCTGATCCATGTGCAGCAGCGGGTCGTCTGCATCTGGGATCTCACCTTCAAATACATCCAGTGCAGCCCCTGCCAGACGGTTGGAAAGCAGCAGTTCCCTTAAAGCAGCCTGGTCGACTACTTCACCACGACCAAGGTTTAAAAGATACGCATCTGGTTTCATAAGTTCCAGCTTTTCACGGCTTACCAGATGGAAGGTATCTTTTGTATATGGCAGATGAATAGAAAGAAAATCGGAATTCCGGATCACTTTGTCCAGATCACTTGTAAGAATGCCATAATCCGCGCAGATATCTCCTGGAAGGTTTCTGCGGTATCCTAACACTTTCATTCCAAAGCCATAGGAAGCTTTTCTGGCAACTGCAGTGCCGATCCGTCCCATTCCAAGTACCCCTAAGGTCTTTCCTTCCAGATCAAAGGTAGTAATCTGTGGGCGGATGCTCCAGCCTTCTTTGCGTAAGCCGTCACGGCTTTGTGGAAGCTTCTTTGCAAGGCTTAAGATCAGTCCAAGGGTAAATTCTGCAACAGAACCGCTGTTGGCGTCAGCTGCGTTTGTTACCTGGATGCCCAGCCGTTCGGCAGCTTCTACATCAATACAGTCTACACCGGCACCATGCATGCCGATAACATGCAGCTTCGGGCAGGAATTTAAAACACGTTCTGTAAAATGACCATTTCTTGTAAGAACGCCATCTGCGTCATGTGCCTCTCTCATAAGGGTCTCTTCGTCATATCCGGTGCCCATGACCACCTGGTATCCATGGTCCTGAAGCAGAGTAATGCCTGCAGGGTCTACAGCTTCTGTGATTAAAATTTTTTTGCTCATATACATTACCTCCTACCGGAAAAATCTTCTGAAAACAATGACCAGAACTGGCCGATCAACTTCATTTGCCAATAGTCTAGCGAAAAGTTAGTTCTAAAACAAGTTGCAAACTGTACACCAAATGCGTATAATAATGGACATATTGTATATCTTGCTGTTTTCACATGAACACATTTCAACTTGCAGGTATCCGGAAAGGAGCACACTATGGCATTTCTTGTAAAAGACCTGGTGGACCGGCAGATCTTCGGCGGAGTCAGGCTGGTAGCAGGCGTTTTAAATGTTTCAAACCCTATTTTATGGGTCAATGTAATGGAAATACTGGACACTCCCAGATCTTTAAATGAGGGTGAGTTAGTGGTGTCTACCGGGTATGGCCTGGAGGATCAGTCTCTTCATAAGGACCTGATCCACCAGCTAAAAAAAAGAGGGGTCAGCGGTCTGGCGATCCAGCCGGGCTATTATATCGATCAGATACCGGAATACATTATAGAAGACGCAAACAAAGAAGGGCTGCCGGTGCTGGAGCTGCCGGAACGGCTGTCATTTTCAGAGATCCTTCATGTGCTTATGGATCAGATCACGGAAAACAATCTTATTTCCAGAAAGCTGGTCCAGGGACTGGACACACTGCGCATTGCACTTGGAAAAAAATTAAATATCAGTGAAAAGAAACTATTTGAAAAAGAACAGCAGGTATATCTTTTTCTCATCTGCCTTACAGGAAAAAACAGCCGGGACGAGGAAAGTCTCCGGCAGGGAATGGGAAAAGTAGGCTCTTTTCTTTCTTCTATGTCAAAAACCTGTATTGGTGAGACCTTGCCAGATGGAACCGGTATGTTTCTGGCGCCCTTTTCCGATGGAGAAGCATTTACAGATGCCATGTATGATTTCAGCATTTTCCTTACCTTTCTTTCGGAAAATGAAGAGATCAACTTTTATGTAGGTGCCCAGCCTTTAAAAGAAAGCAGGGATCTGCCTGACTGCGTAAAAGAAGCCTACGATCATATCTGTTTGCTGGACCGGATCGGGGCAAAACGGGGGATCTGTACCTTTGATAACCGACTTTTAGTGGAACTTCTTGGGACGCTTCATCAAAATGAGTATTCTATTGTATTGGGAAACCAGGCATTACAGAAACTCTTGGACCATGACCGGTATAATCACACAGGCTATGTACATACCATCCGTATCTATCTGGCACACAACTGCAATGCTACGAAAACAGCGGAACATCTGTACATCCACCGCCATACACTGATGAAGCGGCTGCAGAATATTTCCGCTCTCTGCGGCATTAATTTTACGGATTATTACATGCGTGTATACATGTCTTTAGCCATTCTGATCCATGATTATTTTACTTATTGATCCATAGGGGCTACAAAATATTTCAGAGGGTGAAACGAATTTTTTTACCAAAACTTTAGTAAAAAAACTTGACATCACCTAAAAACTGGTGTATCATTCGACACATCAAAAATAAATAAGCAAACGGAGCCGAAAAGGCATAAATGATTTCAAAGAGGAAATTCAGAACAATAGTCTGAGTTTCCTCTTTTGTTTTATCTGAAATCTTCCCGGCGGACCGCCGGGAGCGGTAGTTATCATTTGTTTTCAAGGCTCTGGGCAAGGAGGAAATGATTATGAAAAAAGGTTATGTGTATGCAATGATGGCTGCAGTTGCAGCAATGACAGTTTCCGGGTGTTCTTCCTCTTCTTCCGCACCGGCTTCTACAGCAGCGGAAAGCAAAACTGAAGCAGCAGCTTCTTCAGAAAGCGGCACTACTGCAGCGGACACATCCGATGTAAAGGCAGCGGTGGATACCATTAAATTCGGTCTGGTAGCTCCTCTTTCCGGTGATAACGGTGCTTATGGTACCAAGCAGGAAAAAGGTTATGAGCTGGCAATGGAAGAGATCAACGCAGCTGGCGGTGTGTTGGGAGCCAAGTTAGAGCTGGAAACATACGATGACGGCGGTGATGCTTCTACAGCAGCCAACGGAGCACAGAAGTTTGCAGATGATGACTCCATTCTGGCAATCGGCGGTTCCTGCCTTACCTCCTGTACAGCAGCCATGCTTCCTATTACAGGGGATGCAGAGATGCCTCAGTTGGTAGTAAGCTCCAGTGCAAAATCTTTAACAGGCATCAGTGATTATTTCTTCCGTATGGCGGTTCAGGATGCGGCAGTTGGTCCTCAGATCGCAAACCAGTTTACAAAAATGGGCAAGACCAAAGCAGTTACCCTTTACTGCAACAACGATTACGGCTCTGGTTTAAAGGACAGCTTCAATGCACAGTTTGAAGCAAACGGCGGACAGGTTCTTGACTCCGTACCTTATCAGGCAACTGACCAGGATTTCGCAGCGATCCTTACTACTGTAAAGAGCCTTGATCCTGACTGTATCGCTCTTTGCGGAACTACAACAGACGGAGCACTGATCATCAAGCAGGCAAGACAGATGGGAATTGAAGCACCGATCATGGGACAGCCTGGACTTTACAGCCAGAATGTCATCGACATCGCAGGAGATGCTTCTGAAGGCCTTCTTTGCAGCGGCGTATTCGTAGCAGCAGGCGCAGATGAAAAGGGACAGGAATTCGTAACCAAGTACGGCGAAAAGTACAGCGGTGAAGTTCCGGACGGATTTGCAGCATTAGCTTATGACCAGATGTATGTACTGGCAGATGCAGCAGAAAGAGCCATGAAGGAAAACGGCGGTGAACTTACAAGACAGACTCTTGCAGAAGCATTAAAGGCAACTGAGTATGAAGGCGTTATCGGTACCGTTACCTTTGATGACAACGGTGACTGGGTAAGAGATTACCTGACACTGACTGTAAAAGACGGAAAGTATGTATTATATGAAGAGTAATTCTTCAGGAAAATAGATCAAAACAGTACAGGTGGTGACAATATGTTGGTATTTTTGCAGCAGGTTATAAATGGTCTGGCACAGGGAGGTATCTACTCCCTGATCGCCATAGGCTGGACAACGGTATTTGGAATTGTAGGAGTCATTAACTGGACCCACGGTGAGATCTATATGCTGGGTGCATATACAGGTTATTTTGTAACAACTTATCTGGGACTTCCGCTGATTCCTGCGCTTCTCATTTCCATGGCAGCCGGAGCACTGATCGCAATGGCAGTAGACCAGTTTGGCTATAAGCCATTAAGAAAGAAAGGGGTTCTGGCAGCAACCGGATTTATTACCGCTTTAGGTATTTCCACGATCCTGCGCTATACTGCCAACGCTGTATTTACAGTCAACCCCAAAGCGTATCCACAGCTGGTAGACCAGAAACTGATCACCATCTGTACTATTTCAGGTCAGCCATTAACCATCAGCTCCCTTCATTTATATATCCTCATTGGAACCATTATCATCATGGTATGTCTGGAGCTGTTTATCAAGCATACTCTTACAGGAAAGGCTATGTTGGCTGCTTCCCAGGATATGCAGACCTTAGGCCTTATGGGTGTTAATGCAGAAAAGCTGATCAAAGTTACCTTTGCGATCAGCGGTGCCCTTGGAGCAGCAGCCGGTTTCTTTATTGGTACCATCTACGCCATTAACCCAACCATGGGTGCTTTAGCAGGTCTTAAAGGCTGGTCCTGTGCCATCCTTGGAGGAATCGGAAGCATCACAGGCTCCCTGGTAGGCGGTATTATCCTTGGAATTGTAGAAAACCTGACAGCAGGCTTTATTTCCACTGGTTATAAGGATGCCATTGGATTTGCGGTAATGATCCTGGTACTTCTCATTAAGCCTTCAGGACTTATGGGATATAAATTTGAAGAGAAAGTTTAAGGAGGCAGCATATGAAAAAAGAACGTTTTTTCGGAAAAAACGGACAGACTGCCTTCCTTGGAGCAGCAGTTCTGGTCTTACTGATCTGTTATATTGACAATTTCCATGGTGGAAGCGCCTGGATCCCTACTTATTTTCAGCATGTGGCAGTTAACTGTCTGATTGCAGCCATCCTGGCATTAGGATTAAACTTTGTATCCGGCTATTTAGGCCAGACTTCCTTAGGCCATGCAGCATTTTATGGCATTGGCGCTTATACAACAGCCGTATTATTAAAATATACCAACATCAGTTTCTGGATCACCATTCCTGTGGGATTTCTTCTGGCAGCTCTTGTATCTATTCCACTGGCAATGGCTTCCCTTCGTGTAAAGGGACAGTTTTTGATCGTTATCACCTATGCATTTTGCGAGATCTTACGTTTCATCGCCATTAATACAGCAGCTTTAGGTGGAACAGCCGGTATACCGGGACTTAAATCCCCGGAGATCTTTGGTATTAAGATCACCAAGCTGGCAGCTTCCAGCAAAGGCGGTTACATCCTGATCCTGTTCTTGATCGTAGCAGCAGTAGCATTTTTCGCATGGAAAACAGAACATTCCAGGATAGGCTATGCTTTTTCAGCCATCAGGGAAGATGAGATCGCAGCTGTTGCCATGGGTATTAACACTAAGTATTACAAGGTACTTGCCATGGTGATCTCAGCAGTGATCTGCAGCATTGCAGGAAGTTTTCAGGCAGTGTTTGCAAGCATGGTCAGCCCGGAGCTTTTAAACTCTACCAAGTCCATTTCCATTCTTACTATGGTAGTTATCGGTGGACGCAGAAGCATCAAAGGTATGATCTTAGGAGGTATCCTTCTTACCATTCTTCCTGAGTTATTCCATTCCGTAAAAGACATTGCAGGACTTCCATTTGACCCATGGATGATCCTTTACGGCTTCCTTCTTGTATTTATGATGCGTTTCAGACCGCAGGGCATCTGGGGCGTGACTAAAAAGGAAACAGCAGAAGTGGAAGAGGGGTGATGGATATGCTGCTTGAGACAAAAAAAGTAACGAAAATATTCGGCGGACTTCACGCCAACAGTGATATTGATTTTTCCATTGATGAAGGCGAGATCGTAGCCATCATCGGACCAAATGGTTCAGGCAAGACTACATTTTATAATGTACTTACAGGAATTTCCCCTGCAACCAGAGGCCAGATCATTTTCAAGGGCAAAAGCATAGAAAAAATGCAGCCGGAAGCTATTACCCGCCTTGGCATGGCCCGTACTTTCCAGAATATCCGTCTTTTTGGAAATATGACAGTAGCGGAAAATATCATTATTGCCCGTCACTGCAGAAGGAAGACCGGTATCTGGGACTCTTTAATAGGAAGTCCAAGACTTAAAAAAGAAGAGGCGGAAAATCAGGAATATATTAAGAAATGCCTGGAATACGTAGGCATTTATGATAAAAAAGACTGGCTGGCTAAAAACCTTCCATACGGCATGCAGCGCCGACTGGAGATCGCCAGAGTTCTGGCAACAGAGCCAAGCCTGATCCTACTTGATGAGCCGGCAGCAGGCATGAACCCACATGAAAAGGATGAGCTGGTGGAGATCATCAATCGCCTGAAAGCAGAGAAATATTCCATTATCCTCATTGAACATGCCATGCGTATGGTCATGAATATTGCAGACCGGGTGGTAGTATTTGACCACGGACAGAAGATCGCAGAAGGACTGCCACAGGATGTAAAAAATGATCCTGTTGTGATTGAGTCTTATCTGGGAAAGGGGGCATCTGCAAATGGCGATGCTTGATGTAAAAGACCTGAATGTATATTATGGCAAGATCCATGCTATTAAAAATATAAGTCTTACAGTAGAAGAAGGAGAGCTGGTCTCCCTGATCGGGGCAAATGTTCCAAGATACATACTGAAAGTATGATCCACTACTTAGAGGATTATATGTACTGTACTAGAAAGCTGGGGCTTT
>OLXE01001386.1_pt1 | contig 10923 bp, 5 predicted proteins | sample 1644571 | NCBI WGS metagenome assembly OLXE01 (sample SAMEA103958161, study PRJEB25191) | human gut metagenome | biome: human-associated habitat [ENVO:00009003]; feature: intestine environment [ENVO:2100002]; material: feces | place: Germany | collected 2013/2015
TACACTCTTGATTGATGACGAAGAGAGTATGCGTGTCAAGAAAGATGATGTCTTGTCGAAGTACACGGAACTGCCTAAAGCGATTGTCTTACTTGGAAGTAGTGCTTGGTGTCTGTTCGAGCAAGAGTTGAACGGGATCTGGAAAGATGTGCCTATGATTCTTTGCGTGGAGAATGATTACGTTGCCCCCGTGGAGGCATTTCTGAAAAAGCATGAAGTTATTCAGGAAGAAAAGATTCCTTTATTAAAAGTTCTGGGAGAGGCTAACGTCACGATTATCAAGTGTCCGGTTTACATCCGGGAAACGATAGAAGAAATGCGTTTGTTGTTGCCCGATCTGGAGAAGATCGTGTTAATGTCTGACCATCGTTACGTGAGTGCCCAAGTGAGATGCCAGATGCGTAAAGTGTGTGAGCAGTATTTCCCTGATCTTGAGGTGGCCTATTTTACGGAGGGGGAATACTCTTTGGATCAGGTACTCGATTCTATCGAATCGTTTGATATTCAAAAGGTAGGATTGCTTTATTATTCTTGGTTCCAGCGGAAAAATTTGGCGGGTAATAAATATTTAACCTCGAATAATCACAAGACGATCTGTTCTTTTGACAATCATCCGATCTTTACTTTAGAGGATGTCGGGATGGCTGACGGGGAGATGGCCGGGGGATATTTTTATCGAGGAAAAGATTTTGCCCATACTGTTATGCGTACTTTGCGGGATGTGTTGAACGGGAAGGACCCTAAAACAATCCCCGTGCAGATCGCCGGGAAACCGGAATGTTATTTGTCCTACCCGATCCTTCAAAAAGCGGGAATTCCGGAGTCATTATATCCCGATGATGCGAATTATTTGTTTGCTCCGGAAAGTTTCTGGGAGAAAACCCGTTATATGTGGATCGTGATTGTTGTTTTGTTGTTCATTACTTATATCATGTGGGCTCGGGTACGACTTTTAAAAAAGGAAAAAATGATGCGGGGGAGGGAGATGATATTACTTCAGAAGTACAAGACTCTTTTTAATAATATGCCTCTTGCCTACATGAAACATCGATTGCTTTACAATGCGAAAGGGGATATCGTGGATTACCGGATTGAAGAAGTGAACCCGATGTTCGAAGAATATTTTGTAGAAGCGTCCCGTGTCGTCGGGAAGAAAGGGAGCGAGTTGAAAGATGATAATAAAAGCGGAGAATTTGCCGTGTTATATAAAAAGATGCTTGAGGAACAGAAATCTTTCACGATCGAATATTTTTATAAACGGACGGGGAAATTCTTTGAGGTAATCAATATCGCTTCCATGGAAAAAGATATGGTGGATATTTTTTGTGTGGACGTGACAGATTTACGGAAAACAAAATCCATGTTAGAGTCTGTGAATTATAAATTGTCTATGGCTCTTGATGTTTCTAATATTGTGCCTTGGCGTTGGGATTTGGAAAGACATACCGTCTTGTGTGATGTGAATCGTCCGATAGAACTGAAACATTGTGTTGATGACGGGAATTCTTTGGCGGTTCCTGAAGAGCAATATTTTTCAAAGATACACAAAGATGACCGGGAGCGAGTAAAGGCGGCTTATTCGGCTTTAATATCCGGTAACGTGTCCAAGATCAGGGAGGAATACCGGGTGTTGGATAAGAGCGAACATCATTATTCTTACGAATGGGTGGAGGCTCAGGCTACCGTGGATCAACGGGATAAAAACGGGCATCCCTTGTCATTAGTGGGTTCTTCGGTGGTTATCACGACCCGGAAGCAAATGGAACTGGCGTTGCGTGAGGCGAAAGAGCATGCAGAAGAATCTAACCGGTTGAAATCGGCCTTTCTTGCCAATATGAGCCATGAAATTCGTACGCCGTTGAATGCTATCGTCGGATTCTCCAATATCTTGGCATCAGCGGAAGCGGAGGAGGAGAAACGAGAGTATATTAATATTATCGAGAACAATAACACGTTACTTTTGCAATTAATTAGTGATATTCTTGATCTTTCCAAGATTGAGTCCGGTTCGATGGAGTTTGCTTATTCGGAATTTGACTTAAATGCCTTGATGCGAGGATTGGAACAAACCTCTTGTTTACGACTGACTTCTGCCGCGGTGGAAATTAAATTTGATGAATATCTTCCGGATTGTTGCATTCGTTCGGAGAAGAATCGATTAACACAAGTGATTACCAATCTGATCAATAACGCGATAAAATTCACGAAAGAGGGAACGATTCGTTTCGGTTATCATCTTTTGGAGAAAGATTCTCTTTATTTTTATGTATCCGACACGGGATGCGGTATTGATGCGGATAAAAAAGATGCCGTGTTTGAACGATTCGTGAAGTTGGACAATTTTGTACAGGGAACGGGGCTTGGCTTGTCAATCTGCAAAACTATCGTGGAACGGATGGGAGGTAAAATCGGGGTGGAATCGGAAGTCGGGCAAGGAACAACTTTTTGGTTTACGATTCCTTACGTGGCTGTAAAATTGCATTATCAGGAAATAAAGGAAGAGAAAATCGTTCAGCACGCAGTCGAAAAAAATAAACTCAAAATACTGGTTGCCGAAGATAATCCGAGTAATTACATGCTTTTCGAATCCATCTTGAAAAAGGATTATCAATTGATACACGCGTGGAATGGCCGGGAGGCCGTTGAATTGTTTAAAGAACACGATCCGCATTTGGTTTTAATGGATATAAATATGCCGGAGTTGAATGGTTTTCAAGCCGTGCAGGAAATTCGCAAGATTTCCGGGACGGTTCCCGTGATTGCGGTTACCGCCTATGCTTATGCCTCTGATGAAGAGAAAATCATGGCCAGCGGGTTTGACGGCTACACGGCAAAACCGATCAATGCAAATTTATTAAGGAGTAAAATTATCGCTTTGTTGGAGAAACATCTTATTTTACTCTAGTGAGGTTTCTAAAGGCCTGTATCGAGGTATTTTTATTGTGTGTCTCCTGTGTTTCATATGCCCAGACGGGGGTGCGGGAACGAGTCGTGTTCTATAATACGGAAAATCTGTTTGATACCCGAAACGACACGCTGACGGCAGATGACGATTTTACTCCCCGGGGAAAGCAACATTGGAACCGGGAACGTTATACCCGGAAGTTACTCAATATCTCGAAAGTGTTAAGCAGTCTTGGTGCGGGAAAGTTTCCGCTACTCATCGGCTTGAGCGAGGTGGAGAATCGAGGTGTTGTTTCCGACTTGGTAAACAAAACGGTGTTGGCGGATGGTAATTATGGGATTGTACATGCCGACTCCCCGGATGCAAGGGGAATTGATGTTGCCTTACTCTACCGGAAAGATTCATTCCGGCTATTGCATAACGCTTTCTTTCCTGTCCGTTTAAAAAGCGGGGAGACTACCCGGGATATACTTTATTGTGAGGGTATATCGGCCCCAAACGATACTCTTCATGTTTTTGTTTGTCATTTCCCTTCCATGCGGGGTGGGGAGGCGAAAAGTGAATGGAAACGGGTAAAAGCGGCATCTGTCGTGAGGCAGAAGGTGGATTCTATACAGGATCTTCATCCCCGGGCCATGATTTTAATTCTGGGAGATTTAAACGGGCGTGCGAATACACCCGCGCAAAAGACGTTGAAAACTCAAGATCCGGAATCCGGGACAATTAAATCTGAAAACTTTTACAACACCGGGTATTACTTGCTGGGGAAAAACTATGGTAGTTATCGTTACAAGGGAGAGTGGCAGACGCTGGATCACATCATTGTTTCAGGGAACCTGTTGAACGGGAAAGCTGATTTGCAGGTATCCCGAAGAATGGGTATCTATGATGCGGATTTTCTACTTGAAGAAGAGCGAGGGACTTTCGGCGTTCGTCCGAAACCGGCCTATCGGGGGCCTCACTACATTGGAGGATACAGCGATCATCTTCCGGTCTTTATCGATTTAAAGAAATAATTGCTGTTTTTAAAAATAAAAGATTACTTTTGTGGCAAAATTCATAGAACAAGATATGGACGACTATCATCAACAGTATTAATCTGAATAGGGGTTCTCGATAAATGCCTCTATTCATAAATTGAAGGAGGATTATTATGAGCACTTTCCTAATGGGTAAAGTAGGGTTCGTGGAAAAAAAAGTATGGGAACCCAATTGCTGGATTAATGTTGTTTCACCCACTCAGGACGATCTTCGCTACCTGATCGACGAAATGGGAATTCCGGAGGCTTTTATTGATGACGTTGAAGACGTGGACGAGCGTTCCCGTTTGGAAGTAGAGGATGGATGGACGCTGATGATCCTGCGTATTCCTTTTAAGTCGGTAGATACAAGTATTCCTTTCATCACGGTGCCTTTGGGGATTATCGTGAAGGAGGATATGTTCGTAACCGTGTGCTATTACGAGACAGAAATGATTCCCGATTTCATCAATTACGTGATTCGTAAAAACTTGGAGATTGCCAATAACTGGGATCTTGTCTTCCGTTTGTTTCTTTCTGCCTCCGTGTGGTATTTGAAATACTTGAAACAAATCAACGCCCAGATGCATATGGCAGAGGTCGAATTGGAACGTTCCATCCGGAATGAAGAATTACAACGGTTGCTAAAAATCGAGAAATCGTTGGTATTCTTTATTACTTCTTTGCGTGGGAATGATAACTTGTTGATCAAAATGAAGACTTTGAAAGTGCAGCGGCAATTTTTCGACGAGGATTTGGTGGAGGACGTGGAGATCGAATTGCGGCAGGCTCAGGATTCGGCCCGTATTTATAGCGATATTTTAAGCGGTACAATGGATGCCTATGCTTCGGTGATTTCCAATAACTTGAATATCGTGATGAAACGGATGACGTCCATCTCGATTATATTAATGTTACCGACCTTGATTGCCAGTTTGTACGGGATGAATGTCCCGAACTCTTTGGAGGAAAATCCATACGGATTTTTGATCGTGATTGTTATCTCGATACTCTTTTCCGTCTTCGGTTTCATCGTGTTTAAATGGCGCCATTGGTTTTAAATAAAATATCTAAAACATCTCGTTATTTTAACAAACTATTAACGGTTTGTTGATAAACTTTTGGGGATATTTGATGTCATAACAACAGTGTTGTGAATACTTGTCTAGGCTCGGCTGAAACAGGCATTTTTGGTATGTAATGATTAAAAATATGAACAAAGGTTTAAAGAGAGTTTTACAAATTGGAATTCCGGTCGTGATCGTGGGAGCGATCGTGATCCCTCGTTTGGATTTTTCTTCGGATAAAGAGACGTCAACCCCGACAACAGCTGCCAAGGCGGCTAGCCGGGGAGCTTTACCGGTATCGGGGATCGTGGCATCTATGTCAACTTCCGGTAATGGAATTCCCGTAACGGGATTATTGGTTGCAAATGAAGAAGTCGAACTGGTTTCGGAAACAGCCGGTAAAGTTGTGAAGATCGCTTTTGAAGAAGGAACGTTGGTGAAGAAAGGAACCTTGTTGGTGAAAGTGGATGATTCGGATTTGCAGGCTCAACTCGCTCGTGCCGAATTCCAAAAAGAATTATTGGCTGCCAAATTGGAAAGACAGCGGATACTATTAAAACGGGAATCCATCAGCGTGGAAGAATTTCAACAGTTGGAGACCGAGTACAATATGAATCTGGCTGATATTGAATTATTAAAGGTTAAAATTGCTCGAACTGAAATCCGGGCTCCCTTTGACGGTCGAATGGGATTCCGTTTCGTGAGTGAGGGGAGTTACTTGCAACCGAGTACCAAGGTGTCCACGATTGTTGATAACTCTTATCTGAAAATTGAATTTTCTATTCCTGAAAAATATATTGATCTGCCTTTAGTGGGTAGAAAACTTACTTTCCAGCCTAGTGGTATGGAACATCAGATCGAGGCGGAAGTGTATGCTGTTGATCCACAGGCAGACGTGGCAACTCATACCATAAATCTGCGGGCTCGTTACCGGAATACTAAAAATCTTGTAGCCGGAATGTTCGTGAAAGGGGAATTGATGACGGCTGAGAATCTGAAATATATACTTGTTCCGACAGAGGCCGTCGTGCCGGAGATGGACGGAAAACGTTTGTGGGTAGTGAAAAATAAAAAGGCTACCAGCGTACCCGTGCAAACAGACAGTCGGGATTCCCAGTTCGTGGAAGTAACTTCCGGCATACAGGTGGGTGACACCGTGTTAACAGGCGGTTTGATGCAGTTGCGTGAGGGAATGATTGTGAATGTCAAGTTGAATAAAAATTAATCAGTGGTATGAGTTTATCTTCAACCTGTATAAAGCGTCCGGTGCTGGCAACCGTGTTAAACTTGCTTTTGGTTATTGTCGGTTCCATCGGGTTGCTGTATTTAGGCGTACGTGACTACCCTAGCGTGGATCCCCCGGTAATATCCGTGTCGACCTCGTTCGTGGGGGCTAACGCCGACGTTATTGAAACACAAATTACCGAGCCTTTGGAGTCGGCTATTAACGGTATACAGGGAATCCGTTCATTAAGTAGTACGAGCCGTGACGGGCAGAGCCGGATCACGATAGAATTCGAATTAAGCGTGGATTTGGAAACGGCAGCTAATGATGTCCGGGACAAAGTTTCCGGAACGTTACGTCGGTTACCGCAGGATATAGATCCCCCGACCGTGTACAAGGCGGATGCGGATGCCCAACCTATTTTTGCTGTTTCTTTGCGTAGTGGTCAACGTTCGTTGATCGACCTGAGCGGATATGCCGAACGCTATTACAAAGAACGGTTACAGACTATCCCCGGTGTGAGTAGCGTGGATATTTGGGGAGAAAAACGTTATTCCGTGCGTTTGCGCATGGACCCGGCTTTACTTGCAGCACATCGGTTGACCCCGATGGACGTGCAGTCTGCCGTTGAAAAAGAGAACATCGAATTACCTTCCGGACGAGTGGAAGGAGACAATACCGAGTTGACAATCCGTACCTTGGGACGATTAATGTCTATCGAGGATTTCAACAATTTGGTCATTTCGAGAGAAGGATCAAAAATTGTTCGTTTTAAAGATATTGGTGTGGCGGAAGTGGATGCCGAGAACACCCGGAGTATTGCCAAACGTAACGGCCTTCCCATGGTGATGTGTGCTTTGATTCCCCAGCCGGGAGCAAACTACATTGATATTGCGGACCGGGCCTATCTCGTGATGCAGGATTTGGAAAAGGACCTGCCGGAAGATATTGATGCCACGATTGCCTTCGACAACACGGTATTTATCCGGAGTTCAATCAACGAGGTGGAGGACACGATTTTCGAGGCTTTCCTTTTGGTTGTTTTGATCATTTTCCTTTTCTTGCGGAGTTGGCGGACGACGTTAATTCCCGTTCTGGCAATCCCCGTGTCATTGATTGCCTCCTTCTTTATTATGTACGTGGCCGGGTTCACCATCAACATCTTGACCTTGCTGGCAGTCGTGCTGGCCATCGGTTTGGTGGTTGACGATGCTATCGTGGTCATGGAGAATATATTCACGAAAATAGAGCAAGGAATGTCCCCGTTGCAGGCGGGATTCAAGGGATCAAACGAGATATTTTTTGCCGTTATCGCGACAACAGTGGTGTTGGTAGCCGTGTTCTTCCCAATCGTTTTCTTGGAAGGAACCACGGGGCGTTTGTTCCGTGAATTTAGCGTGGTGATTGCCGGAGCCGTGGTAGTTTCCTCTTTCGTGGCGTTGACATTTACACCGATGATTTCCACGAAACTATTGACCCGGAATGCCACGCAAAACTGGTTTTACCGGAAAACAGAACCTTTCTTCGAGGGGATGAACCGGGTGTACCGTCGTTGGTTACAACGATTTTTGAAAGTTCGTTATTGGTCAATCATTATACTCGGGGCTTCCGGTGTAGCCATTTATTTCTTATGGTTATTGATTCCTTCGGAGATGGCTCCTTTGGAGGACCGTTCGAATATCCGGTTAAACTCGGTTGCCCCGGAAGGAGCCACTTACGAGTACATGGCTCGTTATGCAGATGAAATTTCTAACTTCGTGGAACAAACCGTGCCGGAACAGGAAAAAGTGATTGAGTTCATCGGGGGGGGACAAACGAACCGGGCAAGTTTACAATTATGGTTGGTTGATGCCGACAAGCGGAAGCGTACCCAACAGGAAATTGCCGACGAGTTAGCAATACAAGTGCGTGAATTTACCGGAGGCCGTACCTTGGTTTCCCAACAACAGACCTTTGGCGGTCGGCGGGGAGGACTTCCGGTTGAATATGTTATTCAAGCGAAAAATCTGGATGACTTGAAGGCTATATTACCTGTTTTCATGGATGAGGTAAACAAAAGTTCCGTGTTCTCGGCGTCTGATTTGAACCTGAAATTCACGAAACCGGAGTTGACTATTAATATCGACCGGGACAAGGCTGCCAGTATGGGCGTTTCCGTGCAGGACATTGCCAAAACACTCCAGTTGACCATGAGTGAACAACGGGTGGGCTATTACATCATGAATGGAAAACAGTACCAGATACTTTCCCAGTTGGAACGTCAGGATCGGAATAAACCGAGCGACTTGAAAGGAATATACGTGCGGAATAATAATGGAGACCTGATTCATTTGGATAACCTGATTACAACGTCCGAAAGTTCCATGCCGCCACAGTTGTACCGTTATGACCGTTTCGTGTCGGCAACCGTTTCTGCCGGACTGGCAAAGGGCGTGACCCTTTCTCAAGGTCTGGAAGAGATGGATCGTATTGCAGGAGAGGTCTTGAACGATGACTTTAAAACCACGTTATCGGGAACATCCAAGGACTTCGTGGAAAGTTCTTCCAGTTTGATGTTCGCCTTCATGTTGGCGTTGGTATTTATCTATTTGGTACTTGCCGCGCAGTTCGAAAGTTTCCGTGATCCGTTAATCATCATGTTTACCGTTCCTTTGGCATTGATCGGAGCTATGGTTGCTTTGTGGTATTTCGGGCAGACCATGAACATTTTCAGCCAGATTGGAATTATCATGTTGGTTGGATTGGTTTCGAAGAACGGTATCTTAATCGTGGAATTTGCCAACCAGCGTAAGTTGGCCGGTTTATCCATGCGTGAGGCGATCGAGGATTCAGCCGTGTCTCGTTTACGTCCGATCCTGATGACGAGTTTGTCTACTATTTTGGGTATTCTTCCGATGGCTATGGCCACGGGTGCGGGAGCGGAGAGCCGTGTTGCCATGGGTATCGCGGTAGTGGGAGGGATGGTATGCTCCACGCTGTTGACACTCTTCGTGATCCCGGCTATTTACACCTACCTCTCGTCGAAAGAAGTAAAAATAATAGAAGAGATAGAAGATTGAACAAATTGAAAATTTTGCGAGTAGAATAAAGAATGACTATGAAAAAACAGAATTTACGATATATGAAATGGATAGGGAAAATGATCGTTTTATTGTTCATTTTCAATTTTCAATTCTCAATTTTCGATTGTTCCGCGCAGCGTGTGAGTCTGGATGAATGTCTGGAAAAAGCCTTGGAATCAAATTTTTCCATTAAAATCATCCGGAACGAGGCTCGGATGGATAAGAATAATTTGAATTACTCGACTTTCTTACCGACGTTGGAAGGTACGGCGAAACAGACACAGACCCGCAATGACACGAAGACCGAGAATAGCGTGGGTGAAGTGAATAAAATGTCGGATGTAAAAACGGATAACTACACCGCGGGCGTTGCTCTAAACTGGCGGATATTTGACGGATTAGAGATGTTCACCACCCATGAAAAACAGAAAGAGCTGCTGGCAATGGGTGAGCTTGCCGTGCAGCAAGCCGTGGAGAACTTGATCTTGAACGTGAGTGCAGCCTATTATAACGTGCTGGTACAACACCATAAATTGATGGCGGCCCGTCATTCACTGGAACTCTCGAATGAACGTTACGACGAGGCCAGAGTTCGTTACAAGATCGGGAATAGATCCGGGCTAGAAGCTCAACAGGCAAAAATAGATTTGAACACGGACAGCTCGACTTACGTTCGGCAAAAGGAGGCTTTAAAAAGTGCCTATATCACGTTGAACAAATTGATGAATACGGATTTGCAAATGGTGAATTACGTGCAAGACACGATCTTGCTGGGGCCGCAACTGGTATTGGGTACCTTGGAACAAAAAACTCTGGCAGGAAACACCACCTTGTTGATCGCTAAAAAAGATCAGAAAATTTCCGCGTTGGATTTAAAAAATGCCCGTGCCGTGTTGTTCCCGACGCTGGATTTCAACTCCGGGTACAACTATAACAAGACAGATACACCTTCTTCCAGTACCACGTTGAACCGATCAAACGGTTTTTACTGGGGATTTTCGTTAAATGTCCCTATATTTAGTCGTTTACAAAACCGGACGAAGATCAAGAATGCCAAACTGGAATTGGAAAATACCGAACTTTCCTATCAGGAGGCGGAAAAAGAAACGCTGGGAGATTTGGCGTTGATGTATAATTCCTATGAAAACAACCTGCTGATGGTAAATTTCGAGATTGAAAGCGCTAGTGTGGCCGAGGCTAACTTGGATGCGGCTTTAGAAAAATACAAGATCGGGTCGCTTTCCGGAATCGAATTCAGGGAATTTCAACGTAGTTACATTGATGCCGTTGATCGGAAGTTATCCGCTATCTATCAGGCAAAAGTTTCCGAATTATCGTTACTGCTTCTTAGCGGGGATATTCGAGGCTCGTTCGTGGTGGAGTAATCTGTTATCAGTTCTTAACCACACGGTAATATTTTTGTCATATCCTACTTGTACTTTTGGCTTGTAATCTTAAAGCGAGTAAATGATGAAAATAATCGTGTGGTTCAGTGTTTTAATGATGGTATTTTTCGGGTATTCCTGTACTTCCGGCAAGGGAGATGGAATACGTTACATATTTTTCTTGATTGGAGACGGGATGGGGAACGGGCAAGTGACCGGAACTCAGTTTTACCGGGCAGAACTGGATGGACGGATCGGTT
>OLXE01001390.1_pt1 | contig 10904 bp, 13 predicted proteins | sample 1644571 | NCBI WGS metagenome assembly OLXE01 (sample SAMEA103958161, study PRJEB25191) | human gut metagenome | biome: human-associated habitat [ENVO:00009003]; feature: intestine environment [ENVO:2100002]; material: feces | place: Germany | collected 2013/2015
TGTATCTTTGTAACTGCCATATCTGCGCCAACGCCCCCTTTATATCTTCGATGTCCTGTGCGTACACCGGCCCCATGCTGTTCAGCCGCTTTGCAATCTGATTGACGTTGACGCCGATCTTCTGTATCTCGGCGGTCTGCGCCCGGATGTCGGTAGTGTCCATGTTGACGATATAGCCGTCAATGAGCATCTTCCGGGCATAGGCCGAAAAGTTCTTCGTATGCAGCAGCGCCATTTTCTGTTCGATCAGTTCCCGTTCCTCCGGCGTCACGGGAACACGCAGCACGATCTTGCGTTTTCTGTTTGCCATGCTTCACCGTCCTTTCCATTCAAGGGGTTTGGGGATTTCCCCAACAAGCAAAACGGACGCGGCCCGGCAGGGGCGGGGCGGGCCGTTTGTTCGGGAGTGTGGCTACACTCCCTATGCTTGCTACGTTACTGTTTCTCCGCTAACAAGACGTTTCCAAACGCCAAAACTGCCCGCAAAATAGATCGCTGGACAGAGAAAAGCGCAAAAAAGAGGGCGCTTGCGCGTCCTCATAAAAAAGAAAACAGAGGATGTTTTTACTCACCCTCCGTTTCTTCGTTTGGCTGTTTGATTTTCAAGGCCCCGTCAATGGCACCCTCCACGATTGGTAGATACTGCTCCGGGCAGAGTTTCAGCTTGTGGCTGACCCGTTTTCGAACTTCGCTTTCCTCCCGCATGACTTCTGGATTGAAGTAGTGTTCAACGGGCAGGCCGCAAATCTTGATAAGTTGTATCACGACGGGCAGGCTGGGGATCGTTCCCTCATTCTCGATATTGGCAAGATACCGGGATTCAATATTTACCTTTTCCGCCAAGTCTTTTCGTGTGAGATGCTTTGCTTTCCGCGCTTCCTTTACGTCTGCGCCGAAAGTTTCAAAACCGGGGCAATCTTCGATTTTTGCCATATTGCATCACCCACATACATTCTATATTTCATAGTCTGCCTGTTGAATGTTGCGATATGCAGGTAAGTTAAACTTTATACTTCATATATCACTTGAAAAGGAAAAAATAATACGCTATCGTTAGTTTACAAAAGTGAGCAGAAACGGCGAGGAATATAATTTCAAGTTGCTGTATGCTATATGCAAGGAGGTCAAGAAATGGAATGGTTAAACAATCTAAGTAAGGCCATTGAATACATTGAAAATCACTTAGATCAGGAAATTTCGTTTGACGAGGCGGCGCGAATTGCGTGCTGCTCAACATATTACTTTCAACGAATTTTCTCTTATGTTGCCGGTATATCATTGGCGGAGTATATCCGCAGACGCAGAATGACGCAAGCTGCCTTTGAATTGCAGCGAAAAGATAAAAGAGTGCTGGACATTGCTTTGAAATACGGGTATGCTTCCCCGACCTCTTTTAACAGAGCGTTTCAATCCGTTCATGGGATTTCTCCAATCGCAGCCAAAGAGAAAGGTGCTATTTTGAACGCTTACCCGCCAATCCGCTTTTCTGTGAAAGTTTCAGGAGGGAGTGCTATGTCCTATCACATTATAGAGAAGCCTGCTTTCCGCATTGTCGGCATCCGCATGAAATTGGTTGACGATATGGAAGAAAACCAGAAAAATGTGCCGCTTTTCTGGGAACAGACTTTGAATGACAACCGTTTTTCAGAGCTATGTGCCTTAAACAATGCCGCACCGAATGGAATTTTAGGTGTCAGCGTATATGAAAATCCCGAAAACATCTTTTACTATATTGCGGCATCCAGCAGCAAGGCACCTGATGGAGTATGTGAATACGAAATTCCTGCATCCACATGGGTAGTCTTTGAAAACAACGGATATTTCAAAGAAAATGTCCAATCGGTTTTTAGAAGATTTTATACGGAATGGCTGCCGTTTTCGGGCTATGAGTATGCGGGCCTGCCGGACATCGAAGTATATCCGATCCAGCACAAAACAATCCAGAACGGTCATTCCGAAGTGTGGATCGCTGTGAAAAAAGAAAAGGAGAATTGACATGGAATATCAAATTGAGATCAGAGAAATAGAGCCTGTGCGAGTGGCTTACATCAAGTACAAAGGCTTTGCCCCGGAAGCAAACAAAGTGTTTCCCAATGTGTTCAAGTCGATCCGTGGGCAAGCAAACGGAGCGCCCTTTTTCAGCTATTTATCAATAAACCCCGAAACCAAAATTGGAGATATGGAACTCTGTGTGCCAACGGAGGCCACCCCTTCGGGAAATGGCATTGAAGTAAAAGAGATGCCCCGGATAAAGGCTGTGTGTGTCACGCATATTGGCTCCTATGAAACACTTACATCTGCTTATGCTGCGATTGACAGCTATGCGGAGCAAAACAAGTTGAAGCTGCGTCCGCCTTTCCGAGAAGTTTTCATTAAAGGCCCCGGAATGTTTTTGAAAGGAAATCCAGACAAGTATATCACGGAAATTCAATTTCCCATTCAGGAGAACTAAGCACCATGTACGCTATTGAAGTGAGCAATGCGGTAAAAAAATATAAGAATGGTGTGCAGGCGTTAAATCAGCTTAGCTTATCAGTCGAGCAGGGACAGATTTTTTCCCTGTTGGGGCAGAATGGAGCGGGCAAATCGACACTCATTCGCATACTGACGACATATCTGCGTCCCACGGCTGGCGAGATCACCATGCTGGGAAAGGATGTCTATACCGAAGCAGCGGCAATCCGTTCTGAAATCGCCTGTGTATCACAGCATATTTCCATTGATACACACCTTTCCTTAGAGGAAAATATGATGTTCCAGAGCCGCTTATATAAAATCCCAAAAGCGGATGCAGAGAAGCGTATGGAGAAGTTGATCGCAGATTTTGATTTGAGCAAATACCGAAAATATCCTGTATCTTCTTATTCTGGCGGTGTAAAGCGCCGTCTGGATATTGCGCTGAACATGATGTCCAATCCTCGCATTTTATTTTTAGATGAACCTACTGTCGGCATGGATATTCAGTCACGCATGGCTATGTGGGATATGATGCGAAAAATACGGGACGATTTTGCGACAACGATCTTTCTCACAACTCATTATTTGGAGGAAGCGGATCAACTAAGTGATGCAATCTGCATTATGAAAGACGGAAAAGAAGTCATACAGGGCAGCCCTGATGCCTTGAAATCTGTACTGCGGCAAAATGTTATTCAAGTGAAATTTGCGACCAGCAAGGATGCCCAAAAATATCTGCCACTTTTGCAGCAACAACACCCCTCTCATAGATTCTCTATACGAAACGCTTCTGTCCTCTGCAATTCCGATGATGATCGTTCCTGCATGGTGGATTTAATTACGTTTCTTTTGGAACACCACATTCCGCTGGTTGGAATTGAAATTGTGCAGCCTACATTGGAAGATGTGTTTCTTCGGCTGACACAAGCTGGACGGGAGGGATGTGCGTGAGCGTTTTTACAATTTTACAGCGAAATGTCAAATGGCGGTTTCATAATTCCTTTACCATTGTTGTGACGATTTTGCAGCCGATCCTTTGGCTGGTTCTTTATAGTGCAGTTGCCTCTCAAACCATGCAGGGAACAGGAATTAGTAACTATACAGGCTTTATTTTGCCCGGCCTTATTGTGTTAGTGAGTTTTTCCGCTTGTAGCAGCGGAGGAATAATGAACTATATGATGAAAGCTGACGGCAGCTTTTACCGCATTTTGATTGCCCCTGTCCGCCGATCTTCCATTGTTTTGGGACAACTTTTAGAAGCGGTGCTATGCACATTCCTTGAAGTTTTCATTATGGCAGCTATCAGCCTTTTGTTTTCCGTAGAATTTTCTGCTGGTATTGGAGCATTTCTACTGGCCATCCTGCTGGTGTTTTTGGCAGCTTTCTTTATATCGGGAATGGCGTATGGAATTAGCCTAATTCTCCCGAATGAAGTTGTTTACGAAACGGCAATGAATGCCATCGTGCTGCCTCTGTTCTTCCTTAGCACGGCACTGTTTCCGGCAGGAGGAATTGACGGAGTTTTGGGCGTGATTGTTAATCTCAACCCCTTTACTCATATTATCAATGCTCTGCGGTCTTTACTGTTGAATGGAACACTGGCAACTGGTGAGTTACTTTTCGTTATCATTCTTTATACCGCAATGGGAAGTATCAGCTTTGGATGGGCTTTGCATCGCTTAAATCGTGAAACTGCTTTATAAACCATTGGAATAAGTGCTTGCTGCCGGACGACGGCAAAAGAAAAAAAGCCGTCGTACAGCAGCCCATTTGACACGCCCATATAACCAGCGGCGGCTTTGAGTAATCAAGGCCGCTGCTTTCTTTTGCCCGGCGCAGGATCGGCGGCCCACGAAGGGAGCCGCCATGCTGATACGACTTGCTTTTCAACGGAATAACTTCTCAAAAAAAGCCTGTACCCAACAGGGGGCAGCTCCGGCCAACAGTATGAACTATACTATGTAAGAAAACTTCATATCGCTTTCACATTCGCCCGGTGGGTCTATGACCTGCCGGGCGAATTTTGTCGTTTCCTGCGGTCTGACATTCGGGCAAAAACCTTTTTCAAGTTTTTATGGAAAAAGAGGCGTACAGCGGGTAGCAAAGGGCCTGTCTGGTGTCATGTTGGCGGAAAGGGACAGAACCACCACATCCCCCATAGAAAGGGGGTGAGAAGATGGAAGCTATCCCCCGCGACTATGGCGAACAGTGCCGGTTTGATGCTTTCTGCAAAACCGTACTGCGAAATGAGGCCCGAAACTACCACCGGGATATGAAACGCCAGCGCGACCGTGAAACGTCGTTCAGCGTTCTCCCGCAGGCAGAATTGGACAAGCTCTACACCGTAGATCATTACCCCAGCGACGACTTTGTATTTTCGTCGCACGGCTATGATTTACATATCGACAACGAGCTTGTGGCCGCCGCATTTGCCGAGCTGTCCCAGCAGGCGCAGAGCATTTTAATTTTGCACTGTGTTTTGGAACTGGCAGACGGCGAGATCGGCGCACTCATGGGAATGTCCAGAAGTGCCGTCCAGAGGCACAGGACAAAAACGCTAAAAGAGCTGCGAACAAAATTGATGGCGTTGATGCCGGAGGGAGGTTAGACGCGGATGAAAAATCCCAACTACAAAGGCATTGAGCTTTTGCCCCTTTCGGTGATCGAGGCCGCCCGCGCCGGTGATGCCGAGGCCGTGGAACGAGTATTGCGGTACTACGAGGGCTACATTAACAAGTTATGTACCCGGACGCTTTACGACGAATACGGCCAGTCTCATGCGTGCGTGGACGAGTACATGAAGCGCCGTCTGGAAATCAAGCTCATTTCTTCCATCGTCACAATACCGTGACAAACCGGCCCCCGGAGGCTGAAACAGCTTAACCCTTTCCCTGTTTCTTCCCTCTGCTGCGGGCCGCTGGCAGTACCTTGAAAAAGAAAGCCCGATGGGAGGCCACCGGCGCAGTATAGGGCAACGGACACATTCTGTATGTTCCGCGTCGGTGGATGCGCCATGACCTCATATCCTATGAGTGAGCGAGAACCATCTACACCGAGAGTTGGCAGCTCATAAGTAGCGGCACATACGCTAACGATACTCCCGCGTTGAACGCCCACACAGCATTGCGCGGCGCACCCACAAGCATGGGCCGAGGTAAAATTCCTGTGGAGCTGATGCCATCAGCCGTCCGTTTTTTGCCCATCTCCCCTATTCTGTAATAATATTGAACAAGCAGTATCGCATACGCTGTTTTGAAAGGGGCGATGTCGATGCAAGAACAAAAATCTACACAGCCGGTTCAGCAGACGTGTCAAAGTGTTTTCAAAAGCGGCGAAAGCACAACGACCAAAAATCAATTCACGCGCAAGTGGATTGAACTGATTAACCAGCTTGAAAAAAATAAAAGGATAGCCGCCGAAAATCGGTAATGATAAGCTATTGACTTACATGGTATAATTCATGTATGTGAATAGCTTGTTTCTATCTCTACGGAGATGTGAATATGAAAGTAGCTATTTATTGCCGCTTATCCGAAGAAGATCGGAACAAGCAATTTGAAACCGACGACAGCAACAGCATCCAGAACCAGAAAGCCATGCTGCTGCAATATGCTATGGAACAGGGGTGGGAAGTATATAACATTTACAGTGACGATGATTACACAGGTTCCGACCGCAGGCGCCCGGAATTTAACCGTTTGTTAGCAGACGCGGAGGCCCGCCGATTTAACATTGTCCTCTGCAAAACGCAATCCCGTTTTACCCGTGAATTGGAATTGGTTGAAAAATACATACACGGCCTTTTCCCGATTTGGGGCATCCGATTTGTCAGCATCGTAGACAATGCCGATACTGCCAATAAGGGAAACAAAAAGTCCCGCCAGATCAACGGCCTTGTGAACGAGTGGTACTTAGAGGATATGTCTGATAATATCCGAAGCGTTCTCACCAACCGCCGACAAAACGGTTTTCACATCGGTGCTTTTGCTCTTTATGGGTACAAGAAAGACCCGGAACAAAAAGGGCATCTTATCATTGATGAAGAAGCCGCTGCAATCGTCCGGGAAGTGTTCACCCTCTTTTCACAGGGCTATGGCAAAACTGCCATTGCGCGGATGCTGAACGACAGAGGCATCCCAAACCCCACGGAGTACAAAAGGCTTCACGGACTGCGTTACCAGCAGCCCAAGAGGAAGAACAGCACGCTCTGGAAATATTTTGCTATCTCCGATATGCTGATAAATGAAATCTATATCGGAAATATGGTGCAAGGCAAATACGGCAGCGTTTCCTATAAGACGAAGCAGAACAAACCACGCCCGAAAAGCGAATGGTATGTCGTCGAGGGAACCCATGAGCCGATTATTGATCGGGAACTTTGGGATAAGGTGCAGGCCATGATTGCAGAACGGGCGAAACCCTTTGATACCGGCACCATCGGCCTGTTTGCCAGAAAAGCTCGCTGCGCCAACTGCGGCTATACAATGCGTTCCTCCAAAAACCGGGGCAAACATTATCTTCAATGTTCCAACCGCCATGTAGCCAAGGACGCCTGCATTGGCTCCTTTATCTCCGTGGATAAATTGGAACAGATGGTGATTGCCGAACTGAATCGGCTGGCTGCGGAGTATCTGGACAAAGACGAGCTGGAACAGAATATTGAGTTTTGCGACAACTTACAGGGACAGAAAAAGCGGCTGCTTGCCGATATGTCGGCCTATGAAAAGAAGATTGCCGAGTACAGCAAAGGAATCCGTGAGCTGTATATGGATAAAGTCAAGGGCCTCATATCCGAGAGCGATTTTGTGGAATTGTCGAAGGACTTTACCACGGAAAAAGAACGCTTAGAGCGTGTGATGATCGACGGCCAGAAGCAGCTTGCAGAAATCGAAGAACGGATTGCTGTTGGTGATAATCGTCGTGAACTGATCGAACAGTACACCAATCTGGAACACCTGACACGGGAGATCGTTGAAATCCTGATTGACTACATCGTGATAGGCAAGAGGATTCCCGGAACAAAGGATGTTCCCATCGAAATTCACTGGAATTTCTGATAACTGTCCTGAAAATGGGACTGAAACGAACCAATCAACCTAAAATGTTGTTCTTATATGATTGCAGCAGAACAGAAAGCCCGCTCCACATACGACAATATACTCCGTGTAGTCACAGATTATGACGTATGTGAGCCTATCAAATATTTAAGAGAGCGGGAGATCGTTCATTATCAGAGATTCGGTGAAGCCCTGCGCATCACCCAGGAGAAGTTAGACAGCAAGAATTTCTATGCGTTTAATCCGTCTTTTGACAATGGAAAAAGTGTGATCCAGCCGAGAAATTAAGGGGATCACAAAAATTCCGCAGTAAAATCCAACGGTATATAAAAAGCCCGGCAAAACCGGGCTTTTAAACAGAAAAATATTACAGAGTAAGCAATATTCCACCAAGTTTCTCCACATCTTCCTTCTGATGGGTGGAGATCAGAAGGAAACGATCCTGTCTGTATTCCTTTAAAAATTTTATGACCTCATCTTTTGTTCCCTCATCCAGACCTGTAAAGGGTTCATCCATTAAAAGCAGATCCGACCTGGTAAGAAGAGCCCGCAGGATGGCAGTCCGCCGTTTCATACCGCCGCTTAAGGTAGATACCGGCCGGTTTAAACATTCTTCCGGCAGAAGACGGCACATAGCTGTGAGGATCTCATCCCTGGAAATCCCGGAAATTTCAGAAGTATGTTTTTTCTGCACCATCATCACATTTTCCAAAGGGGAAAAAGAAGGACAGAGCCGGTCTTCCTGGAAAACAGCGGAAATGCGCAGAGAACGGGAAGCATCTGTATCAGTTTCAGTCCCGGCTCCGGACCCCACATTCCAGATAATATCCCCTTCATCTGCCTTTTCCAGTCCCATAAGAATACGGAATAAAGTGGTTTTTCCTGTTCCGGAAGGACTCATCAGGCAGTAGGTCTTATACCGGTCTAAAGTCAGGTCCACATTTTTTAAGACGGTCAGTGTACCATAAGATTTTGACAGGTTTTTAATTATGATCTGTTCCATATCAGTGACGTACCTTCTTTAATAATGTAAGAAAAACAAACTCAAAAACTGCGCTTATAAGGATAATGGAAAAGGTCCAGGCAAAAAGCCCGGAAGTATCCAGATACAGTTTTGTGTAATATAGTTGCTCGCCAATAGAAGCTTTCGGGATACCGATCACTTCTGCAGCAACTCCTGATTTCCAGCTCATTCCCAGGGCAGTCCTGCAGCTGCTTACCAGATAAGGGTGGACAGCCGGGATGAAGAGGTAGCGTACTTTTTTTAGAAATGGCATGGAAAAGACCTGGGACATTTCCAAAAGCTTTTGATCCATATTTTCAAGTCCTGCCAGCGTAGCGCCATAGATCATGGGAACTACCACCAGAAAAGAGATAAAAACAGACAGATTTTCTGACCCGATCCAGATCAGTGCCAGAATGACAAAGGAAGCCACCGGTACAGATCGGATCATCAGCATAGGCGGTTTTAAAAATTCTTTTACCAGGGGAAAGGCCCAACCAAGGCTTCCAAGAAGGATCCCAAGGCAAAAAGCACTTAAAAATCCCAGGCAGATGCGAAGGGAAGAGTGAAACAGGCTCAGCCAGAAATCCCCGTCTTTTAACAGTCCTGCCAGCGTCAGTGCCATGTCAAAAGGCCCGGCAAAAATAATATTGTTGTGGATGAAAAGGTCCGCCAGCTGCCAGATCCCGATCCAGATCAGCCAGCAGACCCAGTTTTTTCCATATTTTTTCATCAGATTTTTCATTGAAGCAATAAGAAAAGGATCCTGTAAGTGATTTATGGAAGATAGTAGAAGTCATCAGCCGGTAACTGTCCGCCTACAGATTTTGCATCAGCAGCTTCCAGAACAGATAAATAGCCTGAGAGAGCAGACTTCATTTCCTCACCTGTGATGCATACAATGTTGCAGGCAGGCATAGCCTTTTGCGCAATGGGTGCCTTTTCAACGATGCCCAGTGCAGCTACCATTTCAGCAGCTTCATCCAGATGTTCGCTTGTATAGGCAGCAGATGCCTTGTGATCTTCGATGAACAGCTTCACAGCCTCTTCATTTTCCTTTAAGAAGTCGCTGCGCACAATGGTAACACCTGTAACTAACTGGCTTCCATTTTCCTTATTTAAAAGGTTCCACTGTTCAGTCAGGTCAAGAACCGGCTTTAAAGCTTCGTTCTGGATGCAGGCAGCAGTTGCAAAAGGCTGAGGAAGAACGCCTACTGCAGAAGAATCTTCTTTTAATACAGAAGCAACCTCTGTGGCCTCAGACTTAAATTCCAGAGTAACATCCCCGTCAGTAAGGCCATTTTCAGAAAGGAGATAATTCATTACATATTCCGGGGTAGTTCCTTTTCCGGTCATGTAAACGGTCTTTCCTTTCAGGTCTTCCATAGAAGAAATGGAATCATCAGAGGCAACTACATAGAGAACGCCCAAGGTATTGATGTCGATCACATTTACATTACCCTGGGTCTTTGTATACAGGATACTTGCAACATTGGCAGGGACTAAAACAATATCCAGATCTCCACTTGCAATGGAACCTACCAGTTCATCTGCTTTTCCTGCCATGGTAAAGGTATAGTCATTTTCTGTCTCGCCTTTTTCAGCGCGATCCATCAGTTCAGCCAGTCCCATAGAGGTAGGTCCTTTTAAAGAGCCAACGCGGATCGCAGTACCTGAACCGGCTGCGTCAGAAGTCTCAGTTTCTTCCTTTTCAGTTTCAGCTTCTGCCTGTGAGCTTTCAGCCTCTGTGCTCTGTGCTTCTGTTTCTTTTACAGTCTCGCTTTCAGCAGAAGCAGCAGTGGTTTCCTTATTTCCTGCACAGCCGCCTAACACTAAAGTGCCTGCAAGAGCAGCCGCCAGCAGTTTCATTGTTTTTTTCATAATAAATTATTCCTCCCTAAATAATATAGTAATAGACCTATCTTACCATAAAAATTCCTTGCTGTGGTGGTTAAGTGCTGTTAAAATGGATTTGTTGAGAAAAATAGATAGAAGAAAGGTAAATTATGGGAAAATTATACGGAATTGGAGTAGGACCGGGAGATCCGGAACTGCTTACATTAAAAGCATATAAGATCCTTAACCAGGCAGATGTGATCTTCTGTCCGGAAAAGAAAAAAGGAGCTGTAGGAGTGAGAGGTATCCGTTTGCAGAAAAATGATGAGATGGAACATGTTTATTTATATGAAGATGGTATAGAGACAAAGATTCAGTACAATGAAAAAGAAGTGACATTAAATCGTTTGAAACTCGCAAAAAGAGATGGAGTTGGTACAAAGTATCGAGGATAAACGCTCTGCGAGGATGCACAGTGATTCTGATAGGAACCTGTCAGCTTTCACTGACCAGAATCACGCGCCAAGTCTCACGGTATCTGTGTTCAGCAA
>OLXE01001392.1_pt1 | contig 10890 bp, 9 predicted proteins | sample 1644571 | NCBI WGS metagenome assembly OLXE01 (sample SAMEA103958161, study PRJEB25191) | human gut metagenome | biome: human-associated habitat [ENVO:00009003]; feature: intestine environment [ENVO:2100002]; material: feces | place: Germany | collected 2013/2015
AAGACAATGCAAAGTTACGCGATATTCCTGAAAGATGCATACTTTCAGACGTAATATTCTCATGAAACCTTTTTTTCTTGATTTACGTCAAGGAATATCCTGAAAATATTCGCTGCGACCTGTAAAATCCGTATCTTTGTTTCCACGAAAATAGGAGGTGGCTCGGCAAAGACAAATCAGAAAACTGCGTTTTCATTTGTCTCTGCGCTCGCCTTTCACTATCTTTGTACCAAAGTTTTTAGTTTATGATAACCATTGAGCAACTGAAAGATGTAAAAACGCGTACTGAGGCGCTTTACCGCTATCTGGATATTGAAAACAAGAAAATCCAAGTGGAGGAAGAGCAGCTCCGCACACAGGCACCGGGGTTTTGGGACGATGCCAAGGCTGCGGAAGAACAGATGAAAAAAGTAAAGGGCTTGCAGAAGTGGATTGACGGTTATAAGGAGGTCAAGACGCTGTGCGATGAGTTGGAACTTGCTTTTGATTTCTACAAGGAAGAGATGGTTACCGAAGAAGAGGTGGACGGATTGTACAGTCGTACGGTGGATGCCCTTGAAGACCTTGAGCTGCGCAATATGTTGCGGCAGGAGGAAGACCCGATGGACGCGGTGCTGAAAATCAATTCCGGTGCCGGTGGTACGGAAAGTCAGGACTGGGCATCCATGTTGATGCGTATGTATCTGCGCTATGCCGAGACAAATGGTTATAAGGCTACGATTGCCAACCTTCAGGAAGGTGATGAGGCGGGAATCAAAACTTGTACGATCAATATCGAAGGAGATTTTGCTTACGGTTATCTGAAAGGTGAGAACGGCGTGCATCGGTTGGTTCGTGTCTCTCCGTACAATGCACAAGGTAAGCGTATGACTTCTTTTGCTTCCGTATTTGTGACTCCGCTGGTAGACGACAGTATCGAGGTGAATATAGAAACAGCACGTATTTCCTGGGATACATTCCGAAGCGGTGGTGCCGGTGGTCAGAATGTGAACAAGGTAGAATCCGGTGTCCGTTTGCGTTATCAGTATAAAGACCCTTATACGGGCGAAGAAGAGGAAATCCTGATTGAGAATACCGAAACCCGCGACCAGCCGAAGAACCGTGAAAATGCAATGCGTCAGTTACGCTCTATCTTGTATGATAAGGAATTGCAGCATCGTATGGCGGAACAGGCAAAGGTGGAAGCCGGTAAGATGAAGATTGAATGGGGGTCGCAAATCCGAAGCTATGTATTTGATGACCGCCGTGTAAAGGATCATCGTACCAACTATCAGACTTCGGATGTGAACGGAGTAATGGACGGTAAGATCGATGGCTTTATCAAGGCTTACCTGATGGAGTTTTCTTCGCAGGAATCATAAAAAACAAAATTAGCAAGTGTTATTTTTGGAAAGTTAAAAGATTTGTTCTTACTTTGTTAGTGTTGAACTTTAAAACTAACTATTATGGGTAAGGCTAAGAAAAAAACAGCGATTAGTAAGAAGGAAGAACAACAAGCCCAAAAGGTAGTCAAAATAGTGTTCGTCTCATTAATTATTTTGGCATTGGTAATGTTGGTTGCATTCTCCTTTTTCGGTTGATTGATTCACTACAGATTACATAGATTGCACAAGGGGCACGAAAAGAAGGTCTGCCCGGACGGTGAAAATCATGTGATCTGTGGTGAATTCTTGTTTTGTAACGCTTTTGTAACCCCTGTAATATCAATGTAACTTTTCTGTAATTCTTCCGTAGCCGGTTTGTCATTCCGGTGTATCTTCACAGTTGTACTTTTGCCGCGAATATAGTAGCAAACAACTGAAATGAGTAGAATTACAACAACCGTCGTTACACTTTTGCTAACGACAGCAGCCTTTGGACAGGCCAAGGATGATGCCGGAGATGGCAAGAAACTGGATAAGCAGACAATGGAGATAAAGGATTATCTGCCGGAAATCCACGGAACGATCCGGGGCAAATATGAATATCAGACAGAAACAGGCGAAAGCCGTTTTGAGGTACGCAATGCCCGTTTCAGTGTTTCGGGAAATGTACATCCGCTGGTTGCTTATAAGGCAGAAATCGACCTTTCCGATGAAGGCTCTATCAAAATGCTTGATGCGTACGCACGTGTCTTTCCGGTGAAAGACCTGAATTTTACAATTGGGCAGATGCGTGTTCCTTTCACGATAGATGCACACCGTTCACCGCACCAACAGTATTTCGCTAACCGTTCATTTATTGCCAAGCAGGTGGGTAATGTGCGTGATGTCGGACTTACTTCTGCCTATACACATAAAGGAGATTTCCCGTTTATTCTGGAAGGTGGACTGTTCAACGGTTCCGGTTTGACAAACCAGAAAGAATGGCACAAAACACTGAATTATTCTATAAAGGCGCAGTTACTGCCCGGCAAGAACTGGAATGTGACACTTAGCACTCAAATGATAAAACCGGAAGATGTACGAATCAATATGTATGATGCCGGTATCTATTATCAGAACAATCGTTTCCATATTGAGGCGGAATACCTGTATAAAATGTATGGGCATAATGCGTTTAAAGATGTTCATGCAGTTAACAGCTTTGTCAATTATGACTTGCCGCTGAAGAAGGTTTTTAATAAAATATCTTTCCTGGCCCGTTATGATATGATGACGGACCATAGCAATGGTACGATTGACGAGACAACAAAAACGTTGATTATAAATGACTATGCCCGTCACCGTGTGACAGGCGGGATTACGCTTAGTCTCTCCAAGGCTTTTATTGCCGATCTCCGTCTGAACTTCGAGAAGTACTTCTACAAGAAATCGGGTATCCCTAAAGAGTCGGAACGGGATAAAATCGTCATTGAGTTTATGACGAGATTTTAAGGAATTTCATTACTTTTGTGCCATGGCACAAGAAATAGAACGAAAGTTTTTAGTCTCCGGTGAGTTTAAATCTCTGGCAACCTCGCATAGCCGGATTGTACAAGGGTATATCAGCAGTGCTCGTGGGAGGACTGTACGGGTCCGTATTCGTGACGATAAGGGGTATCTTACCATTAAAGGAGCTTCCAATGCTTCCGGAACCAGCCGTTATGAATGGGAGAAGGAGCTTCCTTTGGCGGAAGCGGAAGAACTGATGAAACTTTGTGAACCCGGTATCATTGATAAGACCCGTTACTTGGTACGAAGCGGTAAGCATGTATTCGAAGTTGACGAGTTTTATGGTGAGAATGAAGGACTTGTCGTGGCGGAAGTCGAACTGGAATCGGAAGAGGAATCTTTTGTGAAACCGGACTTCATCGGTAAGGAAGTGACCGGAGATGTGCGTTACTACAACTCCCAACTAATGAAAAAACCGTATAAAACGTGGTGAACGTTAACAAATAAACCGTATATTTGTTCCTATTCTAAAAGAGCAATGTATGGATATGGAACAGTTGTACAACTATCTGCCGCGGGAATTGGTCACTTTCGTTCTGGTGACCTTGTTTTCTTTACTAATCGGGCTTTCGCAGCGCCGAATCAGTTTGAAGCGTGAGGGTGAAACTACCCTTTTCGGGACCGACCGTACATTTACTTTTATCGGAATCTTGGGGTATCTGCTCTATATACTCGACCCTACCGATATGCGTCTGTTTATGGGAGGCGGTGCAGTGTTGGGATTGTTGTTGGGACTGAACTATTACGTCAAGCAGTCTCAGTTTCATGTTTTTGGTGTTACTACCATTATTATTGCGTTGATTACCTATTGCATGGCTCCTATCGTAGCCACTCAACCTTCCTGGTTTTACGTCATGGTGATTGTGACGGTGCTTCTTTTGACCGAACTGAAACATACGTTTACCGAATTTGCTCAGCGTATGAAGAATGATGAAATGATTACGCTGGCGAAATTCCTTGCTATCAGTGGTATCATATTGCCTATGTTGCCGAACAAGAACCTGATTCCTGATATCAATCTTACTCCTTATTCCATTTGGCTGGCAACGGTTGTGGTATCCGGCATCTCGTATCTGTCTTATCTGCTGAAAAGATATGTATTCCATGAGTCAGGCACTTTGGTATCCGGCATTATCGGAGGGCTGTATAGCAGTACGGCTACGATCTCGGTACTTGCCCGTAAAAGTCGGAAAGCGTCGGAGCAGGAAGCTACCGACTATGTTGCCGCCATGCTGTTTGCTGTCAGTATGATGTTCCTGCGTTTTATGATACTGATACTGATTTTTAGCCGGGAGATTTTCCAGTCTATTTATCCGTACTTGCTGATTATGTCGGTGATAGCTGCGGCTGTAGGGTGGTTTATTCATTCCCGGCAGAAACGTCCTAAAGATTCGGATGCCGAACCGGAAGATGATGATAGCAGTAACCCGCTGGAATTTAAGGTTGCCCTAATCTTTGCCGTATTATTTGTAATCTTTACTGTGCTGACTCATTATACGTTAGTCTACGCAGGTACAGGTGGATTGAATCTGCTTTCTTTTGTATCCGGCTTTAGTGATATTACTCCTTTTATCTTGAACTTGTTGCAAAATACCGGTAGCGTTGCCGCACTGATTATTACTGCTTGCAGTATGCAGGCTATCATCAGTAATATAATGGTGAATATGTTCTATGCTTTGTTCTTCGCCGGGAAGGGAAGTAAGCTCCGTCCCTGGATTTTAGGGGGATTCGGGGTAGTGATTGCCTGTAATTTTGTGTTGTTGCTGTTCTTCTATCTTTAAGAAAGATACTTACGGTAGTACGGAATAATAAAATGAAAAAAGGAGAAAACAATGATCGTTTTCTCCTTTTGGGTTTAATGTGTATCTTATACTTAGAAATTAATGTCATTAAAACTGTTCACCAGTAACTGGTAAGTGATGAAACCGCCTGAACTGGAAGAGTATTTTGTATAAATGGCTGTTATATCTCCCGTTGCACCGGCTTCGGGCAATGGTTGTAGGGCGAAGTTTGAATATCCGCTTACACGTACAATGTAGTTACCCTTATCTTCGGTGGTTGTACCGCCATAAGAGAACCATGCCGAACCATAATAACGTTGGTTATTATAGCTATATGCATACGTGGGTGTTAATCCTTCGGATATATAAGACTTGCTAGTGTATGTAGCCTCGGTTTTACCATTCTCATAAATAGCCTCCAGATAGGAAGGATAGAAGTTGTTACCGGATGTACCTTCTTTATAGGTTAATCCTTCGAAACGAACCAGGCGTCCCAGCGCATCGTCGTTGAGTGCTGTTTCATAGTTGCTTGGAGTAATAACTAAAACATCATTCTCCGTCAGTTCTCCCATAGCACCCGGGCAGATATGTTCGTTTATCAACAGTTGGTTTTCCAGATTGCGGTTTGCATAGTTTTTCTCAATATCCGCTTCCGTAGGCGGCATACCGAGACTAATCATATACCGGTAGTTGCCGAGAGCCATTCCTTTGGTCTTCACATAAATAGTCTGTCCCATGTGATAATACACATAGTTGCTGACCATTAGCTTTAGTTCGATGCCGGATTGGGAAGTCTCGTCATAGATATAAAGAGATTTATAAACGTTCCCGGCCTGGTCGCTTGATATTACTTTACCACGGATTACATAATCCTCTGTGATTTCTACATATTTGCCAAGTCCGGCAGTTGATCCCGGAGCGTATTTGGCATAATATATATCTTTCAACTGTTTGATTGTAATGATTTGGTCTTTGTTGAAATCTGCCTCTGTCCAGACTTTAGCCGGTGCAGGATCATCAAAGTCATTGTAGCAACCGGTAAAACTGAGTACAGCGGCTACAACCATACATATTTTTAATAATTTGCTCATAGTTCTCATTTTTATTCGTTACAGATTAGAAGCGGAAATAAAGATTCAGATAGTAAGTCGAACCAAACATATAGAAATATTTGGAGTCAAATGGCTGATAAGTTTGGTAACTTGTATCTTTGTTCTTCAACAAACGAACCTGTTCGTAACCACCGGTCTTGATGTCCTGGTCGTTGAGAAGATTCTTCATTTCCAGGCTGAATCCAAGAGTGTACTGGCGCTTGATAAACCAGTTCTTACCAATGCTGGCATTTACTACATAGGCAGAGTTGAATTTCTCTTGGCTACGGAGTTCTGCAACATCTTCTTTTGTCATACCCGGAGTCAATACCGCATCTGTACGATACAGCGGACTCATGGATATGTACATATTGCTGTAATAATTCAAATCCAGTGAAGCATAGATATTCTTGGGACCACGATAAGACAAACCGATATTCATTGCTTTCTGCGGAGTACTTTCTACGCGGAAGTTTTTCCAGTATACCTTACCTTCGTTTTTGATCTCACCACTATTATCCTGTATCTGAACGTAGTTGGGATTCGAATCGTATGTATATTGTCCCCAGCTAAGTGCACCGTTCAGATAGAATCCGGCGTCGAGCGGAATAGAAGCAGCAACCTCCACACCAAAATGACGTTTGTCAATGCCGCTCATCGCAAAGTTGGAGAAAGTGGCTTCTACGTCGTCATAGTAAGAAAGAACCTTGTTCTGATTCATAAACTTGGTATAATAGCCGGATACACGTGCCCTAAGTTCTCCTAAACGGAAATTATAGGAACCGTCTACACCGAATACTTTTTCTGCGGAAAGTCCCGGAGTAACGGCGTTACGTGTACGCGGTGATACAAATGCGGACTGAAATTCCGGCGAATCTTGCATATACATGATATTAGCCTCGATAGAGTGCGCTGCCGAGAATTTATAGCTGAAGTTGGCTTTTAATTTATAAGTCAGATAATTAAGTTTCTTAGAGTCGCCTTGAGAGTCATCCAGGAACAAACCTTTCTTCCATAACCCGTGACGCCATAAAGAAGCATGACCGATCTCGCCGCCCAGGTTGACACCCAGTTTGCCGAAACTCATTTCATACTGAGCCCATGCGCGTGCGTTGAGTACATTTCCGTAGTAATCATATCCGTATTTATCTCCTTTTTTGGCAGCACGTGCATGACCGTATTTTTCATAATATTCCATGTCGTTCTGATAAGGAATCGGATTTAATCCGCCCATGTCACGTTCGGCAAATTTGTCGATGTCTACCCAGTAATCGCCACCGAGCAGGTCCTTCACTTCGCTATAATACTCCGTACGGTTACGGCGTAAATTTACTCCTCCGTTTATTCTGGAATTATTGCGGAACGTATGAGAGAACTGTGTATAGAAGTTCCAGTCCAACTGGTCGGTATGGCGTTCTTCTATCATATTGATAGAACGGTGTCCCGGACCATACGTTGCATTTTCTTCCTGATTACGGTTGATGTCATACAGTTGTCCCCAATTAATGTGCCGGATATTATCCGTATTGGCACGCCATGCTTCATCTAACCAGGCACCGTAAGTAGTCCCGTTAGAGTAGCTGGGCAAATATCTGTAATAGTCGGGGCGTGGGTCGGGACCGGCATACCAGGTAAGTGCCGAATAACCGTTCTCTCCGAAGCGTACGGAAGTAGCCACGTTCAGTTGTGAACGGTCGTTGATGTCATAAGTGTAATTCAATACAGCGATAGGCTCGTGATAATTACGTACACGTGCATTACGGCGTTTACCGCTTTGCCAACCCCAGTTCGGGTTGTAATAGTTGTTTCCGACTAGATCATACACTTCCTGAGTGGCAGCTTGTTGAGTACCTCTTTCTGTCGGAGCACCTAATACGCTCAAAGCCAAACGGTGTTGGTCGTTGAATTGTTTTTCTACGGCAGCGAAATATCCGAATGCATTGTAATATACACCACGAGCGTAAGAGTTACCTCCCTGTCGGGTTGAAACGGAGAAGGCGTATGACCAACCATTATCTTGCAGTCCTGAGGCATACGTCACCATACCACGGAAACGGTATGTTGAGTTGCCATTTACAAGACTGGCACGGAATCCTTTACGCATTTGTGAAGGACGCGTATTGATGTTGGTTGTACCGCCGAGGCTACCAATACCCATTTCTCCCATATTCAATCCTGAAGTAACTTCCTGATTACGGGTAGCGTCGTTTAACCCGCTCCATAATGACCAAGGAGAATATCCGGTCAGTGCATCATTGAACAGGATACCGTTCAAGTATACATCAGTATAGCGTGAGTCGTATCCGCGAAGGTTGAAACGCATCTCGCTGAATTTGTAGGAAGCGATGTTGTTGAATACATCTTTGGATGCCGACAGTGATGAAGGCAATGATTGGGCATCGTCCAAAGTCTCCGTATCAAATTCTGCAAAAATAGCATCGTCCACAGTAGGAGATTGATTGTCGGGTACTAACACTACATTGTTAATGTCCCTTATCAGTTTGTCTACCCGGACCGCAATGGACAATGGCTCATATTCTGCCGCTTCAAAAGCCAGTGAATATTCACCTTTATTCAAATTCTCAAATATGAAGTTACCTTTTTCGTCAGTTGTCGTTGTGACGTTGCCCGGTGTTAAAGTGACTTTCACACCGTCAATAGCCGTACGCGTGGCACGTGATACGACTTTACCCTTGATTCCGCCGTTCTGTGCAGCGACAGTCAGCGAAATCAAAGATAATACCATGATTAGAAAACTCTTTATTTTCATAAGTATTTCAGTTTTATTTGCTTATATAGATATATACAGGGAAATGGTCGCTGAATCCACCTTGGAAATTATTTCCGACATAGGTACGTAGTGGATACCCCTTGTATTGTCCCTCTTTTTGTATCATATAATGTTGTTTGAAGATATTGCCGTAGAATTTTGATCCGGGAGCTTTTTGTATTTTCAGTTTTCCGGTAGATCCTTTGGCAAGATTTTCAGATATAACAATATTATCAAATATGTTCCACGCATCACCGTAAGCTAATGTACCGTAACCGGCTTTCAGCATATCGGCATACGGGGCGTATAAATCACCGGCAGACAAATCTTTCATTTTTAATTTAGCTCCTAACCCTTCGGTTATACTTTTGTCTGTCGGATCATCATTGAAGTCACCCATCATCACTATTTTAGTTGCCGGGTTGGCCTGCAGTACAGAGTCTGCGATGCTGCGCATCTGGCGTCCGACCGCAATACGTTTGAACTCTGAAACATCTTTTCCTCCCAGGCGAGAGGGCCAGTGAGCTACCATAAAGAAGAACGGTTCGTCTTCTATGGTCCCCCACATAGTCAGGATATCGCGAGTCTTGAAGTCCGGCAATGAAGGAATAACGGTCTTTACAGGATATTGTCCTTCCAATTTGAATACATCCGGACGGTAGAGGAAAGCTACGTCTACTCCACGGGCTTCGGGTGAATCGAAATGTGAGATCCGATAATTACCCGGTGCCAGCTTGGGGGTAGCTACAATGTCTTCCAGTACGTTCCGGTTTTCTACTTCCGATACTCCGATAACGATTGGATACTCTTTGTCGATAGCTGCCATACCGAACAATACTCGTTCGATATTGCCAAGCTTTTTATTATACTTGGCTGTATTCCATTTTTTGGGTCCTTCGGGGGTAAACTCGTCATCTTTAACTTCGGGATCATTGATCGTATCGAAGAAGTTTTCGAGATTATAGAATACCACTTTGTATGGTTTCTGACCAAAACAAACGGAAATCAGCAGTACAAAGAATATGGTGCAAAATAATTGTTTCTTCATAAGCTTGTATCTCATTTTATTCCCCATTGGGCGGGTTCCTTCTGTTGCTTCACAGAACTATCTACTTTGGGGAAGAATGTAAAACCTGTTTTTTCTTCAATATCAGCTACTGTTGTGCAAATACTTTCCGGTATAGAATTTCCATAGCCTTTTTGTTCTACCCAGAAACCAATAGATATTAATTCGTTGGGTGAGCAATCCTGCACCTTTTTATTCGTAGAACCGCTTTTTGTGCGTAGCAGTACTTTGAAATAGTTTGTAGGAACGGGTACGGAACTACCTACGCCGTCTGTGGTTGTAGTTGCTCCGGGACCGAAATAAGCTCCGGTCACTACATACAATGTATCACTACAACTGTAACTGCGGACTTTTCCTTCAAGAGTCGCCCACATCTGTTGGTTCAGGGAACCAAGCTGTGGTGTCATATTCGACATATAGAATGTCTGCGCATTCATTTCATCTGTACACACGCGGTCGGCAGATGCTATCTGATGACCACGGTCATAACTACCTTTATAAGAATGCTCTACACAATTTGCCTGGAAACTTTGAGGAACAATAGGGTCGAAAGCCCAACGATTGGTACGTTCTACATTCTTTCTTAAGTAGGCGTCATGTATCGGATATGCTACCCATAAAGCGGCTTTCTTAGTTTTATCGAAACAAATCGAATAGTTACGAATTGTTTGATTGTTTAAGAGTCCATAGTGAGTAACATATTGATAGTTAGTATTTTCTACTTTAGTAGGTAGCTCAGCCCATGAGTTAAACGCCGGCAGATTCTCTTGGGATTCTGCTAGCTGTACCAGATCAAAAGTCTTTTGAGCATTCTCTGCAAAACGCAACGTTAGTTGTGCTCTTCGTTGAGTTTTTCCAGAATTGGTCTTATAATATACGTATAGTACATTGAGTCCATCTGCTATCTGTCCACTTTTGGTCGTTATATTATAATCTTTACTACTGAAAGAACACCATTCTGTTCCTTCGGTCACTTCTGCGTGCCATTCCGTACCGGTTTTACCGGATAGAATGATTGCTGATGATCCGGAAACTGATTTCACGGTCGAAGATATTTTCCAATATGCTTCTCCGTCTTCGGTCGGAGATACCGGGTCGTCGTTATTGCTACACGCAAATGCACACAGTATCAGCACCGTAAAGAATACGGACTTTATTACTGCTGCGTAGTATTTGGGAGGTGATGTCATCTTTTGTTCTAGTATTGAAAACTTCAAGGAGGTGTGTCAAAATGCGCACCTTCTTTTTTTTAAGCACAAAGCCCCGACTT
>OLXE01001395.1_pt1 | contig 10871 bp, 9 predicted proteins | sample 1644571 | NCBI WGS metagenome assembly OLXE01 (sample SAMEA103958161, study PRJEB25191) | human gut metagenome | biome: human-associated habitat [ENVO:00009003]; feature: intestine environment [ENVO:2100002]; material: feces | place: Germany | collected 2013/2015
AACCTTTGTTAACCTTAAATCTAATACTATGAAAAACACATTGCAAAGGTACGGATTTTTTGGAAAATAGCAAATAATCAGACTTAAAAAGTATGCTATATAACATTGTTTAATATTTGCGTTTCTCGAAAACCTGTTTTTTAAGACTTCTTTTGCGTATCTTTGCAGCCGTTAAAAAATAGCAGACGATAGTAAAAAGAGAAAATATATGGCATTTGAAGCGACAAAGAGAGAGTGGGGCGAGCTTTACGCCTTTTTCCGCTTGTTAGCGGACGGATATGTGTATGCAGGTACGCCTGATGTGAAAAGGAATGAAGTGCAAAAGCTTCCTGTGGCGATGGTACAGCGTGAGGAACATGACGGGACACGCCGTTATATTCTGGAGGATGAGGCGACCGTACGTATTTGTGGGGAAAAGATAGATAAGCAGATACCTCGTGGGGATTTTGCGGCTGTGGCAGAGTTGGTTTTTGCTGCTGTCAAAGAGAGCCGAGAGAATGATGTGATGTCTCCCGACGGTGTGGAAGAATTTTTAGATGAAGTCGCCATTTATGACTTGGAAGCAAAGACGGATGACCGTACTGATTTCTATGTTGCTTTTTACAGTATAGAGGCCCCGTTGGTAGGTTTTTGCGTTCGTTCCCGTTTGGGAACTATGTTTCCGTTGTTGGATGGAGGGCGTGCCGCCAATTTGAAGTTCGAGCAGACTGGTGTTAAATTCGCTACTCCTACCGTAAACAAAATTAATGCTTTTGGTGAAGAAGATGATGTGGCAGGACGTATGTTGATGATAGAACGCTTGGGAGGAATCTTAAAATATAATGATGTGGCCGATAAGGTATTCCGTAGTAATCTTTGCATGATAGATCTTCATTTTCCCCGTATGTTGGGCGAGATGTTGCGTGTCATGCATTTGGATGGCATATCCAAAGTTAGTGACCTGACAGAAGCAATCAAACAAATCAATCCGTTGAAAATAAAGGATGAATTGATCCATAAGCATAGTTATTATGAATATAAGATGAAGCAGTTTCTTATGGCTTTGGCTTTAGGAATGCGTCCTGCCAAGATATTTAATGGGATAGATTCTGCCATATCCGGTTTTCTGTTTGTAAATGGTAATGGAGAGGTACTTTGTTATCAGAAGGCTGACCGTCAGGTATTTGCCGATTTCCTGTTTGTTAATTCCCGGTTTGAGAAAAGTTCTACTGAAAAAGATAAATACGGATATCTGGAACGTGAGAACGGAGTCTATTATTTTAAGCTGAACTTGAAAATCGGTCTGTTGAAGAGATAGGACAATGAAGGAATTTGTATTTTCCTAGAGTTAAAATGTTTTTTACCACAGATTACACAGATTGAAATACGATTTATTGCTTATTTCAATCTGTATCTGTGTTAATCTGAGTAATCTGTGGTGGGAAACTATAGCTTGAATTTCAGAATTTTTCCATTCATTCCATCTAGTAATACGGGAGTTGTTTTGTCCGGCATAAGAGTCAGCTTCTCTGTGTTTCCGGTCAGCAATTCGGTTGCCTCATATTCTCCATAACGATGGATGCCTAAATAATCAAACGCATGTTGCGGAATATTGACGGCTGAACGTGCCGGTATGGAGTCAAAGTTAACCATAATTAATATCAGTTCATCATCCTGTTTTCGTAAAAAGGCGTATTGTTTATGTTCGTTAAATACCCATCCGGCCAGATTGGCATAGGTTAAGTCAAAGAACACACCTTCCCGTATGGCTTTTTCACTGTTGCATATATTCAGCAGACGGGTATAGAATTGTTTCAATTGCTTTTCATCCTCATTCAGGAATTTATTGTCAAACTTGCCTCCATTGCGCCAGCGGCGTATGCTGTCCACACTCCAGTAATCAAAGATGGTAGTTCTTCCGTCACGCCCGCTGAAACCTTCCGTATCCATGCCATGTTCTCCCAATTCCTGCCCGAAGTAAATCATGACCGGATTGGTATTCATGCAAGCCGATACAATCATTGCGGGGATGGCTTTTGAGCCGTTTCCGGCAAAATAATCGGAAGCTATGCGCTGCTCGTCATGATTCTCCAGGAAATTGAGCATTCGTTTTTCAATACCTCCCAAGCTTTGCCAGCGTTGTGGAATAGCAGTTGCCGATTCCCATCCGCAGGTAATGGCACGTAGCGTATCATACAGACCTACTTTGTCATATAAATAGTCGAATTTGCCATTGAACAGATAATTCCTGTATTCTCCCGGATTATAGACCTCGGCGATAAAGATCAGTTTCGGATGTTCAGCTTTGATTTGCGGAATCACCCATCCCCAGAATTCTACAGGAACCATTTCTGCCATATCACAGCGGAATCCGTCAATGCCTTTGGCAGACCAGAACAGTAGGATGTCACGCATCTTCACCCATGTGTCCGGAATCGGTTCGAAGTGGCGGCTATGACCGTTCAAGTAGTCTATACCATAATTCAGTTTTACAGTTTCATACCAGTCATTGGAGTTGGGCCATGCGTCAAAACGGTCATTACCGGTTGCTTTTGCCGGAAACTCTATGTAAGGTTCCGCTGCGCCACGGTGCAGGTCAATATTGCCTTCCAGCTTTGTATCGGGAATATAATAGAAATTATTGTTGGGGCTGAAAGCTTTTGTCACATCATCTTTCTCACCCAAATCGGTTACTCCTTCAGGCTTGGCGTCTGAACCATATTGGCGGGCTACATGGTTGGGGACAAAATCAATGATGACCTTCAATCCGGCTTTGTGGCTTCGTGTTACCAGATTCTCGAACTCTTTCATACGGTCCGGGATACTGGTTGCCAAATCAGGGTCTACATCATAATAATCTTTGATGGCATACGGTGATCCGGCCTTTCCTTTTACTACTGCGGGATGATCGGGTTTGATGCCATAGCGGGTATAATTGGTTTGGGTAGCATGTTCAATGATACCTGTATACCAAATATGTGTGGCACCCAGTGTTCTGATCTCGTTTAAAGCCTTTGTCGTGAAATCGGCCATTTTTCCGCAACCGTTTTCCTCCAAAGAACCATTAGGCTTACAACGCAGGCTGTTGTTCCCGAATAAACGGGTGAATACCTGATAGATAATAATTTTTTCTTGTGTATCCATTTTATTCTTTTTTTGTTTATCTCCAAATTGTTCCATTCTCCAGGAGTAGTCTGTCCAGGAGTTCCGTTGCCGTATTGTATCCTTTTTCGAATATCTCTTCGGCTCTTTCCAGTTCTCTGTTGCTGTATTCTTCCAGTCCGTATGATTCGATCAGCAAATCTGCAATCCCTTTTTGAGGCAGTGTATTGGCTTGGAAAATAAAATGATAGGCTCTGAGTGCGATGCTTACCACATTCTTGCTATATTCATCTGCTACCAGCGGATCTACATTGAGTGCTATCACTTTCTCGCATTCTTTGCGAATGGGGCTGACCGGCAGGTTCATCAAGATTCCTCCATCTACATAATATGTATTGTTGATGCGTATGGGGGCAAACAAGATAGGCATACAGCAGGAAGCAGCCAGTCTTTCGGCTATTTTCCCTTTTTTAAAAGAAACGATGCGTCCGTGATCCAAATCGGTGGCGGTAATAATAGTGGGAATTTTTAGTTCTTCTATCGTTTTTGACTCCAAGTTGCTGTTTAAGAAATCGATAAAACTATCCAGTTTCAGCAGACCTTGTTTGTTGATAGAAAAAGTGGTCAGTTCTTTGAATGAATGGTGCTCAAAAAGTTCAACAATATGATAAGGCTCTTTGCCGTCGGCATAGAAGACAGCGGCAAGAGCACCTGCACTTACTCCGGAAAGTATTTCCGGCCTGATGCCATGTTCATGCAAAGCCTGCATAATCCCCAAATGGGCAAATCCTTTTATAAATCCTCCACTCAGGGCATAACCAATGTTATATTTAAATTCATTCATAGTCTGATCTCGTTTAGATACCGACAAACTTACGAATATTTTTGTGAAATGCCATAAAAAAAATACGGATTACTCAGCATATTCCGGTAATCCGTATGAAATTTATGATAACTGAATTTTGTTTATCAAGCAATACCGTGTGCGTTGACCGATCCATCAATTTTCTTGATCAGTCCTTGCAGTACAGCACCCGGTCCGCATTCGGTAAAGTCATCGGCACCATCGGCAACCATATTCTTCACTGTCTGGGTCCAGCGTACGGAAGCGGTGAGCTGAGCTACCAGGTTTGCCTTGATTTCAGCGGGATCTGTGTGAGGCAAAGCGTCCACGTTCTGATATACCGGGCATTTCGGAGTATGAATTTCAGTAGCGTTGATAGCAGCTTCCAGTTCCACTTTGGCGGGGTTCATCAGCGGAGAGTGGAAGGCGCCTCCCACTTTCAGCGGCAGGGCGCGTTTAGCACCGGCAGCTTTCATTTGCTCGCAAGCCTTGTTGATTCCTTCGATAGAACCTGAGATGACAATTTGTCCCGGGCAGTTATAATTGGCAGCCACTACCACTTCTCCTTCTTTAGAAATCGCTTCACAGATTTCCTCTACTTTTTCGTCAGGCAATGCTATGATGGCAGCCATCGTAGAGGGTTGTGCCTCACAAGCTTTCTGCATAGCCATAGCACGTGCATAAACCAGTTTCAGACCATCTTCGAAAGACAATGCTCCGGCTGCAACCAATGCGGAAAATTCGCCCAGCGAGTGTCCGGCAGTCATTTCAGGTTTGAAATCATCACCCATGCAAAGAGCGGAAATTACCGAGTGCAGAAAAACGGCAGGCTGAGTTACTTTAGTCTGGCGCAAGTCTTCGTCAGTACCTTCAAACATGATGTCTGTGATACGGTATCCTAAAATGTCGTTTGCTTTTTCAAAAAGTTCTTTGGCTAAAGCCGAGTTTTCGTACAGGTCTTTACCCATACCTACAAACTGTGCTCCCTGTCCGGGGAATACAAATGCTTTCATATTTTTCCTATTTTGGTTTAAAAACGTTGCAAAGTTAATTATTTCTTTCGGAACTACGGAATAATAATGAGGCAATTTGCTAATATGCTGCATTATGTACAGCATGGTAATTAGCATATTGACAAATTATTTCATTGTTTTCATCGGAACAGGTGCGTAAAAGTGATTCAGCGGACCGTGTCCTTCGCCTATATGCACGTCTTTCCCGGCGTGGATGCCTTTGGTGACATATGCTTTTGCATGTTCTACGGCCTGCGGCATATCATATCCCAGTGCCAGAAAAGTAGCAATGGCGGAAGAAAGAGTACATCCTGTTCCGTGTGTGTTTTTGCTTTCTATCTTATCTGAGATAAAGAGATGAGGCTTGTCTTCTCCAGCTGTTTGTAATACATCGCACATCTTGTCGCCCTCCAAATGTCCTCCTTTCAGTAAAACGGATCCGCAACCGAATTTTAATAATTCCGATGCGGCAGCTTTCATTGTGTCCACATTGCTTATGCAGTGTTCCGTCAATACTTCCGCCTCACTCAGATTGGGCGTAATCAGACTGGCCAGAGGCATCAGTTCCCGGGTCAGTGCACTGATGGCGTCCTCTTCTATCAGCCGGTGTCCGCTAGTCGATACCATGACCGGATCGAACACAACGAAACGGGGCCGGTATGTACGAAGGCAGGAGGCTATGGCCTCGACTATTTCCACATCATTAATCATACCTATTTTAACAGCATCCGGACGGATATCTTCCATTACGGCTTCTATCTGCCCACGTACATATACCGGTGGTACGGGATGTATGGCACGTACTCCCAAAGTGTTCTGTACGGTGATTGCAGTAATGGCTGTCGCAGCATAACCACCCAAGGCGGAGATGGTCTTCAGGTCAGCCTGTATGCCGGCTCCTCCGCTGCAATCGGATCCTGCTATACTTAATACACAAGGATATTTCTTCATATAAATCTCATTTTGACAAAGTATTTGCAAAGATAACGAATAATCTTGTTTTAAATGTTTGCACAAGTGAAGGGAATCAATTATTTTTGCTAAACATAAAATAAAGTAAAAATAAGGGGAATGAAAAGAATCCTAGTAACGGGAGGCGCAGGATTTATAGGGTCACATCTATGCACTCGTCTGATAGAGGAAGGTAATATTGTTATATGTTTAGACAACTTTTTCACGGGGAGTAAAGAGAATATAAGTTACCTGATCGGGCATCCGCGCTTTGAACTGATAGAACACGATATAATTAATCCGTTTTGGACGGATGTGAACGAGATATACAATCTGGCATGTCCCGCTTCTCCTATACATTATCAGCATGATGCTATCAAAACGGCGAAGACGGCTGTCTTCGGCACGTTTAATATGTTGGGACTGGCGAAGCGTAACAAAGCAAAAATACTTCAGGCTTCTACCAGTGAGGTGTATGGTGATCCGTTGTCGCATCCCCAAAGGGAGGGAGATTGGGGAAATGTGAATCCCATAGGCTACCGGTCTTGTTATGATGAAGGAAAACGTTGTGCCGAGACTTTGTGCATGGATTATTACCGTCAACATGGCGTCTTGGTAAAAATAATCCGCATATTCAATACGTATGGTCCTAATATGCTGACCGATGACGGACGTGTAATTTCCAATTTTGTGGTACAGGCATTGCTAGATAAAGATATAACCATTTATGGAGACGGAAAGCAGACACGTAGTTTTCAGTACATAGATGATCTGGTGGAAGGGATGATACGTATGATGGCTACGGAAGATCACTTCACAGGACCGGTGAATATCGGTAACCCTTGCGAATTTTCCATATTCGAACTGGCTCAGAAGATATTGGAACTGACCTGTTCTCATTCTAACATTATTTTCGAACCTTTACCTCATGATGACCCTCGTCAGCGCAGGCCGGATATTACTCTGGCAAGAGAAAAGCTGGATTGGGAGCCTCACATTCATCTGGAAGAGGGGCTGATGAAAGTGATTGATTATTTTAAAAGTGTTCTGGCTAAATAATATATACCTATGACACCGGATGTAAATGTTGTAATAAGTCATTCTGAGTACACTGTTTTGGTTGTGGATGATGTGGTTTCTAATGTCTTGTTGTTAAAAGTGTTGTTAACAAACGAGAAGTTTAAGGTGATAACTGCCGGTAATGGAAAGGAGGCATTATCCCAGGCGGTCAATGCCCGTCCCGATTTGATTTTGTTGGATGTCATGATGCCCGAGATGAATGGTTTTGAAGTTGCCGAACGATTGAAAGCCGATCCGGAAACACAACATATTCCTATTATATTTCTGACAGCTTTGAATACCACTGCCGATATAGTGAAGGGTTTCAAGGTAGGTGCGAATGATTTTATATCCAAACCTTTTAATAAGGAAGAGCTTGTGATCCGTGTTACCCATCAGATATCCCTGATTGCCGCCAAACGGATCATCATGAAGCAAACGGAAGAATTGCGTAAGATTATTATGGGGCGCGACAAGTTATATTCTGTTATCGCACATGACCTGCGTTCACCCATGGGATCCATTAAAATGGTGCTCAATATGTTGATACTCAGTCTTCCGTCCGAACAGATCGGTAAGGAAATGTTTGATATGCTGAGCATGGCCAATCAAAGTACGGAGGATGTTTTCTCTTTGCTGGATAATTTATTGAAATGGACTAAAAGCCAGATAGGCAAGCTGAATGTAGTTTATCAGGACTTTGATATTGTGGGGAATATTGCTTCGGTTATCGAAATTTTCAATCTGGTAGCCGGTATGAAGAATATAAAGGTGAACTTCCCGGTGCATGGAAAGATTGAGGTACATGCCGATATGGATATGATGAAAACCATCTTGCGTAATCTTCTCAGCAATGCAATTAAGTTCAGTTATAATGATTCCGAAATTCTGGTTAATGCCGAAATAGAGGGTGATAAAGTCATAGTCAGTGTAAAAGACACCGGAAAAGGCATGAGTGAGGAAGACCAAAAGAAATTGTTGAACACGGAAACTCATTTCAGCAAATACGGAACGAATAATGAGGAAGGTTCCGGATTAGGCTTGTTATTATGTCAGGATTTTGCTGTTAAGAATGGTGGGCATTTATGGTTTGAGTCTGAAGAGGGAAAAGGTTCCACTTTCTTCTTTTCGGTAGCTTTGAAGAAGTGATTTATCAAAGTCCCACCTCCAGATATACCGGGTTATGGTCACTCATATCATAAGGAATCACCTTATACTTTATACCTTCCAATAAGGTGGAATGGAACAAGTAGTCTATCCGTAGTAAATGGTGAAACCCCCGATAAGTGGCTCCGTACCCTTCTCCAGCGGTTTGAAATCCGTCTTTCAAGCCGTTTTTCAGAGTTTCATAAGTAAAAGTTCCCGGAGGGTCATTGAAGTCACCGCATACAATCAAGGGATATTCCGTGGCATTGATCAGCGAACTGATTTGTTCAGCCTGTCCGGCACGTCTGACAGTATTTTCCCGGAAGTTGTCAGAATAGCCCAGATAAATGCCTCTTTCCTGTTCCTCATCTTGTTCTCCCCGAGCCTGTGCTGCTTTGGAACGCATTCTGTCAAAGCTGGTAGTCTGCATGTGCACGTTGATGATGCGTATCGTCATACCTTTTACATCCAGGTCGGCCCAGATGGCTCCGTTGTTGGTATTCGGAAATTCTATTGTTTGTGACTGTCTGATGGGGTAGCGGCTGTAAATGGCCTGACTCAATCCTTCGGGGATAAACGAGTAAGGGAATATTTTAGCATACGTATTCTGTAAGTCTTGTTCCGTAAAGTCGCCATTGCCTCTATATTCCTGAAAACAAAGTACATCCGTTTCCTCCTTGTTCATCATCTCGGCAAACTCCTTGGCGGAGAATCCCGTAATTTCATTTCCAAATGAGTGGACATTGTAAGTCACTACTTTCAATCTGTTCTCGTTAGCATATTTGGTAGGGTTATAAATTTGGTACATGGAAGTGATGTATTCGTAATTTACTATCAGACCCGTCAATGGAATCCATAACCAATACCGTAGTCTGATGAGCCAGTAAATAAATAATATCGTATTGACAACCACCAGTATAGGTTTGCTTAAGGCAACGTATGCGGCGAACATATTCTCCACCGGATTTATTTTACCTGAAAAGTAAGCGAAGATGGAAAGTCCCAGAATGAAGATTGTGAACAGGATAGATAAAAAATAGGCAAATTTGTATACGGCTAATCTTCCCATAAATTACTTTTGTTTTAGATACTTGTTTATAGTCATTTTCAATAAGTCGGCAGATACCGGTTTGGTTAAAAACTCATTGCATCCGCTTTCTATGGCAGCTATTTTGTCTTTTTCATATGCGTATGCGCTTACAGCGATGACAGGTACGCTGGCAGACATTTCCCGGATGGCTTTGGTGGCGTCCAGACCATTGATGTTAGGCATTTTTATATCCATCAAAATCAAGTCGGGTTTGTATTGTTCATAGAATATGATAGCCTCCATACCGTCATGAGCATGCACCAGTTTGTACATTTTTCCGAGCATAGCCTCTATCAAGTCATAATTGCTTTGATAGTCTTCCGCCACTAGGATGGTCATTTCCTGGTGGGAAGTTCTATTGTTGTCTTTAATGGAAGCCGGTGTAAGTTTTTCCTCCCATTTCATATCTCCGTTTGCCGAAATGTAAGGCAATGTAAAAGTGAATGTGGTTCCGGTTTCCATTTTGGATTGTACAGCTATTTTTCCTCCTAACTTTTCTACAATGATTTTGCTGATGGAAAGCCCCAGTCCTGTGCCTTGCACTTGGTTGTTGGCCATGATGAAACGATCGAATATCTTGTCTATCTTGTCATCGGAAATACCGCTTCCGGTATCGGCTACATGAAAAACAATCTCTTTTTCCTTTAATTTATACCCGAAGCTGATAGAACCTTTGGCGGTGAATTTCGTAGCATTACCTATCAGATTGGAGAAAACCTGAAACAAGCGGTTCCTGTCTGTCGAGATAACCAGTGACGGATCGGACTCTTCGAAAACAAGCTCCACTCCGGGTTGACACCGGAAACTATACGTGTTTTTTACATCTTCACATAAAATATAAAGGGATACAGGCGCATAGTTGAACTCCATCATGCCCGATTCAATCTTCGACAGGTCCAAAATCTCGTTGATAAGTTCCTGCAGGCGCATGTTGTTTTTTTCTACAATATCGTAATACTGCAATCTTTCCTCGGCGTTTTCCGTTTCGGCTATAATGCGTGAGAATCCCAGAATGGCATTCAACGGCGTACGGATTTCATGGCTCATATTGGCAAGGAAGGCAGATTTCAGCTGGTTGGAGCGTTCTGCTTTCCAAACAATTTCGGATGTGTTCTGTATATATCCTTCTAAGGGGGGAAAAACGAAGCGTGTCAATATGTGGTCGGTCTGAAAATGAATGATTGCTTTGGTTTTCAAAGTGTTAGGGTGGAGTAGGGGAGAATGGGCTGCAAAAACGAAGCGTTTACATCGCTTTACATTGGGCTTACATTTGAGCCTCGTTTGAACGCCGTTCAAATGAAATGCTTTACATTGAAGGTGGGATAGGGGAGATTTCGGAGTGTTGTCGTCGATTGCTCTCCATGGTTTACTTTTTCCTCATATACAAAGATAGTCAAACGGATCGGTTTATACAAGTGGAGTGGGGGAGTGCATGGTGCGCTTTTCCTTTTTATTTTATCTAAATTATTCCATATAGATGATATTTGGTATATTTGCAATGAAATAAATACCGTATATTATGAGTAAAGTTATCCATGTACATTTGATTTTTGAGAAAAAGAACATCTATTTTGGTAGTATATCGGCCATTTTTGAAACTCTAACGGAGAAACAGGTCGGGATCACCAAGAATAGTCTTTTACATGCTGGACTGGTTGATGACATTGCCAAATACACGAAACGTGCA
>OLXE01001415.1_pt1 | contig 10722 bp, 9 predicted proteins | sample 1644571 | NCBI WGS metagenome assembly OLXE01 (sample SAMEA103958161, study PRJEB25191) | human gut metagenome | biome: human-associated habitat [ENVO:00009003]; feature: intestine environment [ENVO:2100002]; material: feces | place: Germany | collected 2013/2015
CAAAGCCGATGCCCGTATCCGCAGAGGAAGCGGCTCGGAATGTCGGCTTTGAGGAGCTGAAGCACCTGTCTTTGCCGCATATCGTGGTGACGCAGGTCTAAAAAACGGCTATAATGAATCTATAGATGGTTATCCGGGAAAACGATGATGCGATTCACGATGGGATCCGTACTTTCCCGGAGGATCCGGTAAAGGAGCTGATTTCCATGATCCATATCACCTGTGAAGGCAGAAGTTTTGACTTTTTTAACGGTGCGACACCGCAGAATTTATGGAATATGGTCCGCGGTACAAGGGGGAAGGAGGAGGCGGTGCTGGCAGAGATGGATGGCGAGCTTCTTGATTTCCAGACACCGTTTCCCTCCGGCGGAGATGTGCGATGGATCCCTCTTTCGGCGCCAAAAGCGCGCCAGGCGTATGTGAGAAGTGCGATCATGCTTCTCGTATGTGCTGTGGAAGAGATCTATGGAGAAGGGGCAGATGTCCTCGTGAAGCATTCGCTGGGAAAATCGCTGTATTGTGAATTCGAAGACGGTCATGTACCGCTCAAGAAGGAGCTGGACCGGCTGGCGGCACGGATGCGTGAGATCTCCGAAGAGGGACGCGATATCACAAAGCTCGTCGTCGGAAAGCCTTTCTTCGCATCAAAGGGCGGGAAGAGGATGCAGAGCTGGCAGGTGAGCTTGCCGGGAATACGATCAATGTCGACCAGTGCGGGCGCGTGATTGACTATTTCTTCGGCCCTCTTTTGCCGGATATGAGCTTCGTGCGCCTTTTTGCGCTGAAGTCTTATGCGCCGGGATTTCTGCTGCGCCTTCCGGATGAGGATTTTCATCTGGCTCAGGATGAGGAAGAGGACCCGCTCTTTGCGAAGGTCTTCCTCGAAAGCCAGAACTGGTCCGAGCTTATCGGCTGCCAGAATCTGGCGCAGCTCAATGCTTCTATCGAGAATGGTAAAATTCTCGACTACATCTCTATCGCGGAAGCGCTGCATGAGAAGAAGCTGGCAGAGCTTGCAGATGCGATCTGTGAGGCAAAGCCCAGGATCCGTCTCGTCTGTACGGCAGGGCCGTCATCCTCGGGCAAGACCACCTTCATGAAGCGTCTCATCGTCCACCTGCAGGTGAATGGGGCGCATCCTGTCATGATCTCGCTGGATGACTATTTCCGCGATCGAAGCGAAATGCAGGGGGAAGATTGGGAAGATATCCACGCGCTTGATCTGGACCGTTTCGAAGGAGATATCACCGCACTTTTGGAAGGAAAGCCGGTGCGGCTTCCGACTTTCAATTTCATCACTGGGAAAAAGGAGTGGAATGCGCCGCCCGTGACGCTCGGGAAGGGGCAGCCGATCCTTGTGGAAGGGCTCCACGCACTGAATCCGCGCCTCACCTATTTTGTCCCCGGCTACCAGTGCATGCATATCTACCTTTCCGCACTGACACAGATCACCATTAACCACCATAACCGTATATCGACCTCGGACACGCGGCTTCTTCGCCGTATGGTGAGAGATATGCAGTTCCGCGGAAACCCTCCGGAAAAGACGATCTCTTCCTGGCCAGGCGTCCGCAAAGGAGAGGAACGGAACATTTTTCACTTCCGGGGACGCGCTGACGTTGTATTTAATTCCGCACTTCTTTATGAGATCCCTGTTCTGAAACGGATCGTAAAGCCGTTTTTAGAGGAAATATCCAAGGATAGCCCTGCCTATGGGGAGGCCCGGCGCCTTCTGGAATTTCTCGCGCCCTTCCGTGAGCTGGATGCATCGCTCGTGCCGGATCATTCGCTGCTTCGCGAATTTGTCGGCTATCAAGGACTGGGAAGGTCGTTCCTGAATCGGTAGGGCTTTCTCATGGATCCCGAATGAAAACTCTGCTTGCATGAGAACTGCGGGATGAGAAATAGCGGCGGCTGCGCCGAAAATGAAGGACAGCCGATGCCGAAAATCTGCTGTTTTTCCGCATGGTCAGCGTTCTCCTTATCGGGAAGGCAGATCGTCAGATCCTGTGGATTCGAATCACTTTCCCATTCTCCTACTAGCAATCTTTGGCAAGACAAGGTACAATAGAAACAGCTTTAAGACAATTCTCATTTCTAGTTGGAGGTCATGCATCATGGCAGAAGAAAAAAGAGTAAACCTGAAAGCCCAGAAATTCGAAGCCTACACACAGGCAAACAAAATGGACTTTTTCGTCAAAAATGAAATGAAAGATGAGGCAGATACCGTTGTATTCCAGTCGAACCTGAAGGTCGAAGGACAGACCATTCCGCTCGGCATCATCACCGACAATACGATCTACACCATCATCCGCGTCCAGATCGGAAGTCAGCTCCTGAAAGATGAAAATAAGCTCGCCCTCCTCGAATACCTGAACCAGCTGAATCGCAGCTACAAGGTCTTCAAGTATGTAGCAGCAGAAGACGGCAGCATTTTCCTTGATGCGTGCCTTCCGAGCACGAACGAGAGCTTTGACGCAGAAATCGTCCGTGTCATCCTTGATGTCATCGTCGATCATCTGAACAATGAATACAAAAACATCATGAAGCAGGCTTGGAAATAATGTCTCTTCCGCAATCAAAAACGGCTTTCCGAAAGGAAGGCCGTTTTTTGATGGCGTCAGCTTCGCTCAAAGAAAAGATAACGATGCCGGAGGAGCTATGCATCCCGAATTACTTTTTCATAGCAAATTTTTTCTAAAAGCTATATAATAGATCTTCATTTCATGTCTAGGAGGAGATTTCATTGTTAGCATCCAAATTATATAGCCCGACCCTGAGAGAACTGCCTGCCGACGCTGTCGTCATGAGCCATAAGTACATGCTGAAAGCCGGCATGATGCGAAAGATCGCCAATGGTACCTATGCGTACCTGCCGCTGGCTTTCCGTGCCATTGAGAAAGTGAAAAAGATCATCCGTGAGGAGATCAATAAGACAGGCGCACAGGAGATCCTGATGCCGATCGTACAGCCGTCGGAGATCTGGCAGAAGACGGGACGCTGGGCCGTATATGGAGAGGAAATGTTCAAGCTGCAAGATCGTCACGGCAGAGATTATTGCCTGGCTCCGACGCATGAAGAACTGGTGACCACGCTCGTTTCCATGGATACCTCGTCCTACAAGCAGCTGCCGGTCTCTGTCTATCAGATCCAGAACAAGTACCGCGATGAGAAGCGTCCGCGTTTCGGCCTGATGAGAAGCCGCGAATTCATCATGAAGGATGGCTACACCTTCGATATGGATCAGGAAGGTCTCGATAAGCAGTACAAACTGATGTATGATGCATACTGGCGCATTTTCACCCGCTGTGGTCTGAAATTCCGTCCGGTCATCGCAGACTCCGGCGCAATTGGCGGCAATGCGTCTCATGAATTCGAAGTGCTGGCAGATTCCGGCGAAGCGGATATCGTATATTGCGAAGACTGTGATTTTGCAGCGAATATCGAAGCGGTCGATCCGAAGACGATTCCCTGCGATGTCCGGAATGACAAGGAAAAAGAGATCGTAGAAACCCCGGGGCAGCACACGATCGAGATGGTTTGCAACTTCCTCAATGCGGATGTGAAGCAGTCCGTCAAGGCGGTCGTCTACAAGCTCGATGATACCGTTGTCCTTGCTATGGTGCGCGGCGATCATGAAGTCAATGAAGTGAAGCTCCAGAATATTTATGGTGCGATCAATGTGGATATGGCATCGGAAGAAGATCTGGAGCGCTGCGGTCTGACGGCTGGCTATATCAGCCCGATCGGACTTAAAAAAGTGAAGAATTTCGACATCATCTGCGATAAGACGGTCATGGAAATGCAGGATGCCTGCTGCGGAGCCAATGAAAAGGACAAACACTACATCCATGTGAATCCGGCCCGCGATTTCGGTGATGTGAAGGTGGACACCATCCGCCAGATCCAGGAAGGCGATGTCTGCCCGCACTGCGGCGGCAAGATCGTCATCACGAAGGGCATCGAAGTCGGCCAGGTCTTTAAGCTCGGGACCAAGTACAGCGAAGCGCTGGGGGCGACCTACCTCGATAACAATGGCAAGTCGCACCCGATGGTGATGGGGTGCTACGGCATCGGCGTCACCCGTACGGTGGCTGCCTCCATCGAGCAGAATCACGATGACGACGGCATCATCTGGCCGGTCGCGATCGCGCCTTATGAAGTGGTCATCGTCCCGGCGAATAATAAATCGGAAGAAGTCATGGATGCGGCAAAGAAGCTCTATGATGCGATGGAAGAAAAAGCGGATGAAGTGGTCCTTGATGACCGCAATGAAAGAGCGGGCATCAAGTTCAAGGATGCTGACCTCATTGGCTATCCGGTCCGTGTGACCATCGGCAAGAAATGGCAGCAGTCCGGCAATGTGGAGATCCGTCTGCGTCGAAGCGGTGAGACCATCGAAGTGCCGTATGAAGAATGCAAAGACAAGGTCATGGAGATTCTGGCAGAGCTTCATGAAAAGAACCGGTAAGGGGCGCAGATGGACGAAAAAGAACTGGAAGAGCTGCGCGCTTCGGTGCGTCGGATCGATAGCGAGCTGGCAGTGCTTTTTGAGAAGCGGCTGGAGCTGTCGAGAGGCATTGCCCTTTATAAGCTGAAAGCGCACAAGCCGATCTATGATGCAGAAAGGGAAGCGAAGAATATCGAGGCATTGTCTTCTCTCATAGAAGATGTGAGTAGCCGCCCTGATTTCATCCGTTGGTACCAGCTCTTGATGGATATCAGCAAAAAACTGCAGTCGAAACTGATACAAGGGGAAACAAAATGATCGAAGAACTCAGAGGTACCGTCAGACGATGCATCTATGCGAGCGATGATGGCAGATTCTGCGTTTTTCAGATCGAAGATAAGGAAAGCCGCAAGCTGGCCTGCGCCACATACCATGGGAAAGGCCCATACGTCGGCGAACAGATACTCATGCGGGGGTGCTGGCAGAAGCATCCCCGTTTTGGAGTGCAGTTTTCCGCCGAGAGTATGGAGATGGTGAAGCCGGAGGAAACGGAGGATATCATTCATTTTCTGGCATCGGGGATGATCGATGGCATCCGTGAGACCATGGCGCGCCGCATCGTGGCACACTTTGGCAAGAAGACGATGGATATCTTCGAGAAGAATATCGATGCCCTTCTGGAGGTCCCCGGTATAGGACCTAAGGGATTCGAGAAGATCAAAAAATCCTATGAGATGATTTCCGGGCTGAAGGAGATCATCATGTATCTCCAGTCACTGGCTATTCCCGAAAAATATGCGGCAGATATGCAGAAGCGTTACGGAGAGAATATCAAGTCCGTCTTTCAGCACGAACCCTATCGCATGCTGGAAGACATAGCCGGAATGACTTTTCTCGAGGTCGACCGCATCGCAATGGATCAGGGCGTAGCGGCGAATGACTGCGAGCGCATCACGGCAGGCGTGAAGTATATGCTGGGACTGGCGCTTTCTCAGGGGCACAGCTGTGTGCCGATCGATTCGCTGGCGAAAAATACCGTGCCGCTTCTCCATCTCTCCATCGAGATCATCAAGAAAGGCATCGAGTCTGCGATCGAGGCAGGCCTTCTGCCGTCTCTGACCTATGAAAAGACCATGTATGTGTACCTGAATTTTCTCTATGAAGCGGAAACGCAGTCGGCTGATATCCTGAAAGGCATGCTCTGTCACCAGAAGTCACTCGGAACGGCTGCACTGGCCATCGAGAAATTTGAGAGAGAGAATCATATCACGCTGGCAGAGGAGCAGAAGGAAGCCGTCGAAGAGGCGATGAAGAGCCGCGTCCTCGTCATCACCGGCGGGCCGGGCACAGGGAAAACGACACTCGTGCGGGCCATCATCACGGCGGCCGAACAGCACGATCTGAAAGTCCATCTCATGGCACCGACAGGACGTGCGGCGAAGCGCCTTGCACTCGCGAGCCACATGGATGCGGATACCATTCATAAGGCGCTCGAGGCGGAAAAACGTGAGGACGGCGGGACGGTCTTTTCGCGGGATGAAAGCGATCCTTTGGAAGAAGACCTCATCATCGTCGATGAAGCGTCCATGATGGATATTTCCCTTTTCTATCATTTATTGTCTGCGCTGAAAGAAGACGCACGCCTCATTCTGGTCGGCGATGTCGACCAGCTGCCGCCGGTAGGACCGGGTACGCCCTTGAAATCTATCATCGCATGGGAAAAGGTGCCTGTCACAAGGCTCAAGCATATTTTTCGTCAGAAAGAAGGGAGCGGCATCATCGAGAATGCGGCGCTCATCCGGGAAGGGAATATGTGTGTCCCGGACGAACGCGGGGAATTCAAGATCCTTCCCGTCTGGTCGGAAGAAGAAGCCTTCGATACGGTCATAAGCCTTTGCCGTTCGCTGCACTATGGGGAGAGCAAGGAGAAAATGGCACTGCAGGTGCTTTCTCCAATGTATCGTGACCGGTGCGGGGTGGACAATCTGAATCATGCCATTCAGGAGCTGGTGCATCAGAAGCAGATCCCACCGGGGAATCATTTCTTTGTCGGTGACAAGGTCATGCAGAAGCGGAATGACTATGACAAGGGTGTCTATAATGGTGATGTCGGCATTGTCTGGTCTGTGACAGACAAGCGCATCGCTGTCAGTTTCTATGACCGGGAAGTCGTCTATGAAAAAGAGGAAAGAAATGACCTGCAGCTCGCCTATGCGACGACGGTCCATAAAAGTCAGGGCAGCGAGTATGATACCGTCATCCTCGTCCTCCTTCCGACGCAGCGCATGATGCTGAAGCGAAATCTTCTCTATACAGGAATCACCCGTGCGAAAAAGACCACGTATCTGATCACGACGGAAGAAGCATTGGCAAAAGCCGTCGATACCGTAGAGACCGGACGAAGATACAGCCTTTTCTTTCCGCTCCTGACGGGAGAAACGGAAGGATAGTCATCAGTGGGCTGGTAGATGGTGACTGGTGACTAGTAGCTAGGGATGAGTGGCTAGGGATTTGGTGCCTCAAGTGACCGGAGACTAGGAGACATCAGACGTTAGACATCAGACTCTCTTGTATTGTCATTTCGAGCGTAAGCGAGAAATCTTTGTCATTCGCGGTCAAACAGACGATGTCAGGAAACCACAAATGGGAAACCTGCTATCTGCCGACCTTCGGGCATCGTCCCATATATATTTGAGGCGAAGCCGCCACCACAAGTTTGAAAGCAGACTATACTTATCTCCTTTTTCGAAACCTAATAGGTTAAACAGGTTCAAATGGTTCAAATGGTTCGCAGGTTTCTCATCTTTCGTGAATACCATATATTGAAAGCTCTGCGGCGCTTTCAATTATTATGCGCCGCACCAGCACTCCTAACTCCTAACTCCTAACTAGAGCGTCGAGCTTTCATTCACAATCAGGGAGCGCACGCCCTGCGGGCTAACCCAGAAAGGACCCTGCCATGCGTCTTATCACTGATATTCTGGAGATACTCTACCCCACCTGCTGCCCGGGCTGCGGACGCGTGGTCGATCCGAACGTGCAGTGGTGCGAGGCGTGCCTCCGGAAGATCTGGAATCCGAGGCTCCTCAATTCCTCTTTCACCGACCACCTCTCGGGCTGCTATACCTGCTGCGACTATGCAGGTGCGATCCGGGACTGCATCATACAGATCAAGTATGGTGGGCGGCGCAGCAGAAAGCACGTCTTTGCGCCGCTCCTTTCCCGCTTTCCCTGGTGGGACAGGATGGGGGAGTGCGGACTGGTGATCCCTATCCCGCTGTCTTCGGAGAAGAAGAAATGGCGCGGGTATAACCAGGTGGATCTGATGTTTGCCCCGTGGATGAAGGAAGCAGGCTATGATTACCGACCGGATGCACTCGTCCGCATCCGCAGTGCGCACACGCAGTCCCTCTTATCCCGAAAGGAGCGTTTTCAGAATATCAAAGGCGTTTTTCACATCGCGCGGTCTATGGATGTGAAAGGGAAAACCATCCTTGTCGTGGATGATATTTATACGACGGGGGCTACGATGGAGGCGGCCGCTCATGAGCTCATGCGAGCGGGAGCGAAAAAAGTCATGGGCATGACGATCGCGAGCGGGGCCAGCTAAGGAAGGGCTTCCCTGGTAAACCGGCTATATATAAAAAAGGAGGCTGTATGGCTGAGATATCGGCTGATTTCCGTCCTGCCAGGATGGAGGAGATCTATGAGATCGCACGAAGACTCCATTGGAAGATCGTGCAGGAGGAAGGAAAACCATTTTTCTATCACTTTGTATACACCGGCGAGGATCTTCCCCAGACGCAAACGGGGAAAGACTGGTCTTTTCTGGTGCTGAACGAGAAGGGGACGGCGAGTCTCATGCTTGAGCGTATCCAGTGTACGGCAGCCATTTATGAGTGTGAGAGGGTGACGACACAGAGCGGTCTTACCGAGAATGCGTTCGTTATGCGAAGCTTTATGAATAAAGTCAAGATCCTTGATAAGACGCTGCGCAAAGAGCTTCACAGCTATGCGCCGGAGATCGTGCTCCGGAGGAAATGACCCTGTGGAGCGTTTTGACCTCCGTCGGCCTCTTGTAATTGATGAAGGAGAATATGTATGCATTTTGCCAATCCGAAAGCGTTCACCAGACCGCTTCGCAAACTGTTAAAATCCTATCTGCTGTCTGTGACGGCGGGGGATATCATGCTCGGAGAGGTGGCAGACCACCTCTGCGTGAATGATCTCGACCGCGGGCTCTCAGATAAAGAGCGGATCCGTGCGGCGGCCGATATCGGATTCACAGATACGGTGGATGACGCTATCGAGAACATCTGGGAGGATCCGGAAGGCCTCATCCCATACTCTGCGCTTTGTGATCTGTATGATCCGGAAGGCCTGTGGAAGGCGCTGATGAAGGAGATCGAAGAGCACACCCATTTCTATGACGCCTCTTTGGTGACGAAGAATCCCTACTACATCCATGTTCATGCACCGGAAGCGAAGTCGGGGGCGATCGAGCTGGGGACGACCGACTATCTTGGCGGGGAATTCTTCCAGACCTATCATCAGGGCTATTCGGCCAAGCGGCCTTTTGGCTATGCGGATATCGGTTTCTTTGATGAGTGCGTCGCTTTTCCTGTCATCAGAGAAAACGGCCAGGTGTGGATGAGTGTCGTCATGAGTGAGATCGAGTCGATGGAAGAGCCGCTGTCGCGCGCCCACGGAAAGGTCATCACCTATGGCCTTGGTCTGGGCTACTATGCCTTCATGGCGGCAGAAAAGAAAGAGGTGGAGTCTGTCACGGTGGTGGAGATGAATCCCCACGTGATCTCTCTCTTCAAGACACACCTTCTGCCGCAGTTTCCGCATAAGGAAAAGATCCATATCATCGAAGCGGATGCGATGGATTTCATCCGGCAGCAGAAGGATGGGGCCTATGATGTCGCCTTTGCTGATTTCTGGGGAGGGGTCAGTGATGGGCTTTCTTTGTACCTGAGATTCATGCCTCTCACCGCGCGTTTTCAAAGGACGCTGCATGAGTTCTGGATAGAAAGCTGCTTTTTGGAGTACCATTTCCGCCCTGTCATGCTGAAAGTACTGCTGGACATGGGGCTCTCCTATCCGCTGGTCTTGCCGGAAACGGGTCAATCGGAGCGGAGGATCCAGAGGGCTTTCTCCCGATTCCTGAAACAGTGGGACTATACGATCGAGACGGAAGAGGATCTCGCATACCTTCTGACGAATGACTGCCTCATCCGCCTCATGCATCAGTTTGCGATAGAATATACTAGAGACTAATGGCCGGGGATCGGCTGTAGGGTGACTTGCCGCCCTCGAGCATCGCCTGTTTGCGTATGCGGACGCGCGCATCGCTCCCCTTGGCCTTCCGTATCTATGGAGAGACTTCCAAAGGGGCAAAACCTACATCCCGCATCCAATGCCCTCATATATTAGAATTTTCTAAAAACGAAAAAGTATATACTACATTATTTCTATAAGTATGATACAATAACGATAACTGTGAAAGAGAAAGTATACTATTGTGGAGGCATACAATGAACAGACAACTTTCAATGGAATTTGTAAGAATCACAGAACAGGCTGCACTTCTGGCTGGTCGTTTGATGGGGACAGGCGATAAGGAAGGCGCGGATCAGGCTGCGGTAGACGGCATGCACCAGCAGTTTGCCAAGACACCGGTCTCCGGCACTGTTGTCATCGGTGAAGGCGAGATCGATGAAGCACCGATGCTGTATATCGGCGAAAAAGTCGGTCAGGGCGGAGAAGAGGTCGACATCGCTGTCGATCCGGTCGAAGGGACGAACCTGGTAGCGAAGGGCAAAGATGGCGCGATCGCGGTCCTTGCTATTGCACCGAAAGGCTGCCTGCTCCACGCACCGGATATGTATATGCAGAAGATCTGCGTTGGCCCGAGAGCGAAGGGATGCATCGATATCAATGCATCTGTCACTGAAAACCTGACCCGCGTGGCGAAAGCGATGGATCGTGAGATCTCTGATCTCACCATTGTTGTCCTTGATCGTGAAAGACATGAAGGGATCATCCGCGAAGCCAGAGAAGCCGGTGCACGCATCCGTCTCATCACCGATGGGGATGTCGTACCGTCCATCGACTGCGGCATTCAGGGCAGCGGTATTCATATGGTTCTCGGCTCCGGCGGTGCGCCGGAAGGCGTCCTTGCCGCTGTCGGTCTGAAATGTCTCGGCGGTGATATGCAGGCGAAGCTTCTTCCGCACACGGAAGAAGAAGTCCGCCGTCTGCATGCT
>OLXE01001418.1_pt1 | contig 10680 bp, 8 predicted proteins | sample 1644571 | NCBI WGS metagenome assembly OLXE01 (sample SAMEA103958161, study PRJEB25191) | human gut metagenome | biome: human-associated habitat [ENVO:00009003]; feature: intestine environment [ENVO:2100002]; material: feces | place: Germany | collected 2013/2015
GTGCCGTTCAGACTGAACTGCAGCACCTTCATGCCGGGGAATCCGCTTTCCGCCAGCAGCGCACGGACGGAATCAAAAATTTCGCCCAGATCCTCGGCCACAATGGGCAGGTCACCCAGAGCGGTGCGCAGAGCGCGGAACAGGTCCATGCCGGGGCCCTGTTCCCACTTGCCGCCGCGGGCGTTTTTGTCCCCCGCCGGGATAGCCCAATAGGTATCAAAGCCGCGGAAGTGGTCGATACGCAGGATATCATAAATGCTCAGCGCATGGCGCACGCGGCGCACCCACCAGGCATAGTTGGTACGCTTGTGGTAGGCCCAGTCATACAGCGGGTTGCCCCACAGCTGGCCATCCTCGGCAAAATAGTCCGGCGGGCAGCCAGCCACGCGGCGGGGGTGGCCCTCGCTGTCCATCTCAAACAGCTCACGGCCTGCCCACGCATCGGCAGAATCCGCCGCCACATAGATGGGAATATCGCCCATGATCTTGATGCCCTTGCTGTTGGCATATGCTTTCAGGGCCTGCCACTGCTTGGCGAACTCATACTGCACAAAGGCCCAGAAGCCCAGTTCATCGGCATGGCCGGTGCGGAACTCTTCCAGCGCCTTGGGGTCGCGCAGGCGCAGCGGGGCAGGCCAGGTCTGCCAGTCGCACATCTTGTTTTCTTCTTTGATTGCCATGTACAGGCAGTAATCCGGCAGCCAGGCATCGCTCAAAAAGGTAAAACGGTACCAGTCATCGCTGTAGGGGGTATCGTACCCCGGCACCGGGCGCTGCTGCAAAAATGCGGCGTATGCCTTGCGCAGCACCTTGTAGCGCTTTTGGTACAGCAGAGCATAGTCACAGTAATTGGGGTTGGTGCCCCAATTTTCTTTGGCGTAATCCTCCGGCTTCAGCAGGCCATCCGCAGCCAGCTGATCCAGGTCAATAAAATACGGGTTGCCCGCAAAAGCCGAGCAGCTCTGGTACGGGCTGTCGCCATACGAAGTCGGGCCAACGGGCAGGATCTGCCACACGCTCTGTCCGGCCAGCACCAGAAAATCCACAAAATCTCTGGCAGCCTGGCCCATGGAGCCAATGCCATACCCGCCCGGCAGGCTGGAAACCGGCATCAGGATACCGCTGCAACGCTTTTTCATTTTTTCTCTTCTCCTTAAAACTTTTTGTATTCCGCAAAGCCCATCTAGGGTGCGCCTGTTTTTCAGGTACACCCCGGGGCATCAGTTATCGTCTGCTTCGGCGCTTTCTGCGCCAAGGGCCGCCATCACGGCGCTGCGCCAGGCAGCGGCGGCATCTTCATCCCACAGGCCATCCCGCAGGGTAATGCCGTCCGCTTCATAATACAGCCCGCGCTGGGCCTGCTGCAATGCGGCGGCCTGGGTTTTGTCCAGCGCTGCGCCAGGCAGAATACCGGCTGTCACCTGCGCCGCCTGCATGGCCGCGGCGGCGTTCTGGTTGCTGCCAGTACCCCAGGGGGTGATCAGGTCCAGGGTGTCGATCAACGCGCTTTCCCCCGCCTTGCTGGTGTACAGCCACAAAATAGCGGCGGCTGCGGCGCGGGCGCTCTCCTCATCGGCATCCGCCGGGATAGCCAGCCAGGCACGGTTGGCCAAAATGGGGTAATTCATCAGCCCGGCCAGGTTGAACCGCTGGTTGGCAATGTCGGCTTCGGTCAGGTTATTTTTGATGGGCAGCCACACCAGCGCGTCTTTCTGGGCGCTGCTCAACGCTGCGCCGCTGTCACTGATCAGGTCGGCCAGGTAGCCGCGGTAGAACAGGGCATTGCCCTGCTGGAACAGATACTTGCTGGTCCATAGGTCTGCAATGCCGGCCTGCCAGGCGCTGTTGGCATCTTCCAGCCGCAGCTCCTGCTCCAGCGCGTTCAGCGGACCGGTCAGGTTTTCTTCGGTCAGCGGCTCCCCCGCCGCCAGCAGGGCGGTGGTGTACAGCGCAGGGGTATTTTCCGCCACGCCGCCATCCCCGCTGTTGCCGCTAACCTCCGGTCCCTGGGCGGCAAACACGCCGTTCAGGTTTGCCAGTGTCTCCCGCCGCTCAGCGGGCAGGGTGTAAGCATTGCCGTTCAGCGTTACCTGCACAGCGCCGGGTTCCGCGCACCAATGGGTCACAGCTGTTACGAAATCGAACCATTCCTCCCAGGTCGCAGCGCGCAGGTCGTCCAGCGCGGCATCGCTCTGCAAAAGCTCGGTCAGCACACGGTTATCCGCCCAATAGGCATACAGGCTCTGGCCCACCGGCAGGGCGGTGACGGTGCTTTCCGTATCCAGTCCGGCACGCTGCGCGGCGGCGGCCAGCAGCTCGTTCTCCGCCAGATTCTTCCAGGTTCCATCATCCTGCGGCGGGGCATCCAGAATGACCAGGTCCGCCGTTTCGGTCTCAAAGCTGTTTTGCAGCGTCACATTCTGCGCCTGGGCATACAGCTCCAGCGCGCCAACAGCAGCGCTGGTGTCCAGCAGGCCGTTCACCGTCAGGCTTTGGGGTGCCGCGGTGGGCACGGCCTGGCTGGGTGCTGCGGTTTCGCCGGTAGCAGCCGCCCCTTGGCCCGCGCAGCCCGCCAGCAGGCAGCTGCTCAAAACCAGTGCTGAGATTCGTTTTTTCATATGGTTCCCGCCCCCCTTTCCGGCTCCCACCTTGCCGGGGAGCCGCCGGAATTATAGCTGATTTTTATTATAACGGATTTGAACTGTTTTTTCCACTGCCGTTTTATGCTATAATGTAAAAATATTCCGAAAGGGGGATGACCTTGCATGCCCGCAACGGCAAAACTATACGAAACAGACCCATATGTTCAAACTTTTACCGCCACGGTGCTTGTCTGCACCCCGGCCGGGGAACAGTTTGCCGTGCAGCTGGACCGGACCGCCTTTTACCCGGAGGGCGGCGGCCAGCCCTGCGATACCGGTGCGCTGGGCACCGCCCTTGTAACGGATGTGCAGGAGCATGGCGGCATGATCACCCACACTGTCAGCGCAGCGCTGCCGGTTGGGCAGACGGTGGAAGGCCGCATTGATTGGGCGCGCCGCCGCGACCATATGGAGCAGCACACCGGTGAACACATTTTAAGCGGCACTTTGCACCGCCTGTTTGGGGCGGAGAATGTGGGCTTTCACATCGGTTCCCCCGCGGTGCGGATGGATATGAGCGTTCCGCTGACCGCCGGCCAGCTGGCCGAAGCAGAAGCCCAGGCCAACGCGGTGATCCGTGCGGACGCTCCGGTGCGCTGCTGGTACCCCGCGCCGGAAGACCTTGCAAAACTGACCTACCGCAGCAAAAAGGAAATTGACGGTGCGGTGCGGCTGGTAGATGCCGGCGGGGCCGACCTGTGCGCCTGCTGCGGCACCCATGTTTCCACCACCGGCCAGGTGGGGGCCATCAAAATTTTGAGCGCCCAAAGCTACAAGGGCGGCACCCGGCTGGCGGTTGTGTGCGGGGAGCGTGCGCATCAGTCCATTGCTGCCGCCTGGCAGGATGCCGCCGCGGTGGGCACCCTGTTAAGCTCCGCCCCCGGTCGCCTGCTACCCGCCGTGCAAAACCTGCAAACGGCGGAAGCTGCCCTCAAGCAGCGCCTTGCCGCCATGCAGAACGCATTGTCCGAAGCACTGGCCCAAGCCGCCGTGCCCGGCCAGCCTGCTGTGCTGCACTGTGACGGTGCGGACGGCGACGGACTGCGGCGGATCTGTTTGGCGGTATCGGCCCGCACCAACGCGCTGACGGCGGTGCTGGCCTCCGGCGGGCAGGGCCTCGCCTATGCGCTCTGCCTGCCCGGCGGGGATGTGCGCCCGGTGTGCAAGGCGCTGAATGAAGCGTTCGGCGGGCGGGGCGGCGGCAAGCCCGGCTTTTGCCAGGGCAGCCTTGCCTGCACTGATTTTGCCGATGTCCAGAATTTTTTAGTGAATTATCATGAGTGAGGTATTGTTGTATGCGTATGCGTTTTAAGCCCTATGCCAGACCGGAACTGCTGGCCTGCGATTTCCATGTTCACGAACCGCTGACCCATGCCGGGCACTGGCATGAGCTGTATGCCCGGCCGGAGCAGCCCCTGCACCTGGAGCTTGGCTGCGGCAAGGGCGGCTTTTTGAGCCAGCTGGCCCCCCTGCACCCTGATATCAACTACCTTGGCATTGATATCACGGATAAGGTCCTGATTTTGGCCAAGCGCAAGGTGGAAGCCGCTTACGCCGCCGCTCAGCTGCCGCCGGATAATGTCAAGATCGCCTCACTGGATATCGAGCGGCTTTCCGGCGTGTTCAGCCCGGCGGATACCGTGCAGCGCATCTACATCAACTTCTGCAACCCGTGGAGCAAAAACGCTGGCAGCAACAAGCACCGCCTGACCCACCCGCGCCAGCTGCTGCAGTACCGCGCTTTGATGCCGGAGGGTTCCGAAATCTACTTCAAGACCGATGACGATGACCTGTTCCGGGACAGCCTGGGTTACTTTCCCGCTGCCGGGTTCGAGATTACCTGGCAGACCTTTGATCTGCACAAGAATGAGCCGGACTGGAACCTGCGCACCGAGCATGAGGGCATGTTCAGCGAACAGGGCATTCCCATCAAGGCGCTGATTGCCCGCAAGGGGCCGGATTCCAGCGTGACCTGGGTGGAGCCCAAAGAGCTGGCCCGCCGCCTGGAACCGGAGGAAGAAGCCAACCCCGCCGGGGAGGTACAGGAATGACCACTTATGCCCTGCTGCATACGATATTTTTCTTTTTCGTCTATGCGTTCCTGGGCTGGTGCGTGGAGGTTGCCTATGCAGCCATCACCACGCGGGAGCTGGTCAACCGCGGATTCTTGAACGGCCCAATCTGCCCCATTTACGGCTGCGGCATGACGGTAATGATCGCCGTTCTCGGCCGTTTTACCATGCCAAGCAGCGATATGGCATGGTACCAGAACGTACTGGTTGCCTTTTTCGGCGGCATGGTCATCACCACGCTGGTGGAGCTGGTTGGCGGGTACATCCTGTACAAGATGTTCCACACCCGCTGGTGGGACTATTCCATGTATCGCTTTAACCTGGGCGGGTTCATCTGCCCGCAGTTTTCCTTGCTGTGGGGGCTGGGCAGCGTGCTGCTGATGGTGGTGGTTCACCCGCTGCTCAGCAAGCCGAGCGCCGCTATCCCCACCCTTGTGCTGATCTGGCTGGATGTTATTTTCAGCGGCCTGTTCCTGGCGGATCTGATCATATCCGCCATTCAGGCTGTCGGCTTCAGCAAACAGCTGGCCCGCATTGATGAGCTGCGCAAAGCCATGCGCACCACCAGCGATGCCCTGACCGAAGTGATCGGCACCAGCGCCATGACGATGGACACCCTGCTGGATGAGCAGAAACTGCAGCTGACCCTGGCCGCCATGGAGGGTGCCACCAACGCCGCCGAGCTGCGTGACCAGCTGCGCGAACTGGCAGGCAAAGCCGGCACCCTGCGCGATACCACCATCCGCCTGAGCAAGCAGCGGTTCTTTGGCACCGGCCGTTTGCTGCGGGCCTTCCCGGACATGGTCCCCGACCGCCGCGAAGCACTGGCCTCCCTGCGCGTTGGCCTGACCAAAGCCACCGCCCGCGCCAAAGCCGCCGCCAAACAGGCCGTAAAAACCGGCAAGAACGCCATAAAAAAAGAAGACAAGTAAATGTCTCCCTATACCAAAAAACCGCCGGGCAGCAAGCAAAGCACTTGCCGCCCGGCGGTTTTGTTGTTTTTGTTTGTAGTTTGGGATTTTTAAGGTTTGTGGCGTGGAACCACCCCTCTGGACGCGAAGCGGCCTGAGGGGCGGTTTCCCGCTGCCAGGCTAAAAATTTGCAGGGAACGACACCTGCATCGTCCCGCATGACGGACCTTGCCAAATATTTTGCCCCTGAATACCGCAAACACCCGCGGGCGCACAATCTGCGCCCCTACGGGTGGGCAGCCATTAAAACCTGATGATTTCATTCCAAATGTGTGGTAGGGTTGGGTGACCCTATCCTACCGTGAAAAAAATGCCGATTGTGCTGTACCGATTATCCCTTTTTCCGATTGAACCCAATATACAGCACCAGCCATGCCGCCGCCACGCACACCAGGGTAATCAACCCCAGCATCTGCCAGCTGTGCACCAGGTTGGGCACGGTGGCATCGTACATCGGGCTGTCCAGCCCTGCTTTCAGCCAGGAAAGGCGGTCGTTCAAATCGGTGGAAGCGCCCAGCGCCCCCATGCCCCAGCGGCAGACAATGATATAGCTGATGGCCGTCAGCGCGCCGGTCATACTGAACATAACGCCGCTGAACACCACCTGCCCGATGATGAGCACCAGCACCAGCAGCACCGCGGCTTCGCTGCTTTTCAGGCTGGCAGATACCAGCAGGCCCATGGCACTGGATGCTGCCATGAGCAGGAAAATCGTAATGAAGATTTCTACATTGGTATCCAGCAGCAGGTGGTTTTGCGGAATATGGATGATCTCCACAAAGCCTGCCGTCAAAATGCCCGCCTGCACGGCTTCCACCAGAAACAGGGTGATGGCCTTGCTGAGCACCGTTGCCAGCAGCGAAACGCCGACGCTGGCTTCACGGAAGATAATCTCCCGGTCTTTACAGATCTCGCGGTAAGAGTTCAGCAACCCCATAAAGGACGCCATGGCGCACACAATGAACAGCACCGTGCGGCTGCCGATGTTGATCAGGTTGGAGGTAAAGCAGTCCGGCTCCCCCACCAGCTTGATGACAAGCACCATCAGCGGGGCCTGCAAAATCAAGCTGCCAAGGGTCAGCTTCTGGTTCCAGATCAGCTGAAAATTGCGGGAGATGAGCACCGTCAGCTGGCGCAGCAGCTTGCCGATTTTTACGCTTTGCATCGTTTTTCCGCCTCCTTGGCTGCTGCCGGGAACCGCGCTGCAAGGCGATTGAATTCCGGGCTGGTAAAGTATTTCCGGCGGTAATATTCCACCTGTTCGGGGTCGTGCAGCTTTTCAAAAATATCGCTGGTCAGTTCCACATCAAAATATTCATCCATCGCTTCGGGCGAACCATAATAGCACAGCACGCCGCCCGTACCCAAAAAGGCGATCTTATCACATAGATTGATGTTGGACATGTTGTGGGTAACCATCAGCACGGTGCAGTTTTCGTGGCTCAGCTTGCGGCACAGCTCCATCATGCTGCGGTCCAGATCCGGCGAAAGCCCGCTGGTGGGCTCGTCCAATATCAGCAGCCGGGGCGAAGCCAGCAGTTCCATGGCGATGGAAACCCGCTTTTTCTGCCCGCCGGAAAGGTTTGCAATCATCGTTTTTTCCCGCCCGCCCAGGTCAACGGCTTCAATGGCGTGGGCCACAGCAGCTTTGATCTCGGTGCGGGTGGCATCGCGTGCAATGCGCAGCTTGGCGGTGTAGGTCAGGCTTTGTTCCACCGTCAGCTCGTCGTGCATAATGTCTTTCTGCGGCACATAGCCCAGCACGGCATCAAAGGCATTGCGGTTGCCGCGGGTGTCAATACCGTCAAAGCAGACGCTGCCGGAGGTGCAGGGCGACGCCCCGGTGATGCAGCCCAGCAAACTAGATTTGCCGGTTCCGGAACCGCCCACCACAACCACAAAGCTGTTGGGTTCCACCCCCATGCTAGTGCCGTCCACAATGTTCAGCGGCTTGCCGGTGTTGCGGTTCTTGACGGTTTTATACACATCCAGCAGTTCAATGCTGATGCCCACCTTATGCTCATGGTAGTGCAGCATTCCGCCGGAAAATGCAAACACCTGGGTGGGCACATTGATGACAGCGCCGTCCGTCAGCAGCTCATTGCGCACGCGGGTGCCGTTCAGGTAAGTACCGTTGGTGGAGCCAAGGTCATTCAGTTCATAGTGGCCGTCCTTATACACCACCTCGCAGTGGTGGCGGGAAACACGGTCGCTGGTCAGCTGCACATCGCAGTCCTCGCCGCGGCCGATCAGGATGCGGCGCTTGCGGCGCACATCCAGCTCCCGCAGCACGGTGGCGTTGGGCGTTTCCCGCCGCAGGGCGGCGGTACCCTCGCCCTGGCGGATTTCCTCCACGCGGAAGGTGATTTCCTGTGTGGTTTCGTTGCCGTCGGTATTCAGGCCGATCACATCCCCCGGCTGCAGGGTCACTTCCTCACCGGAATGGATATAGCGGTTATTGTACCAGGTGCCGCAGGTCGTGGAGCCTGCGTCCTGCATCAGCCAGGCATTGTTTTTGTATTCGATTGTGAACTGGTGTTCCCCCACGTTGTTGCGGCGCAGCACAAAGCTGCAATCGCGCCCACGGCCAAACACAAAGGGAGCTGCCGTGCTGGAAAGGGTCAGCTTTTGGCGGTTGCGCCGCTCGCTGACGGTTAAAATAATCTCACTGGCCAAGGGAGTCACTTCCTCTCTTTCGGCGCTGCATTCCAATTGAACTCCGGCCCACACAGCGGCACAAAACGCAGCTGTGCGCCGCCCACAGTAAAGGTATCCCCCGCTGTCAGCGGCATTTTTTCAATCAGGCTTTTTCCGTTCAGGGTGCACAGCTCGTTGGAAGATCCCGGCAGCGCACACCAGTTGCTATCCTGTGGGTCATACACCACAATGCCGCGCCGCACCGCAAGCGGGCTGTTGGCATCCAGCACGGCGGGGTTCCCGGCCGCATCCACCCCCAAAAAGTTTCGGCCTTCGCCCAAACGCAGGTCCTGCCCGCGGGCGGGGCCGTCCAGTACCACCAGCCAACCGGCCACCGGGCCTTTGGGTGCGGCAAGGTCAACCTCGGCAGCGGTGCCGGGCTGAGCAATGGCGCTGCCGGCCTCCAGCCCGCCGTTGCAATAGGGGCATTCGGGGTGTTTATCGGCATCATAAAAATGGCCGTTGGGGCATTTGGTCAGTTTCATCATTTTCCTCCTTCGGGCGCGTTTACAGCACAAGCCGCAGGGTGGTGCGGCCAATTTTTATGGTATCGCCGTTTTGCAGGCGGTATTCTCCGCCGATGGGGTCGCCGTTCACCATCACGGCGGCTCCCTCCAGCGGGCGCAGGGTCACGCCGCTGCTTTCCACTTCCAGCACTGCGTGCTGGGGGCGGGTGCGGCCATCTGCCAGGCAGAGGTCACACTGGGTGGCATCGCTGCCGATAATCAGGCTGCTTTCCACATAGGCGGACCAGCGGGTTTCTGCAATGCCCCGCCGGGTAGAAAGGTACAGGGTGATCCACCGCCTCGGCAGGCTCTGCTGCACGGGGGCGGCATCGGTCAGCAGGTGTTCGGCTTCGGCCAGCTTTTCCTCAGTGCGCTCCTTGCGGCCGCGCAGCAGGGCTGCCGCGGCCAGCACCACCAACAGCCCGCCCAGAATAATGGCAGGCAGCCGGAATCGTGCCAGATAGAACGCCCTGTCCTTGGGCCAATCCTCCACGGTAAAGCGGTATACGGTGCCGGAATCGCTCACGTTGGCCGCGGTCATGGCGCTGGTCATCTTGTTCAGCTTAATGGTATAGGTTCCCTGGTACAGCGGCTCGGTGTACAGCGAAACACTTCTGCCGTCCGCGCTGGCAATGGCCTGTTTAACTTTTACATGCCAGCCCCAGATATCCTCGCTCTGAATGCTGTAACAGGTCAGGTCCTCCGCACGGCCCACGGCCTGGTTAAACCGAATGGTCATGGCATAGCGGCCATGCAGCGTCACGCTTTCCACCGCCGGTTTGGCCAGGCGGTGGCCCATATACACGGTAGCGTTGGTTTTCACTGCGCTGCCCAGCTGCGGCACGCTCAGGGTCAGCACATCCAGGCGCTCGCCGTAAAATTTTTCATCCACCGCGGTTTTGATCTCCAGCGCATTGGCAAGGGCCTGCTGTTTTTCAGCCAGGGTATCGGCCAGTTCGCTTTCATGCACCACATCCAGCTTATCGCCGCCCAGGGCCTTGCCCAGCTCGGCAAGGGGGTTGTCATCATCCACCGTCACAAAGATATCCAGCGGCATGTTCAGGCGGCTGGCGGCATCTTTGGCCACAGCGCCCAGCAGAGCTGTGCTGGTGGCGGTATTGCCCGCTTCCGTCAGGGCAAAGATCACCTTGCGCGGCGCAATGCTCTGGTAATTTTCGTTGATATCGCTATAAATTATTGTGGCTGCCTGCACCAGGTTGGGCTCGTTTTCTTCCTGGCTTTCCAGCGCGTTCACGGCGTTCACTGCCGCCCTGGTATCAATGGTCGCGGGCAGAACGCAGGCTGCATCCCCGGCCAGGGTATACAGCATAATCTGGTCCTTCGCGCCTTTGGCGCTGATCAGCCGCCGCAGCGCAATGCGGTATTCTTTCAGCGTGGTTTCGTCCACACTGTTGTCCACCGCCAGTACATAGCAGATCGGCTCGTTCGCCATGCCGATGTTGCCGGTGGGGATCTTTTCATCCCCCAGGTACAGCTCCACCCCTGCCGCCCGCACAAGGTCCGGGCTGACGGGCTGGCCTTGTGCATCCGTTGCCTGAACAAACACATCCAGCTCCGGCACGTTGACATAGATCTGCTCAATGGAAAATTCCCCGATCGTGGTGCCTAATGCTTTGGGCGCACACAGCAAAGCTGCCATGACTGCAGCAACAGCCATGGCAACCAAAACCTGTGTGAATTTTTTTACCGCAGCAATTTTCACTTACAGGCTCCTATTCTTTAGGCAATACCGCATAATTCTAAGTGCCGATACGGCGAGCGAGGTGCGGCA
>OLXE01001428.1_pt1 | contig 10639 bp, 9 predicted proteins | sample 1644571 | NCBI WGS metagenome assembly OLXE01 (sample SAMEA103958161, study PRJEB25191) | human gut metagenome | biome: human-associated habitat [ENVO:00009003]; feature: intestine environment [ENVO:2100002]; material: feces | place: Germany | collected 2013/2015
GCAAATTTCTTACGGAATATGAAGCTTCCCTTGGCTTCCGGATCTTTCTCCGTTATCACCGACATCTGGCACCTACCTCTGTAGGCCGCTGCGTGATCGAATACGCACATAAGATCGTCAGTGAGCAGAACAGACTTTCCCAGTCCTTAAGAACGATCATCAACAGGGATCATGCCTGTATCCGCCTTGGAACTACTCCCAACCGTGGTTCTGTGATCTACAGCCGGATCTATCAGACGTTTATGGATCGTTACCCGGATATTTCCCTGTCTCTCACAGAACGATACTCCAATGAACAGACAGAAGCGGTTCTGAAAGGCCAAGTGGATCTTACCATCGGCTCCGGAAAATCTTCTGATAAAGTAACCGATATCCCCGTTGCGCATGAGGAACTCCTGGTTGCCCTTCCTGCGGCTCATCCTCTGGCATCTTCCGATAAGGTCCGTCTTTCTGACCTGAAAGATACGCCGTTCGTACTCCAGGGGCCACGTCACAATATCCGCATTCTTGCAGAAGAGCTTTTTAAAGAAGCCGGATTTGAACCTGTAATTACCTTTGAGTCCGATAATGTGATCATTGTTGACTCCATGCTCCACCATGCTGCCGGAGCAGGCTTTGTATCAAAAAAATACGCCGTTCCCTGTAACGAACTGGTTTTTCTCCCCTTAGATCCGCCTGTATACCAAGAAACCCATATCCGCTTTCCTTTGGGACATAAACTGACAGAACCGGAACAGTACCTTGCGTTTCTTCTGATCCGTGATATCCAGTCCAATCCAGAACAGCGTTTTGAGATCATTCCTTCAAAAGAAGTAAATGATCTGCTCCAGGCTGCTGATCCTGATATGAGCAGTAAAAACGATCCTGCTTCCATACAGGGCGGACATGCAGCTGCATCCTCTGTACAGGGGTATTCTGAGTTAAACTTAAATCCCCAGCTTCTTCGTTATGTGATCGCCATTGTAGATGAAAAAAGCCTGACCAAAGCCGCTGAAAAGTTTTATCTGACCCAGCCTACTCTTTCCCGTTATCTTCACGGCATGGAAAAAATGCTGGGTGCCAGATTATTTACCAGAGAACACAACAAATTACTTCCAACCAATGCCGGAAAGGTATTTGTAAACTTTGCCCGCAACATCCTACAGATCGAGGAAGAAATGTCAGAACACATCAAAACCTATCAGCAGGGACATGACGGTGGTATCTATCTGCAATGTGACCCCAGTCTGCTACACATCATCCAGACACAGGTCATTCCCAGTTTTAAGAAACAGCACCCGGATATCCAGCTGAATGTGAGCACCAACAGCCGTGAGCAGATCCAGGAGTCACTTTTAAATGCATCTGCTGATTATGGGGTCTATTTTTCCTGCGAAGAAGAACATCCTATTTTAGACAGCCGCATTCTGGATGAAGATGAACTTGTGTATTGTTCCAAACATGATCTCCTTTCTGATCCCCTGGAGCATACTAAAATTATGACGGTTCCAAAAGGAAATCCTCTTTACGCTGAACAGAAACGCCTGTTTCAGCAGTTATATCTGACTTTCCCTGCAACTTCCTGTGAAGCAGCTCCATCCATTCTTTTTTTTCTGGAAAAAAATGGAATTGGAAACACCATATTGCCTTCTAAAACAATGGCAAATAACCCGGATGACCGCCATTTTCTTACACCGGCCCCGGGATATTTTCTCATCATGGCCCATCATCCCATCCGCACCATGCCTCCGGTGACCAGGGATTTAGAAACTCTGCTTTATGATACATTTGAAACATATTTTGAGCATTTCGCGGAGTTATTTTCATAAATATGGAAAAAATGTAGATGCATGGCAATTAAAAAGGCAGCTGCATATCCCTGGACTTTATCGCTTACCTGTCCAAGCAACTTGCACACAGGAAGGTTTGCTACCTTTCCAAGGATATCCCAGAGAGCCACATCAATGCCGCTGATGGCACCCATGACCATTCCCTGACGGCCATTTGCCCAGTTGTTCCACATCATCTTCTGATGGAGAAATTCGATCTTTGTGGGATCTTCATCTAAAAGTAATGATTTTAACTGTTTTTCTACTACAAATTCCATTGCATCCATGGAACTTCCAAAGGTTGCTGCTTCTTCGATCCCTGTAAGTTCTGTATCTGTTTCAATGAAGATAAGAAATGATCACCGGCATCAGCAGTGCCAGGATGGCATCCTTAAATGCCTGAACTTTTTCCTCTGTGGCAGCTCTTTCGCTTGGCTCAAATCCCTGTTTTTTACATAAGAAGTGGGCAACCACACATAACACCAGACAGATGAAAATTCCCGGAAGGAAACCTGCCATAAACAGATCACTGATAGAAGTTCCTGTCGCTACACCGTACTGGATGAGACCGATACTTGTGGGAATGATAACACCCTGGTCTGCAGTGCTGTAAACAGTTCACCAAAACTCATGGACACTGCATCGATCCCTAGCTCTCCAAGAGAGTCAACACAGACGGAACTTTCCAGCATTCTCATCCGGATGCCCTTTGCGTCTTCCGGATGAACGATGGGTCTGCTGGAATTGGTCATGCTTCTAAAACCAAGATCAAAGGTTCCATAGGTCTCAATTCCCTATTTTTCCAGTCCTTTAAAAATTTCCTGTCCTGTTTCTCCGTCCAGTACCTTAAAAGCTTCTTCTCTGGAGTCAAACAGATATAGAAAGTTAAATACGTCCATATCCGGGTCAAATCCGCTTAAAGTTGCTGCAACTGCAACTGTGATGTCAATGGTTCCAAATGGAAGAGATCACCATGACTTTTGAAGCCAGACTGCTCATGGAACCCTATATTATTGAAAATTACAGTAAATATATTGATATGGATAAACTTCTTGACTTAGAAGAACAGACAAAAAAGATCTTAAGCAGTGATATCTTAGAGCAGAAGGATGCTGTTGTCTTCTGCAATATTGATGATGCCTTACACCGCACCATTGCCGATGCCTGTAAAAACAAATACCTGAACATGAACTTATCCCAGATCTATGACCAGAACATCCGTATCCGCATCTTAGGCGAACAACCGAATAATTCTTTTAAAGGCTGTTGTAAAACAGATAAATAATTATCCATTCTGCAACAGCCCTTTTATCTTTATATATGCTAAACCAGATAATTATTTGGCAGGCGCACGCTTCTCCTGCATCTCTCAGGTTTCCCTTGTCTGTACCAGCGGCGTGTGGATCGTGCGAAATTTTCCACCTCAAATAATCATCTGGGTAAAGCCTTATTTATTTTCTTTTTTCAAATACTCCGTATAGGGCACATCCGGATCCAGGATCAGTCCCCCATGCATAGTCGGGGCTTTGGCCGGTTTCATATAATCACCATATTCGGCGGTGAGTCTGCCGTCATAGCCTACAGGAACAGGTATCTTACGGTTTTCAAAGGGCATGTAAACAGCTTCTTTGAACCACTCCCGCTTCCAGGTGTTTTTTTCCAGATAGCGGATAAATACAGTGTCGCAGACATATTCCGTATCTTTGCCTTTGAAGCGGGTACACAGTTTTTCATAACCCTTATATGCCTTGACCATGGGAACATGGAGAAGCATTCCAATGCCATGGAGAAGTTTTCCAAAAACCGTTGCATTTTCATAATAATCAAAGCGGTACCAGGTATAAAGCACGGTCCAATAAAACTGGATCTTTTTGGCCCAGTTTTTTCTTTCTTTTTCCGTTTTCGGCATACCGTCCAATGGAAAAATATCAATAAAAATGCCGCAGTTATATCCCGCCTTTTTATCTTCTTCATTGCAGCCGCAGGTCTTGCTGTTTCGGATCTGAGCGTGGCCGCGAAGATAATTTTTCTCTGTATACACAGTCTGAAGCACCAGATCTTCTTTCAGCCATTTCGGGGCAATCTGCACAAATTTATCATAATCTTCCCGCAGCATGACCAGGTCAATATCATCATCCCATGGAATATATCCTTCATGGCGGATAGCACCGATCAAGGTTCCGCTGTCAGCAAAATATTTAAGCCCATTGGCTTTGCAGATGCGCTCCACTTCATCTAACATTTCCAGCTGCACCGCCCATACACGCTTCGTTTTTTCATTTACTGTGTATCCGCAGCGTACTTCCTCTTTATAAAATTCCGGCTTTTCTCTCAGCATATTCAAATGATCCTTCCAAACTGTTTTTATCTCACATTACATGGCATTCCTGTGATTTTTTATGGCTGTCCCGTCAGCCGCCTGTATATTTTCCCTAAATACTGATACAGGAACGGATCACGCATTACCAGAAGCACCAGGAAATACACCATTGCACCTGCACCGATCTGAATAAAAGTGGTGATAGGTCCCAGGCCACGGACCTGTTCCAAAAACTGTCCCGTCCACACCACAGCTCCCAGCATAATAACAGCCGCCACAAGACGCCTCCAGCCATAGCGTACCAGCATTTTCAGCTTTATAAAATCTCTTCCCAGCCACAGATAAAGGGAGGTGATAAAACATTCTGCTGCTACTGACGCTGCTGCTGCTCCCAGCGCTGCAAAATGAGGGATCAGAAGGAAATTTAAACAGGCATTGACCATAGCTCCTGCTACGATCACTTTGCCGCTCTGGGCCCTTTTTCCACCAGGCGTTAAAATCTGGCTGCCGATGCAGTCACTTAAACCTACCACCAGCACCAGAGGACTGCATACATACATTAAAAATGTCACCGGCAGATACCCGTTTCCCAAAAACCAGGGAATAAACTGGGCTGCGATCCCCGCCAGACCCAGCATAATAGGCATTGCCATTAAAAGGACAAAATCCAGTGAGTCCTGGAAACGCTTATGGATCTCTTCCATCCGTCCAGTTCCAAATAAATAGGACATACGGGCGGACATAACTGCATTAAAAGACATGATCAGTATTTTCGCCATATTCACAAAACCGGTGGCATATTCATAATAACCGTTCTGCGACTTATTTTCCCCGGAAAACCAGCCAAGCATAGTCTTATCCAAAATGGTATAGACGGAAGTAGCGATGGTAGGGATAAAATACACCAGGGTCTCTTTTAAATGGCGCAAAGGACGCAGTTCTTTTAAAACCGGCTTTTCCACCTGCCCCTTTAAATATCCCCACATGGAAATATTTCCCAGAAGTCCGGTTGCCGCAGTCAATGCCACATACAGCAGAAGATCTTCTTTTTCCCGGATAAATAAAAACAGCATGGCAATGCCCACAAGCTTCACTGCCGTATTTCGCAAAACGATCAGGGAATACTGCTCCAGCCCCCCAAAAAACCAGGAAATATCAAAAGCAACTGCCAGCAGTGTCATCGTCAATACCACATAATAAGGCCTGTATTCCCTGGCAAAGCCGATCACAAACAGCCAGATAATAAGACATGCTGCGGTCGTTGCCATACAAAGCACCTCGATCTCCCAGAAAAGCCGGCTGCGTATCTTTATCTCATCTCTGTGTCTTGCGATCTCCCTCTGCCCATAAGAAGCCGTTCCCAGAGCCGCCAGTATGGCAAAATACTGGACTACGGAATTGGTATAACTCTGTACTCCCGTTCCATCTGCCCCCAGAACGCGGGAAATATACGGGGTCGTGATAAATGGGGTGATCAGCGTCATCACCTGGTAAATTAAATTGTATATATAGTTTTTCCGAACACTGGGTGCTTTTGCCATAAGATCTTCTCTATACTCCATTTATATTTATGTTCTCTTAAAATCTTTTTTGTCTCTTGGCTCATTATACCCATGGAAACCTTTTTAAGCAAGGCAAAAAATCCGCAACAATGCCAGTACCGGCATTATTGCGGATTTTCCAGATAAATCTGTCTGCAATGTTCTAATCTTCCATCATATGATCGTATTTCTCTCTTGTTTCTTCCCGTTCCAGATTGAGCACATAAGAAAGACCTTTTAATTTCGTATTCAGGATCAGTTTTTTCGGAAGCCTCTAACATTTCCTTTGCCCGATCCAGGTTTCCTATATCGTAAAATATGTGAGCATCACTGTCCACGATCACCGGCACCTTGTATTTTTTACAGAAAGACAGCATAACCGGAAGATTTTTGTCTGCATTCAGTCTGCCGGTACGGGGAGAAAAAGAGCTGTTGTTTACTTCCAGCGCCACTTTTTCTTTTGCTGCCGCTTTTACCAGTTTTTCATAATCCAGAGGAAAACGGTCATCATCTGGATGTCCGATGATCTTCACATATGGATTTTTCATAGCTCCGATCAATGCATTGGTATTTTCCTCTCTGGTTCCTGCTTTTACACAGGGAACATGAAGACTGGCGATCACATAGTCCATTTTCTTTAAAACAGCTTCTTCCGCATCCAGTTTTCCTTCCAGATCTATGATATTGGCTTCCATACCGGTAAAAATACGGACTCCCAGTATTTTCTCTTTGATCGCCTTAAAATTAGTAAAATAAATAGGCTGCGCAGATCCCGGCATGGCACTGTAGTGATCTGATGTTCCCATGGCTTTTAATCCTTTGGCCGCTGCCTCTTCTATATTTTCTTTTAATGTGCTAAATGCATGACCACTGGCCACTGTATGTGTGTGAAGGTCAAATAACAGCTTCATTTTTTATTCCTCTTTTCTTATGATGCCTGGTAAACCAGCTTTACCTGTTCTCCCGGCTCATACTGTTCTCTGCTTCCTGCGTATACCGTAAATGTATCTTCCCCGCATTTTAAGGAATAATGGATCTCCCTGCCGCTGTACTGCCTGTTGGTTACAGTTGCCGGAATACCTTTTCCTTCTTTTACAATGTGAAACTGCTCCGGACGTACAGGAAACAGACCATGGTTTTTAAAAGCCTGTGCTACTTCCGGTCCATCATATATAAGGGACTGATCCATTACTTTAAAATAGGAATCATTCCATTGTCCTCTGACAAAATTACATTTGCTTACAAAGGACGCTGCAAATTCAGTCTGTGGATGTAGATAGATCTCCTCAGGTGTTCCTACCTGTTCTATCTTTCCATTTTTCATAATGAGGATACGATCTGCCATGGCAAGAGCCTCGCTCTGGTCATGGGTCACATAAATAATGGTCGCCCCGGTCATACGGTGAACATCCTGGATCACCCGGCGCATACTGATCTTTAATTCTGCATCCAAAGCACTTAAAGGTTCATCCATTAAAAGAATGGATGGCTTTCCCACAATGGCTCTTGCAAGAGAGACTCTCTGCCTTTGTCCACCGGAAAGTTCTCCCGGATACCGGTCTTCATAAGGCTTTAATCCCATATTTTCAATGGCTGCATCTACGGCTTCTTTTTTCTGTGCCTCTGTCAGGTGTTTCTGCTTTGGACTCTTCATTGGAAATTCTACATGCTGGCGCACTGTCATATTGGGCCACAAAGCAAATGACTGAAATACCATTCCCAGGTCACGCTGCTCTACCGGAACCATTTTTCCATTTCCGGAATAGATCACATCATCCATCCGTATCTTTCCCTCTGTAGGTTTTGCAAATCCGCCGATCGCCCGCAAAAGAGTGGTCTTTCCACAGCCGGAAGGTCCTAAAATAGCCAGAAACTCCCCATTTCGTATTTCCAGATCAATGTCATTAAGCGCCAGTGTTTGCCCGAACCTCTGGGTTATATGCTCTAAATAAAGACTCATGTTCTTTTCCTCTCTTCTTTTTTTCTGCCGGTTTTAAAGCCACCAGACAGTAACCTGTAAGAACCATTACAACGATCACAGCTGACATAGCTGCCGACAGATTGTAATCTCCAGACTGCTGGAAGTTAAAAATAGTAAGTCCTATGGTCTTTGTTCCTGCACTTGCAAGCATAGATGACAAAGTAAGTTCTGTAAGTGATGATACAAAGATCAAAAAGGAACCGGATAAAATAGGACGTACCAGCATAGGAAGCAATACCTGCTGCCAGAGAGCTCTTTTGCCTCTGCCACAGGCACGTACTGCTTCTTCCAGTTCCGGGTTCACAGACATAAGAGCTGTGGTGCTCTCTTTGATCTGAAGGATCAGATATCTGGTTATATAAGCGATCACCAGGATCCATATGGTTCCGTATACTCCCGGACGGATCCCGGGAAGCGGCTCTACCCAGTGGAAGATCATTGCCAGAGAAAGAACGATACCTGGAATGGCATAGGTCAGAGAAGCACATTTTTCCATGGTCACAGCCCCTTTACTGTTTCTTCTCACTTTCATATAGGCTGCTGCAGTTCCCACAACAATACAGACTCCACAAGTCACAAGTGCCAGAAGGATACTGTTTCTGACAGCGGCAAGAACACCTCTGTTTGTAAATACAAAAGCAAAATTTTTAAGGGACAGATTATCCAACGTCATTTTCAGGCCATATGTTTTTAAAAATGCGCTTTTTATCATTACCAGAATGGGAACCAGATTTAATACACCTAATGTTCCCAACAGCCCCCATTCTAATAGCCTCCGTTTTGGTCCTTCCAGCTCAATACGTACCGAATAATCTTCTTTAATGCTTTCTGATTTTCCATTTTTTCCCACTAATGCTGTTTCCATCAATGTACCGCCTACTGCGATCACAGATAAAAGAACAGAAAGAGCTGCTGCCATAGGGAAAGCGTCTGGTCCAAATCCAATTGCTTTTTCATAAATATAGGTGCTGAGCACCGGGATGCCAGAAGAGATACCTAAAAATGCCGGCACAGAGAAGTTATCAATGGCTGATAAAAACGCCAGAAGCCCGCCTGCAATGATCGCAGGAAGCACCTGCACCAGATCCACATGGACCAGTGTATAAGAAAGACCAAATCCGCAGGCTCTGGAAGCCCATTCCAGGTCTCTTGGAATACGCCGAAGCATATGGATCACGCTCATGTATACAACAGGGATGTTGCAGATACCGATCACCAGTAAAATACCGCCAATGGAATAAATATTCACCGGACCGATCCCCACTGCCCCAAGGATCTGGTTTACGATCCCTTTTTTACTTAAAAATCCGCTCCAGGAAAGAGTAATAATATAAGAGGGGATAATGAAAGGAAGCAGCACCAGTAATTCTAAAAGCCTTTTTCTTTTTATATTGGTATAAGCTGCTGCCAGAGCCAGTCCGCTTCCTGCCACGATGGCGATCATGGTAGAGGAAGCAGCGATCAGGATCGTATTAAAGATCGCTTCTCTGGTCCGTTTTTCCTGTAACAGGACCTGATAATTAGAAAGTCCATAACCATCGCTTCCTTTCAGGTTCATAAACAGCAAACGGACGATCGGCGCTATAAATACCAGGAAGACTCCCAGGTAAAACAGCAGCAGACCTGTACTGCCTAAGACTTTTTTATGTTTCATAACAATGCTGCCCCTTTCTGCCTGTATACCTGCTGTTACTGGAAAATCTCAGAAAATTTCTCTTTATCTGCGTCACGGCTGCTGTAAAGTTCTTTTGTATCAGCACTGATGGTCTTGATCTGATCAATGGATTTTAATCCTTCTGGTGCTGCTACACCCTCTTTTACAGGTGTATAACCAATAGAAGCTGCCAGTTCCTGACCTTCATCAGAAAGAACGAAATCTACAAATGCTTCTGCTGCATCCTGGTTCCTGGAGTCTTTTAACACACCAATTGGTTCGGTAATGGCTGGTGAACCTTCTTCCGGATAAACAAACTCTACCGGGGCACCATCATTTTTAGAACGTTTTGCCATGTAATCGACCAGGATACCGCAGGACTTTTCTCCTGCCACTACTGCCTTCTGTATTGCTCCGTTTCCTTTATCTACTGTAATTCCGTTATCCTTTAATCCCTGGAAGAAATCCCAGCCTAATGTTTCATTGCGGCTGAGTACCCCCAGATTGTAAGCTGCCGCACCGGAATACAACGGGCTTGGCATGATCACTGCATCTTTAAATGCCTCTCCTGTCAGATCTGCAAATCCCTTTGGCGCATCTTTTACCAGATCTGTGTTGTATGCAATACCTGTTGTGATCACCTTTGTTCCTGTATACATATGGTCTTTATCAATGTATTCTTCCGGAATGCCTTTCAGTTCCGGTGACTCATAAGGTAAAAGCATATCCTGTTCTTTTAAAGTTTCAAATGTAACACTGTCTGCTACTAAAAGCACATCTGCCTGAACAGCACCTGCTGTCTGCTCTGCCAAAACCTTGCTGACTACTTCTTCTGTTCCGGAACGGAATACATCTACTGTTACATCCGGGCACTCTTTGTTAAAGCCATCGATCAGCTTCTGTGCATCTTCCTCCGGCTGGGAAGTATATAATGTGATCTTTCCGGAAACATCTTTCTTTTCTGCCTCTGTGGAAGCTTCTGTCGTCTCTGCCTTTGCCTGTGTAGCCGGTTCTGCTGTGGTCTTGGCAGGTGCTGCTGTTGTTTCTGTTTTATCAGTCTGTCCGCTGCATCCTGCAAGTCCCATAACTGCTGCTGTTGTTAAGATTAATGCCATTTTCTTATTCATTTTTAAAGTCCTCCGTTTGTTTTTAAAAAAGCTGTATTTTCTGTAAATGTATGAAAATCCCTGCTGTCATCATAGCCTTCTGTTACCAGAGGGAGTCCATATGCTAAAAGTTGTGGAAGCATTTCTTTAAATGAAAAATCACCGTTTTCTAAAGGAGTATGGTAACATTTTCCTTTCCGGTTGCTGATATGTATCTTGGAGATCCGTT
>OLXE01001443.1_pt1 | contig 10559 bp, 7 predicted proteins | sample 1644571 | NCBI WGS metagenome assembly OLXE01 (sample SAMEA103958161, study PRJEB25191) | human gut metagenome | biome: human-associated habitat [ENVO:00009003]; feature: intestine environment [ENVO:2100002]; material: feces | place: Germany | collected 2013/2015
AATTAAGAATGATGTATAATGACTATTAGATCGTATCCGGATCCTGTTTTACTTTGTTATATCCTTACTTTAGGAAAGTTTTAATGTGCAAAAAAAGTAACAGCAAATCATACATATCCTTTGATACATATTTCCGATTTACAGTTTCATGGCTATATGGTAGATTATCTTATCTCTACAATGATTTAAGAATAAGACTATTTGCCTTATCTACCAAAGAAGTATCCAATGAGGCGAGATAAATGCGGGTAGTGTTCTCCGAGTCGTGTCCCATAGCTTCACTGATAACAGACAAGGAAATATTTTTACTCTTGGCAATGCTAGCCCAGGCATGGCGGGCAACATACGTAGTTAAAGGTATAGATAACCCCAACCGCATCCCAAGTTTTTTCAGTTTTTGATTCACCAAATGGGCAGTTTTCTTATACTGTTTCCTTCCGTCTACCTCCATATCTCGTATAATAGGTAGCAGGTAAGGGCTCCCCTGAGTATCATACCTGTCAATTATTTCTTGCATTGGCTTCTCCCATTTGATAAATAATTGTTGCCCCGTCTTCTGCCGGCGATAAGACAGAATTCCGTTCTGCAAATCTTTCTTTCTCAAAAAAGCCATATCAATGAATGACATACCACGGGTATAAAATGAAAACATGAAAATATCTCTCGCATAAGCTAGAGAAGGACTCTTTGTCAGATCAAGTTCCTTTAAACGGCGAATCTCCTCTAACGGAATAGCACGTTTGACCGTCTTGTCTATCCCTGTATAAACATATTTAAAAGGACTTCGCTGAACCGTCAAGCCCTTCTCCACAGCACGATTATAAATAGCCCGAAGATTCCGCATATAATAAGAGGTGGTATTCGGACAAATACCGGTAGACTTCAAATAACTCTCATATTTCATCATCAAACTGGAATCAACTTCTTCCAGCAGGACATCTTTCTCTTTCCGGAAACGTATGAAACTGTTTAATGTAGTCATATAAGTTTCAGCGGTACGGTGTTTGCCAATTTGATTTAACTCCTTGATAAGATGAAGAGTAAAGGATATGAAACCACTATGCTCTGTGGATGCACAATAAAGTTCCACCAAACTATCTGAAGTATAAGCAATGCCTGAACGCTCAAGACGGGTAATAATATTCTTCAGCCTTACACTATCCTCCAACAGAGAATTTTTCAAAGAAAGCAAGTAATCTCTCCGACTTTCACTAGTTACCGAAGACAGGACAACCTCCGAATGTACCGCGTCCCATTCCGCAGGAAACAACTTGTATCCGGTATGTATTTGTCTTACTATACGCTTATGAATCACTTGATAGAAAAGTGTACCTTCTTTCGTAGCGACGGAAGATGCACGGAATTTTACTTTTACTGTTGCCATAACTGTATTTTTAATATTTTATTTATGTCTATAAAATATATAGGCGACAGCAAGAGTCAGGACAATGAGTATGGAATACAAGATCACCAGTTCTGTCAGCATGTCGGAACGGAGCAGTTTCAGGTTGGCAAAAATGACCAAAGCAAAGAATACGGAAAGGAGTATCAGTAATATAACCATGCACGAGAAAACCGCCTGCGGTACTGAGATCCGTTTCTCGTTCTTGCGGATCTCTTCGGAGGCTTTTCTGGCGATACTGTTCAACTCATCCTGCAACATTTTCTTGTCCTCTTCCGAAAAACGGATCGGTAAATCGGTTTTGAGCAGGTCATGCAGGTTGAGCATGGTGGTGGCGAATGCGCCTGTCTGACTGACAAGTTTTTGCAGAAGGTTGTAAACCCTGCCGATTTCCGGTTTCAGGTCACGGAACTCGTCAGCCAATGCAGTACTGCGTTCTTCAAGCCGTCGGATTCGTGCTTCTGCCTTGCGTTCTTCGTTCTCACTCTGTGGTACATCCTGCGCCAGCTCATTGCTGTAATCGTATTTTCTGCCTATCATAAAGTTCCTTTCTATCGTTTGCGTGATGATTTAGGTTGTCTGCCATGTTTGGCGATGGCTGCACGGGCACAACGTCGGGCACGTTCCATTTCGTCCTCGTCCTCTTTCCGTCCCCAAGGCAGGTCGCTGGAAGTGCCGCCTCCGCCACCTGACGGGACAGCCGGGACATTCATCATGCCGACAAACAGAGCCACTGCATAGTCCGTAAGCTCCTTGTGGTTGTCTGTTTCCCGGTAGTCGAACTCGTCATCAAACAGTTGCATGACATTGTCGGGGATATAGAACCTGTAATCCCTGCCATCATATGTAAGTTCATACCTTGATGTTCCGTCGTGCCATGAAGAATAATCTGCAACAGGTTTGTTTCCGGTTGTTTTCAAGCCTGCATCGGAACGCGTTGCAGTCTGTGCCGGGACCTTGTTTTCTTCCTGCTTAAGCTCTGTCACGGACCGGTTGTGAAGTCTGTCCCACGTCGTTTCAATCTTTGATGCCATCAGGGTACGGCCTTTGCCAAGTTCCGAAGCCTTGTAGATGACATCTCCGATACCGACCGTATAACCCCGCAACACATCTTTCTTGTCACGCCGTTCTTCGAGCGTATAACCCTTTTGCCGCACCCTCGCAACATAATCGTTCCATGACCATGACGGCATGGAACGCAGGATACCCGTAAGTTCCCGGGCAACCTCGTCGGCGTTTGTCCTGCGGATTTCCGCTGCTGTCGTCCAGCCCCGTTTCCGGGCTATACGCTCTGCGGCATACTGTGCGCGGAGATGTATGTTGTGGTCGTTGTTGGTTCTGCCGTCCTTGTCCTTGCGGCAGACCGCAGCGTGCAGGTGGGGAATGCCGCTCTTCGATTCCAGATGCAGACTTACGGAATAGATGCTTCCGGCAAGGTTTGTCCTGTGTGAATACACGTTGCCATGCCTGTCCTTGAACTGTAGCTAACACTTGAAAAGGGACCCGGGTAGCATTTGAAAAATGTACCACCCGATAGGTTTTGCAAACCTAATTAAATTTGTTTATTTATCATCTCTTGTATTTCTTTCATTCTGTACGATTTTCCCGTCATGTTCAGTAGAATCGCCTTGTGCGTTAGCCTGTCTACCATTGCGGTAACGAGTACTTTGTCTGCAATAATCTCGTCCCATCTGTTGAATGCGAGATTTGTTGTAATGACGGTTGTTTTCTTGTCAGTTCGGAGTGACAGATGGTTGAACAACATCTCCGCTCCCGCCTTGTCACAAGAGACGTATCCGAACTCGTCGCAGATGACCATGTCGTATCGTTCGAACTTGTTCTCGAGTGCCCTTAGCGTCATTGCGTTCCGGCACTCCCTTATCTGCGTAAGCAGTCTGGGCACGGAAGTGAACAGTACGGAGTATCCCGCGTTGCAGGCCGCAATCCCCAAGGCTGTAGCCAGATGGGTCTTTCCGGTACCGGGATTCCCGTATAGTATAAGGTTGCGCCCTTCCTTGATGAAATCAAGTGTCTCAAGGTTTGGCAAGGCCTTCCGTGCTTCAGTCGGAAGCGCGTCCGTGTCTATTTCGTTGAGGTACCGCAACTGTGGGAACGCGGCATTTTTGATGCGGTGCCGGCGCTGGTTCTCCGAGCGGTTTTCTTTTTCCCGACGCAGGAGTTCGGCCGTGAACATCCACAGGTTCCATTGTTCATCAAGTCCTTGCTGTATAAGCAGGTCAATGTCGCGTCGTACCAGCGGGAGTTTGAGGTCGAATGCATACGTTCGTATCCGTTCGCGTATAGAGTCTTGATTTTCGTTTTGTTCCATTGCTATGCAATTTTTATGTTGTTAGACGTTAATTTTGTTTACGGATTGTTGTGTGCGCCACATCCGATCATCGCCGAAAGTGTGTCCAATGTCTGTGAGGCCGATTCTTCAATGGCGGTCTGTTGTGGATCGGACGGGGACAGGGTGGCCGCGTCTTGATGGACGTTTGCGGCTTCATTGCCGTCACAGGCCAGCATCTCGGCGCTCAATTGTTCGGAAGACAGGCGTTTGAGTCCCCGGGAGGACAGACGGTCTTCCGCAGCCAGTATGTCGGCATAAGTGCGCCGGTTGTCACGGGTAAACACGAGCAGTTCGACAAACGATCTGGGAGAATCCGCAAAATGTTTGCGGAACAGTGCCGCCACGTCCGGGTGTACCTGTTGCATGGCCGTGGATCGTCCCAACGCCGCAGGCTTGCGCAGGAACGTGCCCAGATAGTGCATCAGGTCGATACGCCAGTCACCGAGACGCCGGGAGCGTACATGCGTGGCAACCTTGTCGCGACCGTCAAGCACGACAATACGCTCGGAATACATCTTTATGGGCACCTCCCGACCGACAAGCCGGTCAGGCACAGAATAATGCACACCATCGACGGTAATGGTGGAATACTTCCCGACACGGGCATGGCGCTGCTTAAAGCAGCCCATGTCACCGTGGTCAAGCGGTCGCAAAGCCGCAATATCGGCCTGTACGCGCTCCTTCTTCTCCTGCGCAGACATGTTGGAAGCCTCCCCGTTGAGCCTGTCACAGACCTTGTCAAGATGACACTGCGCCTGCTCCAGCGAACCGAAACGGACATCATAGGCGAAAGCCCGCCGGCGGATATGTTCCACCGAACGCTCCACCTTGCCTTTCTCCCATCCCGAACGCAGATTACAGAAATGAGGGGTGAAACAATAGTGGAGTTCCATGCGGCGCAGGGCATCGGTATGTTCGCGCTCCTGTCCCAGGAACTTCTTGACGGCCACCCGCATGTTATCGTAGGCCATTACTTGCGGCGTGCCTCCCAAAGCACGGAAGCAGTTGCGGTGTGCTTCCATCAGGGCCAACGTGTCCTCGCGGGAGAACAGGTATGCCCGCCGCAGGTTGCTATGGTTCATCGTGAACACCGCCATGTGCAGCTTCGTCTTGACACCGTCAATCCAAAGTGTCAGCACGCCCCAGTCAAACTCGCACCGAAACCCCGGTTCATACTCCTGGCGGATGAACGCCGCCGGGGACTTGGCAGGAGCGGACACCGCAACTTCCAATGCACGGACATACTGGCATACCGTCGAATAGGCAATCTCTATACCTTGATCGCGCAACCGGCGCCACATGTCAATCTTGCGCATCTGCTGCTTGCGCAATCCGACCGCGGCATTGGACCGGTTGCGGGCCATGAAGCCGTCTATCGCCTCCATCACCTGCTGGTTCATCACTCTGCGGACACGTTTGCTGCTGTCATAGCGCACCGGCTGCTGCAGGTACGTGTCCATTGCTTCCGCATCGGGGTTGTCACCGACCGCTTGTTCGAAAGCCCGGAGATACTTGCGCACAGTCTTGCGGCTCATGCCGTTACGACGGGCAATCTCACGGATGCTCAATCCTTCACGCCTATAGGCGAGAATTATGGAATCTCTTTCTTCCATGTGGTACATATTATGAACGCCATTGGTTTTTATGAATATACCAATTTTGTTCGGTTAAACATACCCATGGGTGGGTCCCTTTTCAAATGTTGTTCCGGGTCCCTTTTCAAGTATTAGCTACATATAGACCCGGTCCGGGTCTTCAAGTACCTTCTTTTGAAAGTGATCTTTGACCTCTCGGATGTTGACGTTGTAGATCGTTCGCGTTACGATCTTTCTTTCAAGTATTTTCTGGGTTTAGTCCCCGAGGATGACGTTCTCGATGCCAGCCCTCTGACCCGCTTCCGTCGTCAGCGTCTAAAAGACATGAACTTGCTGGATCTCCTCGTGAGTAAAATGTTAGTCTTGCCCGTGTCCGTGGTGTTCTAGAAGGGAAGGCGATAATCCTCGATGCCACCCACACGCTTTCCCGTTATAACTTGTACTCGGCCAGGGTTGCCTTGCAAGGTCGTCTCCGTCACCTTCAATCCACGATCCGGCAAGCCCCTCTCCCGGCCGGGGAAATCAACGATATTCTCTCGACGGTTTCCCCCGGGGAAACGCTGGAGCAAACCCGGGCGGCTTGCACGAGTTTGGTACAACGGGTTCGTTCCCACGGGGGACTGTCTTCCCTTCCGCTGGTGAACGAGCGAGTCAACCTTCTCGAAGAAACCCTTGAAGACGTCAAGGATTCCGTCTCGTTTTCCGTTGACAAGGAGGCCCGGGTCGGGCACAAGGCGGTGAACAAGTCCTTTTTCGGTTACAAGACACACGTTGCCATGACTAGCAACGGGATCATCACGGCGGCCCTTGTAACCACGGGTGAGAAGGCGGACGGGCAATACCTGGAACCGCTCGTGGAGCGAAGCGTGGAGAACGGGATGGAGGTGGACACGGTAATCGGTGACATGGCTTACTCGGGCCGGGATAATATCATTTACGCCACGGGGCATGACGTTCAACTGGTATCGAGATTGAACCCGGTGCTGGACGGTGTACGCGGGGAAACGGGATTCGTTTATAACAAGGACGCGGCGATGATGGTTTGCCCCGCGGGACACCTGGCATACAAGGAACGCTACCAGAAGCCGGAAGGTAACAAGAACGCCCGCCGGGTGTACTTTTTTGACGTGAAACGATGCGAGGAGTGCCCCCTTCGCGAGGGATGTTACAAGGAAGGGGCAAGGAAGAAGACGTTCTCGGTGATGATAAAATCTGGCGAGCATGTCGAGCAAAAGAAATTTCAAGAAACGGGTGTTTTTCGAGCGAATGCCAGGTTACGTCCCCGCGTGGAGGCTAAATTCGCGCAGCTCAAGAACGTATTCGGGTATGACAGGGCCGTGTCATGTGGCCTTGATTGCATGTCCATGCAAGGAGCGATAACCATATTCGCTGCCAACACACTGAAAATATTAACGTTAAGTAAAAACGTGCTGTAAAAACCGGGTATAACCCGTGAAACAGGCAAATTATCTCCTCTAAATCGAATTTGGCGACTAAAAAATTGAATCAACAGGTTTATATTAAAAAAAATTCTGGAGTGATGGAGAATACCATCATCGTTTTACCGGGAGTGTTTTTCAAAAGAAAAAAGTCTTTCAAAAAAAAGAAAGACTTTTTCAGTGGCCTCGTTTATAGAGGAGGTGGCACGAAGTGACGGAGGAGTTTTTTGATATAAAATGACTTTGGGGACAGCCTCGTTAATGTTATTTGTAGTACCTTATTTCTTTTTCGGCATTTGTTTCATCCGTTGTTCCTGCATCCGTTGCATTTCTTCCAATTTCTGTTGGAATTTGGATTTCTTCACGGGTTTTGTTTTGGCGAGTTCTATTTGTTTCAACAATTTCTCGTCGTTTACGAATTTCCGGATAGCCCAAGTCTGAACAATCGTGATCAACGTGGCGATGAAGTAGTAGTAACTCAAACCGGATGAATAGCTGTTGAAGATGAACAGGAACATGATCGGCATGATGTACATCATCGTCTGCATTCCTTTCATCTGGTCATTCTGCGGTTGGTTCTTACTATTGTACCACATGTACAAGATGTTCGTGATCGTCATTAACAAACAGAACAAGCTGACATGGTTCCCGTAGAACGGGATCGTGAAGGGCAGCGTGGCGATGGAATCGTATGATGCCAAGTCGGTGGCCCACAGGAAACTCTTCTGGCGCAGTTCGATGGCTCCGGGGAAGAAGTAGAAGAGGGCGATCAAGATCGGCATCTGCAAAAGCATCGGTAAACATCCTCCCATGGGGTTCACTCCTGCCTTTTTGTACAATTTCATGACGGCTTGCTGGCGTTCCATGGCCTTATCGGCAGGGATTTTCTTGTTGATCTCGTCAATTTGCGGTTTTAAAACTCGCATCTTGGCCTGTGACATATACGATTTGTAAGTCAGCGGGAAAAGAACAAGTTTAATGATCAGGGTCAACAGTAAAATGATAAGACCGTAGTTCAAGGTCACGTGCGATTCCAAGAAGTTGAAGATTGGAATTACGACGTAACGGTTAAACCAAGCGATCCATTTCCAACCCAAGTTAATCAACTGGGGAAGTTCAATATCTTTGCCGTATTCTCTTAGGACCGGATAGGAGTTCGGACCGAAAAAGAAACGCATATCGTATTTTTCAATGGCTTTCCCGGAGTAAGGTAATGAAATTTCAGCATCTGCCGTTTTCAAAAAGCCCGGGTTCGTGTTGTTGGCCGTGGAGACCAACACGTTCGGGAATGACTCTTTTGCGATAAGTACGGAGGAAAAGAATTGTTGTTTGTAAGCCACCCATTTCACGCTCGTAGGCAAGTCTACTTTCTCGTCTCCAGTCAGGGAAAGATGTTCTACATCATTGTTTGAGAAGTTATAGTATACCCCGGTATAACGGCTTTCAAAGTCTCTACTTTTTTCAAGTTGAGGCATATCCACTCCCCAGTATAGCGTGAGGAAGTTCGTGTTCGAGGCAATAACGTCATTCAGATTGTACGTGTTGATGTTGAAATCAACCATGTAAGAATCCGGGGCTAATTTGTACTCGAATTCGAGGTATTTATTTTCGTCCACGTAAGCCCGCATCGTAAGCACTTGTTCGGCCGCCTCGGCATTCAGTTCTTTTTGACTCGTGTTGGGAACGAAAACCAGATCTGCCGTGTTGATTTGCTTGTTCCGGGCGTAGAAGTTCAGGCCCATGGAACTCTTGTGGTCTTTCCACAGAATCAACGGGAGAGAGTCGTGTGTGCGATATCCTTTCAAGTCCACGTAGTCAATGCATCCCCCTTTGGTGTTGATGTGTAATTTGATTTTGTTGTTTTCTAGAGTGTATTGTTCTACCGGCAGTGAATCTTGTTTGAATATGGCCTCTGTTCCGGCTTGCTGTGCTTCTGTATTTTGTTGTTGTGCTGCAAAATCTGCCTGACGTTCTTTCTCCAATGCAGCGGCCCGTTGGGCTTCAACCCGTGCAATGGAGTCCCGGACATGCATGGCTTTCAGTTCCTCTTTGGAAGGACTCATGAAATAAGAGTAGCCGATTAGTATGAGCGCGATGACTACTAAACCGGTTATTGTATTTCTATCCATATTTTAATTTTAGGTTTTTAATTTTTAACTGTTATCTTTTAGTTTTTATCTTTTAACTTTTATGATAGACAGGCTTTCACAAACGCCACGAATAGAGGATGCGGGTTGGTTACCGTACTCTTGTATTCGGGGTGGAACTGTGTACCCACGAACCATTTATGGGTCGGGATTTCCACGATCTCAGTTAATCCCGTGTCCGGATTAACTCCTGTCGTGATCATTCCGGCCTGTTCGAATTGTTCGGTGTATTTGCCGTTGAATTCGTAACGATGGCGGTGTCTTTCCTCAATATCTTTTGTCCCGTAGGCCTCGATAGCTTTAGATCCTTCTTTCAGCACGCATTTGTATGCTCCCAAACGCATGGTTCCCCCTTTGTCTGTAACTTCTTTCTGAGACTCCATCAAGTCGATAACCGGGTATTTGGTTTTCGGGGCCATTTCCGTGGAATCGGCTCCGTCCAAGTGAAGCACGTTACGAGCGTATTCGATAACGGCCATTTGCATACCCAAGCATATTCCTAGGAAAGGGATATTGTTGGTACGGGCGTATTCGATAGCAAGAAGTTTTCCTTCAATTCCTCGTTGTCCGAATCCGGGAGCCACGAGAATACCGTCAACATCTTTGAATATGTCACACACGTTTTCCACGTTGATGTCGTGAGCGCTGTGTACCCATTTAATATTTACTTTACAATCGTTAGCTGCCCCGGCGTGGATGAATGATTCCACGATAGATTTATAGGCATCGTGTAACTCCACGTATTTTCCGACGAGAGCGATGGTGACTTTGCGATTATAGTTTTTGAATTTGTACAGGAAACGTTCCCATGATTCCAAATCCGGCTCGTGTTTTAAAGGTAATCCAAGCTGGGAAAGAACGATTTCATCCAGTTTTTCTTCCCGCATTTTGATCGGTACCTTGTAAATAGTGTCAACGTCTATGGATTGGATAACGGCTTTCGGGTCAACATTACAGAAAAGAGCAACTTTTCTTCTCAGATCAGAGCCCAGTTCATGTTCGGTGCGCAACACGATGATGTCCGGCTGTACCCCGTTTTCGAGAAGGGCTTTAACCGAGTGCTGCGTGGGTTTGGTTTTCAACTCGCCTGAGGCACTCAGGTAGGGAACCAAAGTCAAATGGATGAACACGGATTTTTCGCCCAGCTCCCAGCGTAACTGGCGAACGGCCTCGATGAACGGTAAGGATTCGATGTCTCCTACCGTACCCCCGATTTCCGTGATTACCACGTCGTAATCCCCTTTTGCCCCGAGGAGTTTTATATTTCGTTTGATTTCATCCGTGATGTGCGGGATGATTTGTACCGTTTTCCCGAGATAATCACCGCGACGTTCTTTCGTGATCACGTTTTGGTAGATACGTCCAGTCGTGATGTTGTTCGCTTGGGACGTCGGGATATTCGTGAACCTTTCGTAGTGTCCCAAGTCCAGATCGGTTTCTGCCCCGTCATTGGTCACGTAACATTCGCCGTGTTCATAAGGATTCAAGGTTCCGGGATCGACATTGATATACGGGTCCAATTTCTGGTTTGCAACTTTATAACCTCTTGATTGAAGCAGTTTTGCTAATGAGGAAGCAATAATTCCTTTTCCTAAAGAAGAAGCAACTCCACCCGTAACGAAAACA
>OLXE01001448.1_pt1 | contig 10495 bp, 8 predicted proteins | sample 1644571 | NCBI WGS metagenome assembly OLXE01 (sample SAMEA103958161, study PRJEB25191) | human gut metagenome | biome: human-associated habitat [ENVO:00009003]; feature: intestine environment [ENVO:2100002]; material: feces | place: Germany | collected 2013/2015
AAAGAGAAATCTACAATTCGGTGTGTGCTGTATCTCAACTTCTCTTTTGACTTGTTGAGATTTTGTTGAGAGTGTATATTGTTTATAATCAGTGCGTTTATACTAATATTCAACAATTCAACAGAAAAATGATAGTATTACAAGGATTCGAGTTGCTCCTTTGTGATGGTGTAGTAGCGTCCCACTCTCCTTATCGGCTCATAGTGGCAACTTTGATTGTAGTTGCCTTGATAGGTGGTGTAGGTAAGCCCGTTGGGTGCAGGTGTCAGTTTCCAACACTCCTGCACCACCTTACGCACTTGGTGTTTCTCTACCTTTACCTGAGAGTGCATCAACAGCACGATAAGGTCGTTAAGGCAGAATGAAACGCTATCCACATTCATAGTTGCCATAATGTCGAGTAGCAGCTCCGACATTTCAATCTCCAATCGGTTGCGGTTGCTTCGGATAATCCTCTGCAATGCTTCTGTATGCAACAACGAGGGGTTGAACCACATTCGGCTCTCCCTCTCGGTGGATAACTTTCGATTGGTGAGGAAATGGAGAAAAGCAGGTATCTCCGCTTTCAAGCGTTGCAGGAAATTGGTATCATCGGACTGTAAGCGGTTTATCTTGCGTACCCAATAACGTGTTTCCCCTGCATCAATGATTACGGGCAGATACTCGTTGTTGGAGCATAGCACGAATTTGGCAAAGAACGCAATTTCATCACGGTCTTTGCCTTTGGCTTCCACCTTGTAGGATAGTGTAGTGCTTAGATTCTTCAATCGTTCGCTGTCCTCCCTGCGGTTGAGCAGTACCTCATCAACTACAATAAGGAGTTTGCCAGCCCAATCGGAATTGAATTGACTGCGGAAATCCTCGTTGGTGTTGAATGTTACATTGTTCTGAAAGAGGGCTTTCAGAAAATTAAGGAATGTGCTCTTGCCTGTGTTGCGTTTCTCCGATACCAATAACAGGATTGGCAACTTCTGAACGGGTTGCAGGTAGAGCAGTTGCAGATAGTCCATTCCCAACTCGTATTGCTCACCGAAGATATGTTTCACCAATGAGCGGATAGAGGGGAAATCACCCTCTTGCGGTTGGTGGTCTATCGGTTCATAGAGGTTAAGGAATTTGCCGATTACAGGGCGATAGCCGATGTGTTCGGGTACGGTACAGAATCCGTCATACTTGGGAACGCTGCCGATGTAGTCCTTGCCATAGTCTTGGCGGAGCGTTTCATTGTTCCAGGGGATACGCTTCTTTACATATCCACCGCTCAGTCTCGGTTGCTCCACAATCTTGTAGAGAGTTGTTCCCACTCGGATAAATTCTTCTTTTGCCATACCACCATCTGATGGCGGTTTATGGCTTGACGTTACTTTGTTAGCTTCCATTTCCAAATGCTTTTAAGTTCAAAAAAATGTCAGCTGCAAAAATATAAGTAATTGACGGATAAGTTGCTACGCAAATCATAGCAGAATAGTGAATAAAGTACTATGGGGATTGGAGTTTGAGGGGTGCATAAACAAAACAAGCCCGAAAACAGGTCAAAAACCTATCTTCGGGCTTACCTTGACTGACTAATCAGCCGATATGCAGACTTACCGACTTATTAGTTTGCCGATATACTGATATTACGACATACCTATTGGAGAGTTGGCAAGCGAAAAGAGATAACATACTTTCTCTTTTCGTCCGCATATTCTCTTTAACACCTCACCCCGTATCTTCTCTGCACCGTATGAATGGATGCGAAATGCAAGGGCTATAATCATATCCATATTGTAGAGGGTAGCCCAATAGGTATATGGTATTACTTCGCAATGTTGAGTGTGTTCTGCTATCACTCCGCTTTTGTGTATAGCTTGGATTGCAGCCTTTAGTGTGGATGCTGCCACATCGAACAGCACCACAAGTTCCGTAAACGACATCCATATATTGCTATCAGGAATGTTCACTTTGCCTGATTCGCTGATTGTTATAACTGCTCGTTCCATATCCATATATATTAGATTGCAAACCTTTCACAAACTCGACTCTCAAACATTGATATATCGTGTTCAAGTTTGGTATTAGTAACCTTTGCGTAAATCTGCGTTGTGGTAATGTTCGTATGTCCGAGAATCTTGCTTACACTCTCTATCGGCATACCATAGTTCAAGGCTAACACTGCGAATGTATGCCTACTCAGGTGGAACGAAGTTCGCTTCTCAATACCGCACATTTTGGCTACCTCCTTGATGCGTTTGTTTATAGTGTCGTGGCTACCGATGTTGAAAAGGGTATTGCTTATTCTGTATGGCTCGTATCGCTTGATAATCTGCATAGGAATATCCATCAATTTGATTTGGAACGGTACGCCTGTCTTTTGTCGCTTTGATACAATCCAAGGAGAACCACCCAATATTGTGATATTCTCCGTTGTCAAATTCTTAATGTCAATGAATGATATTCCCGTCCAACAACCGAACACGAATAAATCTCTAGCCAACTCCAAGTCGGGATTGTTCAATTCAATAGTTGTAAAGGCTTGCAACTCATCTTCGGTTAGAAAACCTCGTTCTTTGTGGTCGGGGTCAACCTTATATTGAGCAAATGGGTTTCGTGCTATCTTGCCATTATAGTGAGCTGTGGTTACTATGTGCTTCAATGGTATGGAGTATATCCAGACAGAGGATTGAGCCAATCCAACCTCATTTCTCAGATACAAGCAATAATCACGAATGAAATCTTCGGTCAGTTCATTCATCGCAATATCTGTACGCTTGTAGTGTACCTTAATAAACTCTGCAAGATATTTTCTTACAGTGAGATACTTTTGATATGTACTCAGTGAACGATCCTTGCCAACACGCTTGGCAAAGGCTTCGTTCTCCTTGTCAAATGCTCGGAGCAGGGTTTCATACTCTGTTCCAATACCTTGATAGGCATTGCGTACCATTTCGGCAGTTACGAACGCTTCTCTATCCGAAATGCGTTGGTAGTGCTTGATGATTTGAGCCTTGATGTTATCCAAAGCCAAATTGATGTCTCTCGATTCTTTGCTCTTGCCTTTGGCTCGGTTGCCTTTCACATCCCATAGGTCTTTATGGATGCTCTGCTTGCAACTGAATTGAGCCACCGAACCGTTGATTGTTACTCGTCCCATAATGGGGACAATACCGTTTTTCTCTTTGCTTCCGTTCACGTAGAACAGCACCTTAAATGTACTTCGCATAATCTAATCTTTTTTTGGTACAAAATTAGTTATCAGCGAGTTATACATTGATATGCAAACTAACGCAGAACGATGAAACGTGACGACACAAAGAAAAACTTTACTGCACTATCGGGTAATGACTTGGCAACCGTTCTATTTCATTACCTTACGTTTCTTTGCTAAATTGCCATCGTTACTATTTCCGAGGTTTTCTGTTTAATGCGTTATGGCTCAGTTCAAAACGCAGAAATTCACCTTTTTTGCTCCGAGAACCGTAATTTTTCAAAAAAATTTGAGTTTGCCAACGGTGCTTATTCGCTATTGCTGAAAGAATATTTGTCGAATTACCTGAACTCATCCGCAACACTCGTGTTTTATACCCGGAATAACTCATGGCTGTTAAATGAAAAGTTCAGATGCGCTTTGGACTACTCCACATTTTCCTACAATGATACGACGTGCGAAATAAATGCCGTCGACAACAGTCTCGCAAGCTTGATTAAGGCAAAGAAAGGCACGCAGTATGAATATCCGGTAAAAGAAATAAAGGAGTCCCAGCCTTTGGATTATGACAGATTGTTGATGAACAGTGATATAAAATGGTCTATACCAAGTGACGCGGAAGAGCCTAATGTTTCCCATGTAATGACTGCTTATCCTAATGCTTATTATACTATTCCTTTTTATATGTTAGGACAACCGGAAATTGCGACAAAGGACATTGTAGAGGTTTTTGATACAGCTGAAAACCGATTTGAAAGTACGGAAAGTCTATTCGGAGAATATCTGTTCAAAAATATATCTGACAGGGATTTGACCATACGGATAAAAGTAAAATTCAGTATATTCATTACGTATCAGAGACCGGGCGTATCCTTCCCAATATATATACGGCTTTCCTCTTATAATGAAAATAGTAAAGAACTTAAAATATATTATCAATCTGCTACAATTCAAACATTTAATACATACACTGTCGATATTGATGAGAATTTGACAATATCTCCAGGTGAGATGATTAATTTCAATATAGCACTTGCAAAATCTGACCCTATATATCAAAATTTTCCCGTTAATTTTAAATTCAACAGTCTTGACACACCGTTAAATATAAGTTTTTCCGAGCGTGGAAAATCTGTAAAAATAGATTGTATCAGTCCTAAAATATTGCTTAACCGTTTACTGAGGTCTATAACTGATAAGAACAATGTAACGGGTGAAATCGCCACCGGAGTAGATGAGCGTTTAGACATGGCGATGATAGTTCCGGCAGAAAGCATACGAGGACTTCCCAATGCCAAAATATATACATCTTATACCAAATTCGCCAATTGGATGAGCGCGGAATTTGGGTTTGTCCCTGTAATCGGTGACGAGAAGGTGACATTTGTTCATCGTGATACTTTATTCCAAGATACAGAAATAAAGGACTTGCAGGACAGCACTTCCGATTTGGAATACAATGTGAATGCCGGACTGGTTTATTCGGGGGTAAAAGTCGGGTATGACAAACAGGATTACGACAGTGTGAATGGTCGCGATGAATTCCGCTTTACCAATGAATACACCACCGGCATTACATTGACAGATAACGTATTGGAATTAGTTAGCCCATATAGAGCCGATGCTTATGGTATGGAATTTCTTGCGGAAAAAAGAGGTGAAGATACGACTGATAGCGACAGTGATAATGATATATTCTTTGTTGGAGCATCACTTGACGGAGAAAAATACAAGCTTGTAAGGGATGGATATATAATATCCGGTGTCATATCTCCTTCTACTATGTTCAATGCCATGTATTCCCAAAGGTTTATGATTGAAGCAAACGCAAGGTATATAGGTGCTTTTGCCAACGCGTTGGAGTTTACATCATCTGACGGTAACAGTGATGTGACAATCAATGGAGTTAGCGAAAGGTCGAGTATTGTATTGGGAAACAAACTGTTCACAGTAGGAGAACTTTCCGTCAAGACCGGAGATTTGGAAATACCGTCAGACTTGAAGGGTTACATTCGGGTGGAAAGGAACGGGCATATTTATAAAGGCTACGTAAAAAGTGCAAGCTATAATTATGGACGACCGGAAGCGGTAAAATATTCTTTGATAGTCAAGAGTGTAGATTAATAGATGAGGAGATTCCATATAAGTCTATCAGGCACTCGTTATTTTATAAGGTATTATTTGGAATTGGTCTAAATAGTATGTATATTTGCGCATGATGTGTGAAGTTGCACATCACTATAAAAGGACGAAAAGACATGGTAAAAGTTGGTGATGTTTGCCCTCTTTTTTTCTCACCTGTAAAAGATAAGTTTGGGCTTGATATGGACTATATTCAGAAGTTCCACGCTTCTGATAAAATCCATATACAGGTATTCACTAATGCTTCTGAGGAAGTTTCAGCGAGCCTGAACAATCTTGCCGCAGGAAATTCTACACCAATATCACTTTCCACATATAATCATAATGACAATGTAGTGATGTATTACGCCATTCTTCGAGACTTGGAGGATGCCGTATATACGGTTACAATCAACGAAGATACATCAGAACCTTTTATCGTATGCTCCTCTGACGACTTGTTAGAGGAAACTGTGCTTATCCGTTATTCCCATAAAAGCAATAACTCCGCTTTTGATAACATATTTTGGGTAGATGATATTCAGCAAGTATTTAATTTTCGTGTGGAAGCAGGATTTAAACCTGGAGGATATTCCCCTCGAATAGATAATGAGCAATATCGCAACCAAATGCAAGAGATAGAAGAATTATACGCAGTACCTTATGATGTATATAATCTTACAATAGGAAATTCAAACGGCGTCCCTTATTGGTTTGCAAAACACATAAACCGCATTTTATGCCTTTCTATGGTGGAAATTGACGGGACAAGATATGTCCGTTCGGAAAGTTCTGTTCCGGAAATGACGCAAGTTATTGAAGATAGCCAGTTGTTCCATATAAATATGGCTCTTGAATTACAGAATAACGATATTGCAGGTATTGGCGGCTCTCCGGAAGCTGGCTCTTCCGCCTCTTTCCCTGCATTCCTGATAGACCACGCCAAAGATGGAGAGATGTTGCAATTCAGCGCAGAAAAAGCTGCATTTACTAATGTTGATAAGGTTGAGGTATGAAAAAAAGGCTTAGTAAAATATTATGGTTTGGTGATGCTCTTAATGAAAACAATCAGGCAGCTCCCCCTGCTTTATCTCCGAGTGATGAAGAGCATTTACAAGGTCTGAATCTCGGGGAAATATATATATGCGTCGCAGATGCCGACCCAGCACTGTTCATCAGGACTTCCGCCGACCGAATTGTCTACTTTAAGGCTCTTGATATAGAGGCTTTATCCAAGTTCTTTATAAGAAAAGACAGACCGGACGAAGCTGGATTTTTAATAAAGTTCTTAGGTGGATTGTTTTCAGACTACATCCAGTCCATGAACTTTTCTTCCGGTGCTCTCGGTGAAGGCTTTGTCATTAAAGTAGATAGCAAGACGGGTAAATCCTACATTGAAGTGGACGAACTCTTTGTGCGTATCAAGGCGATGTTCTCCGAACTGGAGATAAAGAAGCTTTCTTATGCAGGGGGTAACTACATGTTCACCGCTGCCGGAATGAAATGCGGAACGGTGGAAGAACACGAGGATTTTTGGCGTTGCTTTCTTTTGGTGGATGATGGAGAAACGGCTATCGAGAACCCGTTCAAGGAAGGTGACCAGATTCGTTTCCAAGACTTTAATATCAAACCGGGTGTCTACGAGAATGTGTCCAACCGTTACTATTGGCGCTTATGTGTAGGTGTTGGCGAGGATTACATAGACCTTAGCAAGACGGACTGTGATGCAAATAGCGACATACCGCAGGAGGGTGATAGTCTTGTACAACTCGGAAATAGAACAGACAAGAAGCGTCAGAACGCAATCACCTTGTCCGTGTATGGCGATGATGCACCGAGTATCCATCAGTATGCCGGGATAGATTCCTATTCTTTAGCAGGCAAGGAAGTGACGGTTATCAGTCCGCAAGGCAACAAGTTCATGGGAGACTTTATCTTGAAAACGGGAATAAACATTATGACCCAGTTCAAGATATTGGAAGATTTGATTTACTCTGAAATCTCCAAAGTGCTTGACGAGGTGCAGGCAAAGGATAATTATCTGTATAACGCATCATTTGCAAACAATACGAACGGTTGGGAGACAAAGAACGATGTTCGCTTCTTTACTGTAAACGGAAAATTCTTATTAGTGAATGGGGAGTTCTATTCCCGTAAGGATGCCATGGCTGCCATTATCAGAGACGGGGATAGAAACGTGCTTCGTATTCTTTCTTCCGGAATTAAACAGTCCAATGCAGATTTAGCCAATAAACCGACCTATGAGGAAGGGGAAGAACCGGGAAAGTTCTTTATCTCTTTCCGGTATAAGGTAGCTACAGCCGGAACGCTGACAATAGGATTTCCCGGTCAGAACCTGCATTTCACCGAACGTCTTGAACCGAGTGAGGAATATGCAATGAAGGAGTATTCCGGCACATGGGACGGAACGGGCGATTTTGAGTTGAAGTTTACGGGGGATATATACATACATTCGCTGGCTCTTGCCGAAAACGCATTCGAGGATTTGTATACTAAATTAAGTTCCGAAATAAAGCAGACTGCGGAAAGTATCAGGTTGGAAGTAAAGGAACTCTCAGAAAGTAACAATCAAAGGTTCTCACAGATTGAGCAGACAGCGGAAAACCTCAAATTGTCTGTTACAAAAATAGAGGAAGATGTAACGCAGTTGGGGCTGGACATCAATGGGGTTACCGATGAACTTAAATTATATGTCAAAAAAGACGGATTAGGTTCAGAAATCAATGTGGCACTTGATAACATTTCCGTGGTTTCCAAAAATATATACTTTACCGGAAATATATCCGCCAACGGGAATGTGTCTATTCAGGCAGACGGGACAATAAAGGCTATTGGTGGATATTTTGAAGGAGAGATAAATGCAAACAGCGGGGTGTTTAAAAATGTAAGAACTCCTAACAACTCTTTGGTGATAGACGAAAATGGGAATGTTAGCATTGTTGGCAAAATATCAACCGCTTCGTCAGGTACAAAAATAGAAATAAACCCAAATTCAAACAGCCTAAAATTTTATAATTCAAAAGGATATGATGTGGGTGGAATTTCATTCCTTGATAGTGGAGGCGGAGGTACTTCTGTTACTTACCCAAGATTAAAATTGGACAATATAGCAAGTGATGGCAACTTAACTGCGTCTACTACCCTTTTTGCAGGGTCATTGTCAATGATTTCAAATTTAAGTGGTTCAAGATACCAGGTGTCTCTTGGCATCAGCGGACTTTCTTTTTATAAAGATGGAAGATTAACTAAATCATACCCAAGCTCATGAAAAAGATAAATTTTAAACAATTACTGATTGCTACGGACATTACCCGTAAGCATTGTGAAAATATAGATTGTAGAGAGAATTTTGCGAATGTATTATACCGGAACGGTAACGGTATCGCATCGCATGCACTCGCTTTGAAGATATACAACTCCAATGAAGAGACAGAGTATAGTGATGAAGAAGTGGTCCTGATACAAGAGCATGCAAATGCTTTTTGCAAACCTTTCTTCATTGACGCGCTCAATCGTGCTATCAACAATCAACCGGAAGAAGCAACCGATAAACAGGAATAATTATGGCTTGGACAGAACAGGATTATCAAGAAATAGTTGCCCGTCTTATGGCTAACTCCATAGGGGTTAATGAAGTACCGAATGCGGACAAAGCGGATGATGTAACATCATTGCCTGCATTTAAACCTTCAGGAAGCAACAGTGAAGCTTCTGTGGTCAATTATCCTTTAGAATTTTTGAAAGGAGAACAAGGCGAGCCAGGTATACAAGGAGAACCTGGGAAGTCATTTAAGGTAGCCGGCGAATACGCCACCCTTGAAGCCTTGAAATCCGCTGTTCCCGATGGTTCGGCAGTTGACGGGTTCATGGCTGTAGGCACGGAAGCCCCTTATGATTACTACGCATGGGTAAGTTCCGCTGGCGGAAATAAGCCGGGACCAAACCCATCCCCTGATGGAAGGTATTTATTATTATCGGATGGCACTCCGTTATTGTTGGCTAACGAAGAGCCAATATTACTTGCAGATAGCGGGGAACGGGTTGCAAGTAATGGTGAATGGGTAAACCAGGGTAAGATAGGCGGCATAGAAGAAGCGCCAACTGATGGAAAGGCATACGGTCGTAAGAATGGGGATTGGGCGGAAGTTCCTGAGCATTTAAATCTTACATCAGAGAATTTAAACGATATAAATGGAGCGGGGTTTGCTACGCAGAGAAGCGCTGCTGATTACACATCACCTGAAAATAATTATCCTATTAATGAGAATGGAGCATTGATTTTCGCAAACGCCAATTATGGTCGTTCTAATCAAATCTATGGCTCTTATCTAACTAATAGATGGTTTGCAAGAGGTGGTGGTAATCAACATGGCGTTAGGACTAATTGGAAAGAGTTTGCATTTACGGACGACGTCCTCACCAAGACCAACACTTCATCATTCACCCCTACGGGCGATTACCAGCCTGCAACGAAGAAGTATGTGGATGATAAACACATTATGCTTACGATTACAGATGAAGCTCATATACAGTTGATTTCAAATCAAGAAGTTAAAGCAGGAGAAGCCGAATCAAAAATAAATCTTGTATTTGGAAGCATTGATAATTTTAAAAATATTATACAGAGATTATTAAGTGATAATATTTTATTCCTAAAAATTACAGAAAAAGAAATCTTTAAAGTAAGTACGAGTCACACATATTGCAATCCCGATAATGGAGCTTATGAACTTTCGTTTATTTATACTTATACTTCTATTGCCGATGCAAATAATATTAGCTTAGTTACAAAAAGAATTTTTATTGCATTGAATTCAAATGCTACAAATTTTTTCGTAGTAAAAGATATACTCGTTTCCGACAACCTCACCACCCTCACCAAGAAAACCGCTGCCGAGTACGAGGCTATTGGCTCTAAGGATGACAATACAGCATATTGTGTAACCGATTAAAGGATAATGATTATGTTAAAAATAGGAGAATTGACCTCAGGGCTATTTGCTGGAGATAAGCTGATTGCGGGCAAAGAATTTGATATTAAACAACTTGTTGATAATATTACATTTGCAGATGATTTAGTACATGAAGAAATTAATACACAATTTGTTCTTATTTGCAATCTTAGTAGTATCCCTATTTATTTATATCGAGATTCAGTAAGAACTG
>OLXE01001449.1_pt1 | contig 10494 bp, 10 predicted proteins | sample 1644571 | NCBI WGS metagenome assembly OLXE01 (sample SAMEA103958161, study PRJEB25191) | human gut metagenome | biome: human-associated habitat [ENVO:00009003]; feature: intestine environment [ENVO:2100002]; material: feces | place: Germany | collected 2013/2015
TTCCTTGCCCTCGGTGCGCTGCAGGCCCTTGGCCTTCACGTTGGCCATGCTGTAACCGCAGGCGGCGAGGTCGTCGTATTTCACCACGCTGGCGCGGATGAAGCCGCGCTCAAAATCGGAATGGATCTTCCCTGCGGCCTGAGGGGCCTTGGTACCGCGGCGGATGGTCCAGGCGCGGCATTCCTTTTTACCGTCCGTCAAAAAGCTGATAAGTCCCAGCAGGCCGTAGCTGGCCTTGATGAGGTTGTCCAGGCCCGTGGCCTCAATGCCCATCTCCGCCAGGAATTCCTTTTTCTCCTCGGGCGTGTAATCCGCGATATCCTCCTCGGTTTTGGCACAAATGGGGATGCACTCCGCGCCTTCGTCCAGGGCCAGCTTTTTCACGGTCTGGTAATGCGGATTGCCCAGCATTCCCTCCATCAGATCGTCCTCGCTCATATTGGCCGCATAGATTACAGGCTTTGCCGTCAACAGGCCCATTTCGCGCATCTGCAGCACCTGGTCCTCGTCGGCCTCGTCCAGCGGGAAGGTGCGCGCATTTTTGCCCGCGCCCAGATGCTCCTCCAGCGCGCTCAGCCATGCGGCGCTGGCCAGCGCCTTTTTGTCTCCGGTCTTGCCCGCCTTGGCCATACGCGCCGCACGGTTGGAAACGACCTCCAAGTCGCTCAGGATCAGCTCTGTATCAATGGTCTCAATGTCCCGCACCGGGTCCACATTGCCTTCCACATGCACAATGTCCGTGCCTTCAAAGCAGCGCACCACATGCACGATGGCGTCGCATTCGCGGATGTTGCCCAAAAATTTATTGCCCAGTCCCTCGCCTTTGGACGCACCCTTCACCAAACCGGCGATATCCACAAATTCCACGATGGCGGGCGTTTTTTTATTGGTATCCCAAATTTCAGCCAGCTTGTCCAGCCGGGCGTCCGGCACGGGCACGACGCCGGTATTCGGGTCGATGGTGCAGAACGGATAGTTCGCCGCAGCGGCATTTTTGGTGCTGGTGATGGCGTTGAACAGCGTGCTCTTGCCGACATTCGGCAGGCCTACGATTCCTAATTTCATTTTTCCTCACATCTCCTCAAAAAGTCAGTATTTTCAAGGGTTTACAGCTTTTCGGCAAACGATTTTACACCATTTCTACACCATTTTGCACCATTTAGGCGATTTGGTGCTGCTCAAATTGCCGTACACCACTTTCCAAGGATTCTTCTGTTACATGAACATACCGATCCATGGTTGTTTTTATGCTTGCATGTCCCAACAGGTACTGCAATGTTTTAGGACGCATCCCGCTTTCAATTGCACGGGTTGCATATGTATGCCGCAAGGCATGCATACAAAAACGAGTTATGCCAGCTTCATCACACAGTTTATACAAATGCGTATCGTACGAGCTGTTTTTTGCTGGCTCGCCGGTCCGAAAATTGATAAATACCAGATCGCTCATAACTAAGGATCGCTTTTTTCCCGTACGGCGATCAATAAAGAACAGCACTTGAGTAAGATTTGACGACTGTTTCCGAGCATTACGGGATGCGTAAATCTGCTCCAAAATGCTATAAGCGCGTCCCGTTAAAGGAATTGTGCGATAACTCTGCTGCGTTTTGGGCGGCCCCGCCGTCCAACACTTGTTTTTGTACCGATATTCCAAAGTTTTATCAACCGTCAGCGTCCGTTTTTCCCAGTCGATAGCATCCCAAGTCAGTCCAATCAATTCTCCTGTGCGCAAACCCGTTTCCAAAATCAACGCATATTGGAAGTAGTTGTGTGACCTTTTGGCCGTTTCCAAAAATTTCTGCTGTTCCTTAACTGTAAGAAACTTGATATCATCCGGAGCCTTGACTGGCTTGGTATATCGCACGCCGTCCATCGGATGCTTAAGCAAAAGGTCATTCATTAAAGCCGACTTCAACATGGTACCCATTGTGATATATGCCTGCCGGATTGTGGAACCTGCGTATCGTTCCTCCATCTTATTCAAAACCATCTTACAGTGCATCGGTTTGACATCCGCCAAACACATATCGCCGATAATTGGCTGAATATTATGCTTATACCTCTCGCTATAGTTCCTTCTCGTATTTGGCGCCAAATCTCCCACAATATTTTCAATCCAGTAATGGAACCAGGCATCCACAGTTACATCTGACGGAATAAAGATGTTTGCATGTCGGTCCGCGTACTTCGCATCCGCCAACCAGTTACGGGCTTCCGGCAGCGTTGAAAAATAATGATCGCGCCGCTTTCCGCGCCTGTCTACAAATCGTGCGTAATATTGTCCGTCCTTTCTCTGGCAAATGCCCGTACCACATTCTTTGCCCTTCAGATTTTTGCCCATTCTGATACTCCTTTCCTCGCCTTGAGAAAAGGGCCAATGTAACATTTTTATTGTATCACATTGGCCCCGGTTTCTCAAGGCGATACCGGTGAAGGACGATTGTCAAATCATCAATTTTTGGCTGAGCGCCTTGGCGAAAGCTTCACGCTTGACCAGCTTTTTCGTCCCAACATACAAAACAAAAGGACAACCCGGCTGACGAAGCATTGCGTCGATCTTGTTGATGCCGATATTGCTGTATTCAGCTGCTTCCTTCACTGTCAAGTTCAGTTTCAGATGAATCGGCACCTTTTCATGTTCTTTGTCCATTTCGACACCTCTATCTACATTTCTAGAAACTGGATATCGCCGAAAATCATATTCGGCGATATCCACGCTGGAAAACTTTTTACGGGCGTGATATAATGAAAACACATCTACCCGGCAGAAACATTGCTCACCTCCGGGGACTGAAGTTTCAGTTCAAGCCCTTCAATGCCTCGTTTGTTTCCTCCGTTCATTTTGAGGTGCCTTATTGGTGCAACTTGGCCGAGAAAGGCGCTGAAGGTCGAACGGCCACATAACTCAAGGTTCAAATCCGTGCAATAATCTGCGAAGGCGTTGTACACTTCTTCAACAAGCGTACGGGCATCCGCTCGTAGATTACAGCAGCATTGAACGAAGTTACGTATTGTTTCCAAGTACGGATGCTGAGTTTGTGGTGCATATTCTGCGGGAATATCCACCGTGGTAAACTGAAAATTTCTTTGCACTAGCTGGCGATAAGCTTCCAATGCTTCTCGTATAATCCATCCACGTTCCCATTGCAGCTTTTTCAGCAAATCACGATCTTGCTTCTCAACCGGAACTGAATTTTCGAACGGTAAAAGGACGAGACGGTTCCAAAATGCAGTATCGTCTTTTTCTCCTGACAGTCGGATTGGGTGATTGGTGCAGAATAACAGTTTCGCTTGGTTGGTAAACTGCGTCCGTTGTTGCTTTGCAAAAAGAATGAGAAAACTTTTCAGAAAGAATGAGAAAAGCGTGTTGCGATTTTGCAACAAAAGTTCAAAAACAAAAAGGGCGTTTACAAAGGTTTTAATGCCTTGTAAACGCCCTTTTTAATGCCTAAAAATTAGGCTTTTTGTGCCTGTTGCCGTGCTCTTCGACAATCAGGTCTGCACCCGTTTTGCGCTGTGGATTTGGGACATACTCTAAAACATCCGAAACGCTACACTCGAGCACCTCACAAATACGGTCAAGATGCTCCAAGTTTACCCGGTCCGTTAGTTCATTATAAAGTTCATTGATTGTGGCTCTTCGTATGCCCGTCTTTCTAGCAAGATCCGCTTGTGTCCACCGACGCTCACCGAGCAATTTTGACAGATGGTTTTTGATCATCTGATCGCCCCGCGTATTATAATACGCGATTTCGTTCTTATTATCCGATATACGGTCTAAAAGTACGAATATCGTACAAGGCGATGTTAATAGTTACGTATGATTATTTCCTTGAATGAACTTTGATTTTTCCCAGCGCCGGACAGTGTTTCCCTTCGTGCAGTGGATTTTATATCACACCAGTCATATAACTCCCGAATACGCGGATCATCATTGTACGACAGCACAAATCGTCCCTTGAGCTCTTTAAGATTTGCGGCCAGGCGTAAGTGGTCTTCCCACCCGAACATACCTTCGTAGTGTTTCTCAGTTCCAAGATATGGAGGATCGAGATAGCATAAGGCATCCGGCCGATCATACGTTTTCAAAATGGGTTCGAAATCGCGGTTTTCGATTACAACCCCATTCAATCTCTTTTGAACTTGTTCCAGATAATCAATGGAATTTACGACACTTTTGCCTGATGTAGCAAAAGTCTTTTTATCGCATCCAAACGAGGTTTTGAGCAAGTAGAAAAAACGTGCTGCGCGTTGGATATCTGTGAGCCCATCAGTATGCAACTGATCCATGGCAGTGAAGAATATCTCACGCGCGGAAACAAGCCACTCCAGCTCTTCCTGAAGGGCGGCTCTGTGGTACTTGATACAGCGGAATAAATTGACGATCTGACCATCTCTGTCATTAATCACTTCGAGCTGTCCGGGCTGTTTCTCTCTGCTGAAAAACACCCATCCAGCGCCGAAAAATACTTCGATATAGCGGCCAACGCCCTCCTGTGGAAAGAGTTCAATGATTTCTTTCCGCAGGGCGCGTTTGCCGCCGATCCAACCGATTGGACTATTCATATAGCAATCCACCTTATATAATTGTAGGCGATCAGATGAATCACTACATTATTACTTGTATCCTCTATCGCGCGTTCGGGGGCACGCCGCTGGTTTGTATCTCAGCTTTGCCGCCCGCGTCCGCGACGCCGATCACGTCCTCCAAAACAATTTCCCCGATGTCGGGGTTCTGCAGGCGCGCGATGAAGTCGCTGGTATAATTGGAACCTCGGGAGACGACGATGCCGGTGAGCAGCGTGCCCAACCACGGAACCACAAAGGAGACACCCCCAAGGAGGTACAGATCGACCCCCGCAGCAAAGCAGATAAAGACCGAAGTCAGAATCGCCGCCAACTGCGTGGCGAAAGTTTTGTACTGCTTTTTCTCCAGCATTTCAATGATGGTTTTGCTGTACTGAATAAGTGCTTCGACCGTGATGGCAAGCACCAGAATCAAAACAATAGTCTGCATATGTATACCTCCACATGAAAAATATACAAAGAACCGTTATGCAACTACGCGAACATACTCTGCGGAGATCCATCCGTCCAAGCCGTCGGTCTCGACAAAATACCAGCCGTCACACTCGTCAATGACCTCGAACTTTTGCCCAGCCTTAACGCTGTCAACCTGTTTGAAATCATCGGTGCCCGGACCGCTGCGCACGCGGAGGCTGTCCGCAGTGACCGCAATGATTTTGCGCCGGATGGCCTGAGCCGCAGGAAGCATGAGCTTGTCCGCCATGGTGAGGACGGCTACCTGGTCGCCGGGCGTCATGGGCCCAATAGAGAGCACATTGTCTGCCACAGTGCAGCCAAGCTGCAGGGACGCAGCCAGGTTCTGCAGCATCTTCACATCTCCCGTGCTTGCAGGCCCAATATTGATGATGCACGCTTCGCTGGAAAGAGGTTTGATGCTTACAGGACCGTATGTTCCGACGCGGTTTTCACAGCCGCAGTAGGGTGCTGGATTGATGGCGGCCGAGGCTCTCCGCGCCGTCCGTACCTCAAAGTGACAGTGTTTGTAGCCTCCGGCAGCATTGCCCGTATTGCCCATGATCCCAATCGCAGCGCCGGCATTAACGCTTTGTCCGGTCCTCACCACCGGGGCCTGTGCCATGTGACAGTAGTAATAGAAGCGGCCGTCATTGCCCTGAATACAGACGTAGTAGCCCCACTCCCACGTCCTGTCCGTCTTGTTTGTAACAATGCCGGAGAAGACCACGATCCCTGCGACTACCGCCCGGATCATGCTGCTGTCAACTCCCACAACATCAATACCGCCGTGCCATGTTTTGCCGCTGTTCCGGGTGTATCCGAAGCGCCCGTAACTATAAGCAATTTGGTTTCTTCCTTCAAAAATTGTCATGCTGCACCTCCAGATATAATAGGGCTTCGGCGCTGCATCCAGCGCAGCGCCTTGCGTAATTCGTTTAATTCATTGTGTACATAGATGCGGGCTGTGACTTCCACGTCCTTATGCCCGAGAATTTTTGCGATACTGTAAATATCCACGCCATGGCGGCGCAGATAGGTTCCATGTGTGTGCCGCAGCTCGTGGGCTGTAAGGCGCGGCATGTCTTTATGCCTTTGCGCCATCCGGTCCATTTCCGTCTTGAGCCTGCGGCTCCAGGTGTCCGGGCGCATCAGCCCGCCATCCGGGCCCGGAATCAGATATGGACTGTCTGGATATCGCTGCCGCAGCAGTTCCACAGCTTGCAGAGCGCGGTCCGTCAGAGGATTTGTGCGATAACTCAAAGACTTCGGCGCGGCTGTCTCCGGGGCTTGTCCGCGTGGTTTTCGCACGGTGCGGGCGACGCTGTAAACATGCCGTCTGGTGTCGAAATCCGACTTGAAAAAACCCAGTAGTTCGCCCCGGCGCACGCCGGTTTCCAAAGCCAGGACCACCTCCGGCATGGTCTGAAGGAACCAAGCGGAGGCGATCTCGATTTCTGCATTTGAAAACACCTCCTTGACGCGCGGTGTAGCTGTGCTCTCGATTTTTACCTTGTGGGCCGGATTATGCTCGCACAGGCCATTCTCGACCGCTGTCTCTAATATCCCGTTGAGGCACATTTTAATCTTGCTGCAGACGGACTTTGACAGGTGGGATACACTGTTATAAAACGCCTTGATGTCCATGGGGGTCAGGTCCATCATGACGCAGCTGCCCAGCACCGGGAGAATATGCCGCCGCACTGTTATCTCATAAGTGGTTGTATAAGCGGTGGGCGTGACGTCCGGCTTCTTATACACGTTCAGCCAGCGGGCGGCCCAACCGCCCAGAGTGAGTATGTCGGCCTGTTTCTCCGGCGTGCCATGGCTTTCCAGCCATCGCTCTGCGCGGCTTTTTGCTTGGGCCGTTGAACGGCCATAAAATGCCTTTTTAATAGGGGTATTATCGGCTTTAAATCCGATGGTTACAGCAATCTTTTTTAGCTTTTTGGCACTCATAGCTTCGTCCTCCATAACATTTTTTCATAATTATAGAGAACGTTTTTTTGCACGTCTGGATTTTGGAATTTAGCTTGCTTACGGTGCTAATTTTCTGCGCGGAGCTACAGGCGGCAGCTTCAAGCATCTCATGACTTTAAATGAACTCGTTGCACACAGCCATCCGATAACGAACGGAAATGGAGTGTACACCTGGGACGCAACCTCTGGTGCCGCAACAGTATCCGTACTCATAGAGCCCACTACTAACAACACAAAGCCTGTGAATATTTCTGTAGGCAACCGCGGAGGTGGTCAAGCGATGGATATTACAAACCCCTACATTGCTCAGAACATCGTGGTGCGAGCCTTGTAAGGCCCACATGCTTACGGTGCTAATTTTCAGTGCGGGGTTGTGGGCGGTGCACAAACCCATGCATTAACCGCAGAGCAACTCCCAAAGCTGACGGGCAGCATCGCACTTCATTCGAGTTCCACGGGCACACCCGTCTATTATTGCACCGGTGTTTTTTCTGCCGGGCAGGAAAATAGCAGTGGTTATAAAGATGGAGGCACTTATAATACGGGAGCGAGATCAGTTGGAGAAGTTCGGTTCAGCGTGGGCGGTGGCGCGGCACACAATAATATGCCGCCATACCTTGCACAAAACATCATCGTGCGAGCATTGTGAGCCCCACATGCTTACGGTGCTAATTTTGCACTGCGAGCTACTGGCGGAGAAACAAATCACACCCTAACGCTTGCAGAACTTCCAGAACATCAGTTTGGCACCCAAAACGGAGATCGTTTTATTATTCTCAGTGATTCTGGCAGTGAAGTTTTGCAAGGTGGTGTAAGTGGATATCACATCACCTTTGAATGGGCCACACGTACTCTAGGCGGAGGCGAACCGCATAATAACATGCCGCCCTACCTCGCACAAAACATCGTGGTGCGAGCCTTGTAAGGCCCACATGCTTACGGTGCTAATTTTCTGCTGCGCAGCTGGGGTGGCAGCGCAATACACAATCACGGCGGTAATACTGGCGGAACAGGACTTACCAGCTCACAAAATGGTCCGCATGTGCACTACTATGCAACAAACCCGAACAGCCAAGGCAGTTCTTACTTCGGACCCGGTATTGCAGGCTCAAGTGAACATGGGCCTAATGCGAGTACAGATTCATCTGGCGAGGGAGATCCGCATCACCATGCTATAAGCGCTGCCGATCATATGCCGCCATATCTTGTGCAAAACATCATCGTGCGGGCTTTGTAAGGCCCGTATGCTTACGGTGCTAATTTTCAGTGCGGGGTTGTGGGCGGTGCTGCGCAGGCAAAAATAGAAACTCGCAATCTGCCAGCAAGCGCAATTACGTTTGTATCCCGCACCGCTGAGCAATGGTCTATTGGGGTTTGGAATTCCCACGGTGCGGGCTACGGTGGAGTATCGTTGGATCAGCAGGATGGTTCTCCACATGGGCAGGCAATATCAATACTGCCTCCGTATCTCGCACAGAATATCATAGTGCGCGCACGATGATGTTTTGACCTATGTACGGGTTCATAATGTCCATAGGCTTGGCCGCAGAAGTACGCTTGATTCCGGTTCCGCCATCATAAGTCGGCCAACTCCCGCTGACTGTATCCCAGCCGTCGCCTTTAAACCCTCCAAGCCCCGCATACGTACCGCCCGAACTACTTGAGCCAGCCCAGCCTACCCACTCATGGCCATGCGCTGCCACCTCGTTTTCTGCCTGTGTATGCGTGGTGCTGCCGCCTGTAGCTCCGCGCAGAAAATTAGCACCGTAAGCTAACGGGAAGCGTTCAGCCAATTTTTTGCAGTTGAAAAAGCCATCTGCTGCGCCGGAGCTGAGTGAATCACCGATTTTAGCATAGAGCACTGCGTATACGGTTTTGCTGAGATCGTCATTAAAATTGACGCGGGCGAAGGCTTTGCTGTTGACTCCGCCCGTGTAGGTGATGACATTCGGAGAGTACCACCACTCACCGATGCCCGGCATGCTTTCTTCCAGCGCAGCGAGCCGATTTCGCATGCTGGCCAGCATAGTCATGAGAGACTCCAGCGTTGCTGGCGAAGACGGCAGTGCAGGGAGTGACGCCGGGACAGTAAAGGGAACCGTTACCGCCGCACCATCGCCGTCAATCTGCAGAAATCGGCCATCGGCTTGTTCCTTTGTGTAATAGTCGGAAAGATCTGTAGTCTTATGACTGTTAATCCAATCGGAGGAATCCGCATCCCATACCCAGATACTGTCCGTACTGCCAAGGATCGCCCATTCGCCGTCTGTGCCGGTGGGGTAAGCTGCACGCAGAGCCGCCACATTTACAAACCAGCCTTTGCACCCCTGGGCAAGCTGTTCCGCCTTTGCGGCACTGGCCGCTGCAGCCGCAGCACTGGCGGCCGCAGCCTCAGCATCGCCTTCAATCTGCTGTACCAATGCCTGATTCTGTACAACAGATTGCGCAGTGTCCTCCTGAGCTTGCTGCGCTGTCTGGGCGCTTTGCCCGGCAGCCTCTTGAGCATTTTCCGCCCGCGATGCGTCCGCAGCACTCTGTGCGGCGGCATTTTCAGCGTTGTCGAGAAGCCCCTGCATTTGTTCCAGCGTATTCTCAAACACATTTTTCGGCGGCGCAGCAGTACCCTCGACGCTGGCGGCAAACTGCAAGCCGTTGGACTGCAGCTTGATGATTTCCTCACCCGTGGAGGACTTGCCCACAAAATGCACATCCAACTGTCCGGCATACGCAGTGAAATCCGCCTCCACAGGCCAGGTAATAATAATCTGCCCCTCATTGTCGGGATCTACGGAAACCCTCAGCTGCTTGTTTATGAGCGTCATATAGTCCGGATGGGAAGCGCGCACATACCAGGTCATCGCGGACAGGTCGTGCCCGTCGTGATAGCGTGGGCCGGTGACGTCGTAGACCTCCGCGCGTGCTTCGCCTTGTGTATGCAGGCCGGCCTCCGGCCCAAAGTACACATATTTGTCTTTGAACTCAATTGAAATAGCCATAAGAACCTCCAACAATTTGATCAGACAACGGAGCCGGTGAGCTTGGTCCATCGGCTGTCCTTTGTAGTCCGGACAAGCAAAGTCCCCTGGGTGCTGTAGGAGAACACAATATCCGCATAGTTTCCCGCAAGGTTGTCCACCTGGCCTGAGCGTGTGGCAAAGTCTGCTTTTGCAGCAGATTCAGCCGTGGCTGCGGTCTCCGCTTCAACCGCAGTTTCCGCACTCTTTGCCGTCTTCGCCGTCTCAGCGGTCTCTGCGCTTTTCGCGGTATCCGCGGAGCCCGCGCTGGCGGCAGTGTCTGCCTTTGTGGCCGTCACAGCCTTGCCCGCGGTCTCTGCGTGTCCGGCCTCGGATGCATAGGCAGCACGGGCGGCACTGTCCGCGTAGATGCTCTGCGCAGGCGCGCCCACCGGGTATTCCACCACATAGGTGCCGCTGTCCTCAATGATCCGCACACGCTGGCCGGCAGCGAACCGCA
>OLXE01001457.1_pt1 | contig 10449 bp, 7 predicted proteins | sample 1644571 | NCBI WGS metagenome assembly OLXE01 (sample SAMEA103958161, study PRJEB25191) | human gut metagenome | biome: human-associated habitat [ENVO:00009003]; feature: intestine environment [ENVO:2100002]; material: feces | place: Germany | collected 2013/2015
TAGTTGGGTTGAAGCGGCAGAAACGCTCTCATCTCAATTAACTCTTGATAAAAACAATTCTTTAACCTATACACAAATAGTAGATTGTGGAAAAGCCACAAAAGAACAATTATATGTAATTCTGAATTATTGGTTTACTGCAACATTTAATGACGCAAATTCTGTAATAAAATTAAATGATAAGGAATTAGGAACTATAATTGGAGAAGGGTTTGTGGATGGTATATCCGAACACTTAGGAGGAATGAGCCGATACAAGGTGAGTATTACTCCTATTATAAAAGTTGACATAAAAGATACTAAGATACGTATTACTTATACCCTTCAATATTATAATATTATAAAAGTTATAGGAGGTGGAATAATATCTGCATTTTCAGATGGAACTCAAAGACCGCAAACAAATATAGAAAAATGGCCTATTGATACGTGTTATCCATTCGCAGAAAAAGATAAGCATAAAGCAAAAAAAACATCCTCCAAGGCATTGGTTATGGCTCATGCCTACTCAAACGTTATTATGGATAAGATTGAGGAAGTGGTTAAAAACGGACTGGTGGGAAATGAAAATGACGATTGGTAAATAAAAATATCTATATATAATTCCGTTTTATCGCCTTACTTAGGTTATTTCCAAATAATAAAGCCAGATGTAATGTCTGGCTTTTTCTTTTTCTCTTCCCTTTTCTGATTTTCATTTTTGCCTTTCTTATTTAGAAAATTCTAAATAATTCAATATCTTTGTATCACCATGTGATGTTGCATGACACCCAATATTAGGACTTATGGCAAACGAATTTATAATTACCGATTTAGTCGACAAAAAAGCCGTACAACAATTAAAGGAACTCCGTCTTGAATTTGATAGTACAAAAGGGTCTTATGTGGAGCTTGCTAAGGAGTTGGCGCAAGGAGTAAAAACTAATCCCAAAACATTTGATGAACTTTCCCAAAAAGCACGTAATTATACCTCGCTGTTGGAGAAATTGAATAAGACGCAAGAAAATATGGCATCTATTCAGGCAAAACAACTTACCGTGCTACGTCAAGTATCCCAGCAACTAAATTCAATGTCATCTTTGCAAAAGTTAAACCTTTTGTTCGAACAGTCCGCCAAAAATATCAAGAATGCAAGTGATATGCTTGCCGGATTATCTTCCGCATCCAACCAGGTGTCTTCGGCGCAGGATAATGCGGCTAAAAGCACCCAAACAGCAAGTAATATAATAAGCCAGGCATCCACTCAATTGCAGGCGGCAAATATGAACTATGCCGCCATAATCGACACCGTACAGGCATATGATGGCGAAGTTACTAAGTTGACGGCTGATACCATAGCCAATAAAGAGGCTATGAAAAAGATTGATGCAGATATTAAAGCTCTTGGAAAATCTTATAAAGATGGGGAAATAACTTTGTCTGAATATATAAAGCAGTCTTCGCTATTAAAGCAGAGGCATACTGAATTGATGGCGCAAAATCAACAATATTCGGCTTTGATAAAAAATCATTCCACGGCAATTATTTCAGCTTCCGGCAGTTATTATGAAATGAATGCCGCCATGCTTGAATTGCAGAAAAGGTATAAGGCGTTGAGTGAAGCTGACCGGGAAAGTAGTGTCGGGAAGAATTTGATAGCGCAAGCCAATGCTTTGAATAATAAGTTGAAAGAAATTGACTCTCAATTTGGGAATTATCAAAGGAATGTAGGTAATTATGCGTCCTCTTGGAATGGGCTTAATGTTCAGACGCAGCAGTTATTGCGAGAGTTACCGTCTTTGACAATGAGTTTCAATCAATTCTTCCTTGCCATATCCAACAACTTGCCAATGTTTGTGGATGAATTAAAAAGAGCAAGTGAAGAGTTTAAGCGGATGAAATCCGAAGGACAAACTGCGGTTCCGGTATGGAAACAACTTCTTGGCAGTTTATTTTCTTGGCAATCAGCACTTGTAATAGGTATAACATTATTGTCTGCATATAGTTCGGAGATTATAGATTGGGTTGCGAGTTTGTTTAAGGCAAAGAAGTCAATCAGTGAAATAGCGAGTGCGGAAACTAACTTGGCAAATGCAAGGCGTAGGGGAGTTTCTGATAGTATTAAGGAAAGAACAGAGCTGGATTTGTTATACAAAGCAACGCAAGACAACAAACGTTCTATGCAAGAACGTATTGCTGCCATTGATGAGTTGCGAAGTAAATATCCTTCATATTTTGAAAATATGTCAAACGAGGAAATTCTTGCAGGCAAAGCAACCAAATCTTATAAAGAACTTCGTACAGAACTTGTTGCAAATGCTATTGCAAGGGCTCAATTGGATAAAATGACAGAAATTGCATCACAAAGATATGAAGCTTGGATAAAAAGGACTAATCAATATAACACGTATTTAAAAGCACAGAGAGACGCAGAAAAAGACTTACAGGCTTATGAAGAAGCCAAGAAAAAAGGGGCGTGGAATACTGCAAACTTGGGGGACGCGTCTAAAAAATCAAAAGAACAAGCCGAAAAAGCGTATAATGCGTGGTTAAATCTTGTGCAAGAAGTATCTAAATATGATAAAACCCTAAAGGGAATGGCTGACAATATCAATGTAGGAGCATTGGTTAATGACCCGGGTAAAAATAATAAAGCTTATGACGATGAAAAAAAGAAAGCGGAAGAATACGCTGAATATATCAAGAAGATAACAGAGGATTTATCCAAATCTAAAATAGAATTGATAGCTGACGGTAGAGAAAGAGAAATAGCTGAAATCAGTAAGGAATACGATGATAGGATTAAAGAGATAAAGGGTAGGACAGACGAAGAAATAGAGCTTCGGAAAAATCTTGAAACGCTGAAAGGAAAAGCCATTGCGGAAATAAACGATAAATACGATAAAGAACTGCTTGAAATAGAAAAAACAAATCTTGAAAACAGATTGGCTTCCATTGGAGAAAGCTCGAATGAAGAATTAGACAAAAGGCTTAATCTCCAAATACAACTCAATAATATGATGCGTGATGCGGAAATAAAGGACGCTGAAAAGAATGGAGAGGATGTTGTGGCGATACGCATGAAGTACATGCAACGGGAAAATTCTCTCATAATGCGAAACCTCCAAAAAAGAATTGGGTTGATTGAGGCAAATACTGACAAGGTGGTAAACGAGCAGGAAACATCCGCCTTGAAAGAAGCTAATATCATAAAAAAACAATATGCAAATGGCGAAATAAGCAAAGAGGATTACGAAAAGAAATTATATGATATTGGGGTTAAGTATGCTAAGGCGCGTCTCCAGACTCTTCTTGCGGAAGCAAAAGCAGAAATGGCGCTTGTTGATATTAACAGTGAAAAGGCTAAGGAATTACTAGAAAGGATTGATAAAATTCAAGCGCAAATAGATGAACTGAATTATGACGATGTCAATAAAAAACAAAAAGAATGGATATACAAATTTAAGAGTGGTCTATCAGAAATGAATGATGCGGCAAGAGATACTCTTGGTGAAACGGCAGGAATATTTGAGGGATTATCTGATATAATGGTAGGGGTAGCAGAGAAAGGAAAATTGACTTTTAAAGGAACGGCAGAAGATGTGATAAAAAGTTTTGGATACCTCTTAAAAAGCGTAGAAAAAATCGTATTTGGTATCACTTCGTTAATGACCGATATATATGATGCCCGGATAGAAAACGTTGAAAAAGAACAAGAAGCCAACGATGAAGCATACGATAAAGAAATAGAACGTATAGAAGCCCTTGAAGAAAATGGTGCAATTTCCACCGAAGAGGCAGAAGCTCGCAAACGTGCAGCCGAAGATAAGACAGCCGCCAAAAATGCAGAGCTGGAAAAGAAAAAAGCTGCATTACAAGAGAAGCAAGCCAAATGGGATAAAGCAAATTCTATTGTTCAAACGACTATTGCTACCTCATTGGCTATTATGAAAGCGTATGCAACAGCGGGACCGATTGCTGGTGCAGTATTTGCCGCAATAGTAGCCGCATTGGGAGCCGCACAAGTTGCTATCATAGCAGCCCAGCCCATTCCCAAATACGCCAAAGGAACAAAAGACCATCCCGGCGGTTTGGCAATAGTAGGTGATGGCGGCAAGAAAGAGGGTATCGTAACTAATAACGGGCTTTTTATCACTCCTGATAAGCCGACATTGGTAGACCTTCCGGCGCATGCGCAGGTAATCCCTGATTTGTCATATATCTATGACCGTAGAGGACTTACATCGGATTATGGTTTATTGGAACAAAAGCTAAAGAATATGAGAGAAGAGGGGATTGTTGTTAATGTAAACAACGATTACAGCCGACTTGAAAGAAAGATGGAAAGCAATACCAAACAATTGCAGAACATTGGTCGGATTATGAAGAAAGCCAACCATATCGCGGATTATAATTGGATTTCAAGCAGAGTATAAGATATGATATATAATGACTTAAACAAAATATGCCTTTCCCGCTTTATAGACATATTCCTGGGGGATATTGATAAGGTTGCTCAAGGCGGAAGATATAGTATCAGAGAAAAGGCTTTGGCGGCCGAGAAGCTATGCAATGAATACTTATCAATAATAGGGGGAAAGTCTGTTTCCGCCCAAATAAACCGGAAAAATGAAGTGCTGAAAATTCAAATCCGATTAAATTGCCTTGCCATATGTCAGGAACTCATTTCTTCCGGAAACTGGAGTGATGCTGTAGAAGTCATGTCTGCTTTGGGTTATAAATTCAGAGAGGGCGAACATGATAAGATAAAGAACCGGATAAGCAGCGTTTCCGCTTCTGACAACTACCGCCTTGCAAAATTGCAGGAAACATCTCCTGATATAGGGAAAATAAAAATGGATAGGGAATATTTTACCAAAGAACGCGTTTCTTTAATGTCTCATGTAAAAATGCACATTGATGAAAACACGTTCTCCGCCAAAGAATATGCCTATATGGTCAGGCGTATGTGTGATGACATAGATGCTATGATACGTTCAACTTCAAAAAAGAAATAGATATGTATTACAGATGTGAACTGTTGATAGGCGGAATGACATATGACGCCACAAATGAGCTTGTTAATTGGGACGATGTAGAGATGTCTTTCAAGAGAGGGGATTATGACGGAGTTGTTCGTAGTTTTTCCACAAAAAATCGCAGAATTTGCAATTATCTTAGAATTAAACGGTTATTCGGGTTGCATGGAAATTGGGTAACGAGATAGCAACCGTTCGTATTTCTGAGTTCTTCATTGATATGCTTCAATGTGATAACTCTTGATGGAACAAAGGTACAAAAAGAAATGCAGACGAAAAGATAATGATGATAATTTTCTTTCGTCTGTGTTCATTTTTAGCGCATCGACAGTACAAATTGAAATTTTTATCGGTTCAGCAGTATGAACAATGAGTAAAATTCGCTATCTTTGCCAAATAATGTCAAGACAAAAATAAGTAATATGCTGTTTACGGAGAAAATAAAAGAGCTACGCATTCAAAATCAGATGCCACAAAGACAGATTGCGGCTGCTCTTGATATAGACACTGCAACATATTGTAAGATAGAAAAGGGTGAACGCAGAGCCAAGAAAGAACAAGTCGCAATATTGTCGGAGATGTTTCATGTAGAAATGACAGACCTCCTTACATTATGGCTTGCCGACAAGGTAACTGATATGGTATCTGATGAACATATTGTTGCATCGGAAGCTCTGTCAATGGCTGCTGAAAATTTAAGAAGAATAGGTTAATATGGCAAAAGTAAAATTATACCCAGAGTTGGAAGTCCCCGAAATGCTATTAGCAGATCGGCGTTCTGCATATGGATTGAGGACTTATGTCAGCCTATTCAGTAGTGCAGGAGTTGGTTGCTACGGTTTCAAGGAGGAGGGCTTCTATTGTGTCGCCACAGTAGAGTTGTTGGAACGCAGATTGAAAATTCAGAAATTCAATCAAAAATGCGTTTATAACAGCGGATATATTTGTGGCGATATGACTACGCAAGAAACGAAAGATAAAGTTTTTGCGGAGTTAGCAATGTGGGAAAGAGGTTTTAATCTAACAGATTTGGATGTGTTGATTGCAACGCCTCCTTGTCAGGGTATGTCTGTTGCTAACCACAAGAAGAAAGATGAGTTAAAACGCAACTCGTTGGTTGTTGAGTCTATAAAAATGACACAACAGATTAAGCCTAAGTTCTTTATATTTGAGAATGTTAGAGCTTTCCTTACATCTGTATGTACCGATGTTGATGGTCAAGACAAGTCAATTAAAGATGCTATTGAGGCTAACTTGTCGGGAGCATACAATATCCTATATCAAGTTGTAAACTTCAAGGATTATGGTAATCCATCAAGTCGAACAAGAACATTGGTCATCGGTGTTCGTAAAGACTTGAAAGAGGTTACTCCATATGATATTTTCCCTGACAAGCAACCAGAGCGAACATTAAGACAGATTATCGGTCATTTGCCATCGTTAAAGAAGATGGGTGAAATTTCCGAAGATGATATTTATCATAACTTTAGGAAATATTCGCCTCGTATGGAATCTTGGATTGCGGATATTAAGGAGGGGCAATCGGCATTTGACAATACCGATATTACAAAGATACCGCATAGTGTAAAGAATGGTGTTATTGTGTACAACGCCCGTAAGAATGGCGACAAATATACTCGTCAGTATTGGGATAAGGTAGCACCTTGTATTCACACTCGTAACGATATTATGGCAAGTCAGAATACTGTTCATCCTGTTGATAACAGAGTGTTCAGTATTAGGGAGGTTATGCTTATGATGTCTGTTCCTTCATCTTTTAACTGGAGCGACATTCCTTTTGATGAGTTAAACAGAATGTCATTAAAAGAGAAAGAAGCATTCTTGAAAAAAGAGGAAATGAACATACGCCAAAACTTGGGCGAGGCGGTACCAACCGTTATATTCAAACAGATTGCAGCTAAGGTTCGTAAAATATTATGCAAGCCAACTTTGTCTGAACAGGATATAAAGGTATTGATAGACAAAAAGAATTTGGCTACGCATTCTTGTTTGGTGGACTATATTAGAGGCAATAGCCATTATGACTTTGCTGAATTGTCTAAAATTGCGGAGTTGGCAAATGCCCAAAGAGAAGACAATGCGGCTTATTATACTAGACAGGATATATGCTACACCATTGTCAAGAGTTTGCCTGATGCAAAGAACTATACGGAGCTAAATATTTTAGAGCCATCAATTGGTGTGGGTAATTTCTTGCCTGCCCTTATCTTGAAGTATGCTGGCGTGCAGTCTGTTAATATTGACGTGGTAGATATTGATGCAAACAGTTTAGAAATATTAAAAGAGCTGGTTGCAAAGATTGATGTGCCTAACAATATCCACATCAATTACATCAATGCTGATTTCTTGTTGCATAACTTCGACAAGAAGTATGATATTGTTGTCGGAAACCCTCCATACAAGAAGCTAACAAAAGAGAAACAGTTGCTGGCAAAATACAAGATTGAGGCATCCAACAAGGATACTAATAATATCTTCTCATTCTTCATTGAGAAAGCAATGAGAATTGGCAATGTTGTATCATTGATAGTCCCCAAGAGCCTAATAAATGCTCCTGAGTTTGATGCAACACGTACACTTATGAAAGAGAAAAATATCTCTCGCATAATTGACTTCGGAGAAAAAGGATTCAAGGGAGTAAAGATAGAAACCATCTGTTTTATTCTTGACACCCAAAAGAAGCCTCAGAATACATTTGTAGAGTCATATATTACTGATGAGGTTAAATGTCATCAGCAAGCATATCTAACAGACGATAGATTCCCTTATTGGATAATTTATCGCAATGAGGCTTTTGATGAGGTGGCAGACAAAATGGAGTTTAATGTATTCAAAGCGTATAGAGACAGAGTTATCACTAAGGCTATTACAAAGGATAATGGCAAAATTAGGGTGCTAAAATCTCGAAATATTGGCAATAATGAGATTGTCAATATCCCTGATTATGATTGTTACATTGATAGTATTGAGGGATTGGATGTTGCAAAATACCTTAATCAGGCAAATTGTGTATTGCTCCCTAATCTAACATATAATCCTCGTGCGTGCTTCTTGCCAAAAGGATGTATTGCTGACGGCTCTGTTGCAATCCTTACATTGGCAAAAGACGATGATATCGTAACAAATGAGGATTTGGCATTTTACGCTACTGATAGTTTTACGAAATTTTATGCGATTGCCCGTAATTTAGGCACACGCTCACTTAACATTGATAATAACTCTGTTTTCTTTTTTGGAAAACTCAAACAGCAAAGGATATGAGAAATGTAATTAACGAATATCTTAGCCAATTTGATTTGGATGTACGCAAATCGCACGACGCGAGATTTGTGGATCAGAAGTGTACTCCAGACATAGTATGCTTTATGGCAGATTGTGTTATGAATATGGTTGCTACAAAGCCTGTATTTGTGATAAATGATGTATGGGAAACGCAGTATTTCATTCAGAATACAAGAGTTATTTTCAATAAGCCGTGGGCTAATGACAAGAAAGCCTATAACGAATACAATAAGGTGCTTTCTCAACCCTTAAAGCTTCTTGCATATGCTCATATCCTTAATGTTGAAATGGTAGATGGTGCATTGACATTTTCAGTTGCCAATGAAGATTTATTGGACTATATTTCACGCAAGGATAGAAACGCGTACAACTTCTTGTACTGCTACTTTATGAAAGTAATGTCGGATAGTGGCTTTATGAAATACTTTGAAGAGTATGCAAAAGAAAGCGTTGCAAATCCTGTGGCTGCGAGGGATGAAATCTACGAGCGATATTACCGCCTAATCAATGGTAATACTCCATCGCACTCTCGTTTGGATATTAGGCGTATGTTCCACAAAGTATTCAATGTGTATGCAGCCGAACATCATCTACACGGAAGCAATGGTAAGATTACTTACTATTCAGATTTGATGTACAACAAGAAAAACTGGCGGGATATGGATAAAGATAAAACTGTAACTCGTCAAGAGGCTATGACACCTGAAAAGATTGAGAAACAAGAGGCAATCAACACTTACTATGTTCAGAAAGCAATTGCATTGATTAGAAAGATTCATACAGTAAGTGAGGTAAATGATAGTTGGGGCAATGGTGAGGCAACACAGGTGCATCACATATTCCCAAAATCACAATTTCCTCAGATTGCACATTATGTTGAAAATTTGATATTGCTCACAGCAACTCAACATAACACAAAGGCTCATCCAAATAATAAGACCCAACAGGTCAATAAAGATTATCAGTTGGTTTGCCTTTTGGCTAAAGCGGATAGCATAGAGAACTCTTTATTGCGATATGGGGAGAAGTATTATCGTAAAGAGTCATTTGTGTATGTGATAAACACAGGATTAACCGCTGAGTTTAGTACAGGATTGTCATTCAATGATATAAAGACAAAATTGGTTCAAATTTATAATGTAGCATAATATGTATAGACAAAGTTTTGGTTCAATAGGACAAGTTCAGTTTGCAGATGAACACGAATATTATAGATTATTAGGATATCTTGCAAAGTCAGATGGAAGTACCGAGTTAGCATGGGAACATAATGAACAACAAGGTGCCTGGGGAAGTGAAGGGCGAATCAAGTTTAGAAGCCCTAAGCCAAATAATATTGGCACATTGAAACTAACTGCAGGAGTTGGAAATGTTTTATATCGTGTTAATTGTAATAGTTTCGTGGAAAATTTGTACACAGACCATCACTATGTACGAGGCACTAGACAAAATATACCACAGATATTAGCAACTGTACCTCCTCAATTCATAAATGATTTTAACGATGGCTTAAATTTGTAATGTGACATACAATGGCGAAAAAAGAAACCAAAGAAAAATCATACAACATAAAAGTTCCAGTATATACGACAACTATGCTGGATCAAACAGTTGGGCTATTTGAAAATGTGTCATATAATGACATGATACAAATGATAAAAGGTAAACTTTCAAAGTTTTCCACACCTATAAGCTCTTCAAATAGGAACAAAACGAAGCAAACGGTGATAAATGGCATAACATGTCACGACATTACAATCGAAGATGTACCAGCATTGCTTTTGCAAATATCAGCATTTAACACCAATATGTATGATGGTTATTTTGAAGCCAATGAAAAGATACAAATAACAAAAGACAATAAAATTGGTAGTGATACAAACTATGTTCTTTTATATCCACGAATAAAAGGATTAAGTGCTGAAACATATACATGCTACTTCCTTTTATTAGTATATGAAGATCCAACAAAAGACAATGGTGAAGTTTGCAGATTAGCAAAGATTGTCGTTAATAAGATACTTGAGATTCCAATTCAAAACATTAAAATGCCGATGATATTTGATGAGTTGAAAGATATTTCAACAATCCCTGAACTACAGATCAAATATCGAAGTATCTCTGATGC
>OLXE01001478.1_pt1 | contig 10341 bp, 11 predicted proteins | sample 1644571 | NCBI WGS metagenome assembly OLXE01 (sample SAMEA103958161, study PRJEB25191) | human gut metagenome | biome: human-associated habitat [ENVO:00009003]; feature: intestine environment [ENVO:2100002]; material: feces | place: Germany | collected 2013/2015
TAAGGTTCAAACATTTTGAAGTTTCGGCAGTCAGCCTCAAATGGCTTCTGATAATAGTCGGAAGCAGTGATCTCCTGGCTTAAAAGTCCGGTGTAGCCGTTTCTATTTACAGTTTCAAGCCAGTTTTTCAGGTTGTGATTTCCGTCACCCCAGATCAGATGTCCGTAGGGAGTTCCGTCTATGAAGTGCATGTGTACAATGTTCTCGGCTCCTAAGGTATCAAACCACTGCTGTAAAGTCTCGCCTGCCACGCCCATTGGACAGGTGTCGATCATGGCTTTAAAATTAGGATGGTTTATTTCCGTAAGCATCCGCTTTACATCATCAACAGTAGTTGCCAGATTGGTCTCATCCGGGCGAAGGGATTCCATAGCAAGGGTAATGCCCTTTGTGCCGGCATAATCAGCCAGCCGTGCCAACATGTCGCGACCCCGTTTCCAGCCTTCTTCCCGGTCTTCGTTTAAATATCCCCGTCCGGAGTGTACAGCCATGACCTTACAGCCAAGTTCTTCACCGGCATCCAGGCCTTTTTTGAAATATTCAAAGCTTTTGGCATACAGATCCGGGTCTCCGGCTGCAAACTGATAGGGGACAGTACAGTTTTCCGGGGTGATGACCTGGATGGTAAGACCACGTTCTCTTGCCATTTTGCTTACTTTTTTACAGTCATCATATTCCAGATTGCTTAAGAAAAAATGAGGAGAACCAGCCCATAATTCGATGGTCTTAAAACCGGCCCGCATCTGGGATTCCAGAAAATATTCCAGAGAATAGAATTTATAATGGATGTTCATGCCGGATACCTGGTCAGGTCGTAATAGTTTCATTTTGTATACACTCCTTTAACTGTAAATTTTTTAAATTGAGTATAACACAGGAAAGCCGGGGCGTACAGATAGGAAAAAATTAAGGTATGTTTCTTTTTGTAACATGCCATATGCCGTATATGATCAGAACCGAACCAATAAAGGAGGACAGACCAAAGGGCTCCCGAAGAAATAATACTCCTGCAAACATGGACCACATGGTCTGCAGGTTGGAGAAAGCAGCAAGCCTGCCGACGGACATTTTTCCAGCTGCATAATTTACCAGGATATTGCAGGTAACAGAGCAGAAGATACTAAGGATCAGTACCGGGATGATAAAGCCGGGGATGGTGGCGTAGTGAAGCAGTTTCATGGCATTACCGCCCAGTTGGTGGACTGCATTGGTGGTGAAAAAGAGACAGGAGCTGCAAATAGTGAAATAAGTGCGTTCAAATGCAGAAAAATTTACAGCTGCTTTCCTGTTGATCACACGCTGGGTTGCAGATAAAAAGCAGGCAGAAAGAACAAAAAGGATGCCCACCGGCTGGATTGCGCCTGAGGAGCTGCCGGCCAATATGATGATGACTACACCGGCTACCGGGAGAAAGCTGAAAAGGATCTGGCGCAGAGTTGGAAATTCTTTTAAGAAGAGAGCAGAAAGTCCCATTGCCAGGATCGGGATCAGGGATAATACTACACCTGTGAACATGCTGTTGGTAAGGGCGATGCCATAGCTTTCGCAGTAAAAATAGGCTACATCATTCAATGCCAGAAGGAGTACAGGAAGGATGTTTTTGCCTTTTAGCGAGATGCGTTCTATTTTAAAAAGAAGGATTAAATTCATTAGTAAAAATGCGATGATAAAGCGCATAGACAGCAGAATACTGGTGGGGGCATAGTTTAAAGCTGTCTTGGACAGAAGAAGACTGAAGCCCCAGAGAGTGTTGCCGGTAATGGCAGCAATATCAGGGATGTTTTCTTTCAGACGGGATGTTGGAATGGAAATAGTATCAGCGGGTGTAAACATGGAAACCTCCAAAAGTTTTTGATGTCCTATCAGGGTCTTACATTTGGTTAACGTATTTTTAATACAAGCTGAGTGTATCATTGCAGGTATATCTTGTAAAATACAGAAAAATCATATATTATATTGAATGGATTGAATATATTTGACTGGTACAGTTACTTTGAAAACGATGTACTAGTACACCGTTTCGAAAATGATGTACTGGTATTGGATGAAACATCAGGTCTGTTTTATTGATAGAAAATCGTTAAAAGAGAAATGGGGAAAGAAAGGATATGGATCAGGAGATACTGGCATTTTTAGAGATCTGCCGGTGTAAGAGCATTTCAAAAGCAGCGGAAAAATTATTCATCAGTCAGTCATCCTTAAGCACCAAAATCCGTATTTTGGAGCGGAAATTAGGTTATTCTCTTTTTATAAGGGGAAAGGGAAGCCGCAGTGTAATGCTCACAGATAAGGGAGAAAAATTTCTGGGACTGGCAGTGAAATATCAGGAGATACTGGAAAAAATGTTGGCTTTAGGTCGGGATGGAGGAAGCGAGAAGCTTCGGATATCTTCGATGAACAGTTTAGGAACTCATCTGCTGACACCTGTGTATGAGAGGTTCATGGCGGAAAATCCGGATATTATACTGGAGATAAAGGATGCGGATCAGGCTCATCTGGGAGTGGAAGAAGGGATAACAGACCTTGCTTTTACAGTGGTAAAAGTTGAGTCTGCTACTGTGCAGGTGCGTCCTGTTTTTGCGGAGCCTATGGTATTTTTGTGTGCAGAGGATAGCCGGTATATGAACAGCTGGAATGAGAGAAACGCAGAGAAAGTGGAAAAGGATCAGTTGGATCTGGACCATGAAGTATATGTGGATTGGTCGTATGAATTTGTCCACTGGCATAATCAGTTGTTTCAGGGGCGGCAGCCGAAGCTGGCATTATCTATTATGAACCAGCTTCAGTTTTTTCTGCGTAAAAGGGATAGCTGGGCTTTTGTTCCGGCCAGTGTGGCTGTGGGGCTTCTGGCAGAAGGCGGGATAAAGAAGTTGCCGGTGGATTTTAAAGTGCCGCCAAGGGTGGTCAATTATATGTGCATGGAAAAGGCAGCGGGAAGCAGAAAAATCCAGCTTTTTTTACAGTGCCTGCGCCAGGTGCTTTTAGAAATGGAACAGGTGGAGTTTGAGATTTACATATAGAAGAATATATTAAAGATATTCGTGATCCGCTTATTTTTCTTTGAAAACCGGCCGCAAAGGCAAGTGCAGGAAAGAATCCGAGAGTATATGATATAAAACAGGAGGATGTAAAGAGCATGATAAACAGAGATGACATGCTGGAGCTGACCAGGCGTATGACACCGGCCAGAGCTTCCGTAGGCCGGATCGCAGGGGCCTATTTTGATGAAGAAGGTTATGTGGATGGCACATTTAATACGAATTTTCTGAAGCTGTCAGCCAGTGAGCGTACCAGAAATTTAAATATGGCGAAAACGGTGCTGATCGCTAAGACAAATGAGCAGTTGAAAGAATACAGAATTACAAAAGAGATGGGAAAGCCGGGAAGTGTATGGCAGCTGCTTGATGGCGTAAAAGAGTCGGAAATGAAAAATGATGCCTATATGGACCTGTTCTATGAAGTACTGGGAGAGAAATATCATCCGGGATACCCGTTTTCCTGTTTTATGTACTACGGTCAGTATGATGTGCCGGTAAAGGGAACGGATAAGGAGTGGATGGAAGGCTCTGAGGAGGTTTATTCATATCTGTTGTGCGTTATCAGTCCGTTGACAGGTGAATATGAGCCTGGGGCACCGGAGTTTGGATTTTTGTATCCGGCTTTTAAGGACCGGAGTACAGGCTGGGAGTTTGTAAATGTGTATGAGAAGCTGCCGGAACGGGCGCACCGGGAATGGATGGAATGGTTATTTCGGTAAGAGTTGATGCTGGATAATAAGAGATGAATTTTATGTTAAAAGGAGAAGAGTAAAATGACTACGGTTACAACAAAGAAAAAACTGGCTGTTTTAGGAAATGGTTTTCTGGCGGGGATCATTGTAGAGGCTTATAATAAGGGACTTTTAGAGGAATATGAGCTGACCGGTATATTGGGACGGACAAAGGAAAAGACAGAAGCACTGGCAGAAAAAGGCGGCTGCCGTCCATGCAGCACTTTAGAAGAACTGCTGGAAGACAAGCCGGATTATGTGGCAGAGGCAGCTTCTGTTAAGGCTGTCCAGGATTATGGTATGAAAATATTGTCCGGCGGGGCAGATATGATTTTGTTATCTATTGGTGCGCTGGCAGATGAAACATTTTACAGAAAGATCAGTGAATGTGCAAAAGAAAATGGAAGAAAGATCCACATTGCTTCCGGTGCCATCGGCGGTTTTGATGTACTGCGGACTATTTCTCTTATGGGACAGGCACAGACTTCTTTCCGTACCAAAAAAGGACCGAAATCCCTTTCAGGAATACCGTTGTTTGAAGAAAGCCTTATGACGGACAGAGAAGAAAAGCAGGTATTTCATGGAAGCGCAAAGGAAGCTATTTCTATTTTGCCTACAAAGGTAAATGTAGCTATTGCGGCTTCTTTGGCATCTTCTGGTCCGGAAAATGTGGATATGAGTATTTTCAGTGTCCCGGAAATGGTAGGAGATGACCACAAGATCACAGCCCAGATACCGGGAGTAAAGGCAGAGCTGGATATTTATTCCAGTACCAGTGCCATTGCAGGATGGAGCGTTGTGGCAGTGCTGAGAAATCTGGTTTCACCGATCGTATTTTAGCGAAATAATACACAGCAAAATAATTTGTTCAGAATAATGTTATCAAAAAGGGCAGCCGATGTAGATCAGCTGCCCTTAAAAAAACTTATTTTAAACCATTTTGATTAGAACTTACCAGCCTTTGCAGCTTCCTCGATGGAAACAGCAACTGCAACAGTAGCACCTACCATTGGGTTGTTACCCATACCGATCAGACCCATCATTTCTACGTGAGCAGGAACGGAAGAGGAACCAGCGAACTGTGCGTCAGAGTGCATACGTCCCATGGTATCAGTCATACCGTAGGAAGCAGGACCTGCAGCCATGTTGTCTGGGTGAAGAGTACGTCCTGTACCGCCGCCGGAAGCTACGGAGAAGTACTTCTTGCCTTTTTCGATGCATTCCTTCTTGTAGGTACCAGCTACAGGATGCTGGAATCTGGTTGGGTTGGTGGAGTTACCGGTGATGGAAACGTCAACGCCTTCCTTCCACATGATAGCAACACCTTCTGTTACGTCGTTAGCGCCGTAGCAGTTAACCTTTGCTCTTAAGCCGTCAGAGTAGGACTTTCTCCACAGTTCTTTTACTTCGCCTGTGTAGTAATCCATCTCAGTCTCAACATATGTAAATCCGTTGATACGAGAGATGATCTGAGCAGCGTCTTTTCCTAAACCGTTTAAGATAACGCGCAGAGGTTTCTGACGAACTTTGTTAGCCTTCTCAGCGATACCGATCGCACCTTCAGCAGCTGCGAAAGACTCATGTCCTGCTAAGAAGCAGAAGCAGTCAGTATCTTCTTCCAGAAGCATCTTGCCCAGATTACCATGTCCTAAACCAACCTTACGCTGGTCAGCAACAGAACCTGGGATACAGAATGCCTGAAGACCTTCGCCGATTGCTGCAGCAGCGTCAGCAGCTCTCTTGCAGCCCTTCTTGATAGCGATAGCAGCACCTACAGTGTAAGCCCAGCAAGCGTTCTCGAAGCAAATAGGCTGGATCTTCTTAACCTGAGCATAAACGTCCAGGCCTGCATCTTTTGTGATCTTCTCAGCTTCTTCGATAGAAGCAATGCCATAGCTGTTTAATACAGAATTGATCTTATCAATTCTTCTCTCATATGATTCAAATAATGCCATCTTCTTAATCCTCCTAATTGGTCCTCATCATTCTTTACGTGGGTCAACGATCTTAACAGCGTCAGCAACACGGCCGTACTGTCCTTTAGCCTTTTCCCATGCAGTAGTAGGATCATCACCCTTCTTGATGAAATCGGTCATCTTGCCAAGGTTTACGAACTGGTATCCGATGATCTGATCATCAGCGTCTAATGCGATACCGGTTACATAGCCTTCTGCCATTTCCAGATAACGTGGACCTTTCTTAAGAGTTCCGTACATAGTACCAACCTGAGAACGCAGTCCCTTTCCAAGGTCTTCCAGACCAGCACCTACAGGAAGTCCGTCTTCAGAGAATGCACTCTGGGTTCTTCCGTAAACGATCTGTAAGAACAGCTCTCTCATAGCGGTATTGATCGCATCACATACAAGGTCAGTGTTTAATGCTTCCAGAACAGTTAAACCTGGAAGAATCTCAGCTGCCATAGCTGCGGAGTGAGTCATACCTGAACATCCGATGGTCTCTACCAGAGCCTCCTGGATGATACCTTCTTTTACGTTCAGGGTCAGCTTACAGGCACCCTGCTGTGGAGCACACCAGCCTACACCGTGTGTCAGACCGGAAATGTCTTTGATCTCCTTTGATTTTACCCATTTTGCTTCTTCTGGGATTGGAGCAGCGCCATGATGAACGCCCTGTGCAACTTTGCACATTTCTTCTACTTCCTGTGAATAAATCATGTGTTAAAACTCCTTTCAAAGATACTTGTATGATTGGTTGTGTCTGTAGGAACAGACATGTCCGTTTGTTTAAACCGGATGCCTTTGTTAAAATTATCACGGCACACCTATGTTCATTTTCTCACATAATATGACATTTTACAAGCAAAATTTTCTCATGTGAGAAACAAGTTTTTCATGTAAATGTACTAAAAAAAATACAGGATAACAGGAAAATGGGTATAAAAAAGACTGCTATAAAGTGAAAAATTCATTTTACAGCAGTTCTTTATCTCCAGCCGGAGCGTGTTCCCGGGATAATCAGTGTGAGACCGGACACCTCCGATACGGGCGAAACCGCACTCCTCCCAGAACTGGCGACTTCCTTATTATAAAACTCTAAATAAAAAAATACAAGGGTGGAATAACCTGGGAAAGGGAACGTAAGAGAAGTAGAAGTAGTGGAAATAAGATCGTGGAAAATGAAGAAATGTGTAAAAATGTCTGTAAAAAGGGGGATGGCCCGGAGTACTCTGCGTAGCAGGTACTTCCGGGCCCGCGTCATCTCTGACTGGTTTAAAATATACCATGACCCGGTTTAAAATGCAATGGAAGTCATAGAAACGTAATGAATTGTAATATTTCTTACAAAAAACGATAGAAAGAGTTATAAAAGATAGATGAAAAATATTTGAAAAATCTGAGGTTTTGTTATATACTACATATTACGATAGCGGCAGTATGTCTTTAGCGATGTATCCGCTAAATATACAAATAAGGATGGTTTTACTATGGCATTATTAGAAACATGGAGAAATCTGGCATATGGTGACGGCCTGGATGATAAAAAAAGAGAAGAGCTGTGGTCCGGATATTTCCAGATCGAGAAGGGAATTTATGAGCAGATCCTTTCCCAGCCTGAGCAGGTAATCACAGGTACTGTAAAGGAACTGGCTGAGAAGTATAACACGGAGATCCTGATCATGACCGGATTTTTAGATGGTATCAATGAAAGCTTAAAGGGATATGAGAACCCAATCGATACTATGGAAGAAGATACCGAAGTTAAGATCGAGATCGATCCTGAGAAGCTGTACTACAACATGGTAGAAGCTAAGGCTACCTGGCTGTATGAACTTCCACAGTGGGATGCGATCCTGACTCCAGAAAAGCGTAAAGAACTGTACAAGAGCCAGAAGGCTTCCGGTACTGTTCGCAAGGCAAAGAAGATCTTCCCAAATGATCCGTGTCCATGTGGAAGCGGCAAGAAGTACAAAAAATGCTGCGGTAAGAACGCTTAAGCAATCTGAAATGTGCGCCTGTCCGGACTCTTCCGGGCAGGTATTTTAATGTTACAGTCCAGATCCTGCTGGTTCGGAGAAACTGTAATATTTTAATGGGAGAAGAAAATGGAAGCATATACAAGCTTTGCGCAGGTCTATGATCTGTTTCAGGATAATATTCCTTATGGAGAATGGGCAGATTATTTAAAAAGCCTGTTAAATGAATATGGAGTAAAAGACGGACTGGTTCTGGATCTGGGCTGCGGCACTGGAAGCATCACTGAGCTTTTAGCAAAGGCCGGATATGACATGATCGGCGTGGACAATTCCGAGGACATGCTGGAGATCGCCATGGATAAGCGGAGCAGATCGGGACTGGATATCCTGTATCTTTTACAGGATATGCGGGAATTTGAGCTTTACGGTACAGTAAAAGCGGCAGTGAGTATCTGCGATTCCATGAACTATATCCTGGAAAAAGAGGACCTGGTACAGGTATTTAAACTGGTAAATAATTATCTGGATCCGTCAGGTATCTTTATTTTTGACATGAATACAGAATATAAGTACACCCATCTTTTAGCAGATGGTACTTTTGCGGAAAACAGAGAAGAAAGCAGCTTTATCTGGGAGAATTTCTATGATGAAGAGGAGCGGATCAATGAATATGACCTGACTTTATTTATTAAAGAAGGGGAGCTGTTCCGCAAGTTTGAGGAGACTCATTATCAGAGATGCTATTCTTTGGATGAGGTGAAAGAGGCAGCAAAAGAGGCGGGAATGGATTTTGTGGCCGCCTATGATGCGTTTACCAGGGAATCTGTAAAGGATGACAGTGAAAGAATTTATCTTGTTTTCCGCGAGCGTGGGAAATAAGAAGGACCATTAACGAGCAGTCAGCCTGCGTAAGCAGACAGTAAACTGCGATAGCACGGGACTGCGGGTATAAAAATAACAAGGAGAGAACAATATGGCAGATTATGTGATCAGAGCCACTGCGGCAGAAGGTCAGATCCGTGCCTTTGCGGCAACTACCAGAGATCTGACTGAGACTGCAAGACAGGCTCACAATACAAGTCCGGTAGCAACAGCAGCGCTGGGAAGATTAATGACAGCAGCTGTGATGATGGGCTATGACATGAAGGGAGCAGATGACCTTCTTACCATAAAGATCCAGGGCGATGGCCCTATTGGTGGTCTGGTTGTTACCGCTGACTCTCATGGAGAAGTAAAAGGTTATGCTTTTAATCCGGGGGTCATGCTTCCGCCAAATGATAAAGGCAAACTGGATGTAGGCGGTGCCTTAGGCGTAGGCGTTTTAAGCGTGATCAAGGATATCGGCTTAAAAGAGCCTTATGTGGGACAGACCATTCTGGTATCAGGAGAGATCGCAGAGGATTTAACATATTATTATGCAACCTCTGAACAGACCCCTTCTTCTGTGGCACTGGGCGTTCTGATGAATAAAGATAACACCGTTCGTCAGGCAGGCGGATTTATCATCCAGCTTCTTCCGGGAGCAGAGGAGGCGACGATCGCGGCACTTGAAAAGACGATCGGTGAGCTGGAGCCGGTGACGACGATGTTAAATAAGGGAATGACCCCGGAGGACATTCTGGAGCTGATTTTAGGACAATTTGGTCTGGAGATTCTGGATAAGATGCCGATTCAGTTTACCTGCAACTGCACCAAGAGCCGTGTAGAAAAGGCGCTGATCAGCATCGGCGGCAGGGAGCTGCAGGAGATGATCGACGAGGGCAAGAGCATCGAAGTCAACTGCCAGTTCTGCAATAAGCACTATGAAAAAATTGTACGAGAAAGCTAAGAAGTAAAAAGAAATGAGATAATAGATATGGCTGCTGTGCGGAAAAAGGATATTTGGATATGTTCCGCATGGCAGGACAGAAAAAAGGTAACTGTTCACATATGTGTGAGCAGTAACGAAAAAAGGGATACTGCCGAAGCGGTATCCCTTTTTATAATCACTTTACTTAGATCAATATAACGTATTCGCAAAATATATATCAAACATATTTGGAAAACAGGTACACTGGAAAGTTGATGACGTTAGTAGCCTGCGGTCCCTTAGCACCGTTAACAACTTCGAACTCTACCTGAGCGCCTTCCTCAAGAGACTTGAAGCCTTCCATGTTCAGTCCGGAGTAGTGAACGAATACATCGTTGCCCTGCTCGTCGCAGATAAATCCGTAACCTTTCTGGTTGTTGAACCACTTTACAGTACCTCTGTTCATATGATACCTCCAAAAAAATATAAAAAATAGTGATGACCGCATGGATTTACGACCTGTTCCAAGAATAGCATAGTTTCATATTGATGTCAAACGTTTTCGCATAAAATTTCTGGAAATTCAGACATTTAAAAATAGTTAAATTTTTGTGGAAAATAAGGGCATTTGTTACTGTATACACATGTGTGCCCAGTAACGGGTATTTTCCAGAAAGCCGCGAAAGAAAGTGGGGTTGTCAAACCAGAATACGGGGGGTAAAATAGGAGGAAAGAAAAGGGGAAAGAGGTAGGAAAATGAATTATATTTACAATGCGTATCATCATTTTTTGACGATCACGAAACATAAATGCGAGGTCATGAAAAACTGCTTTGCGGTAGGGCTGTAC
>OLXE01001486.1_pt1 | contig 10319 bp, 4 predicted proteins | sample 1644571 | NCBI WGS metagenome assembly OLXE01 (sample SAMEA103958161, study PRJEB25191) | human gut metagenome | biome: human-associated habitat [ENVO:00009003]; feature: intestine environment [ENVO:2100002]; material: feces | place: Germany | collected 2013/2015
GAGACGTTAGACGTCAGATGTCAGATGTCTCCTAGTCTCTTAGCCTCCCAGTTACGAGTCACCGGTCACTTGAACACTTCTAAGTCCTAATCCCTAATCCCTAGCCACTAGTCCTTCACATCCAAAGGAGCCTTCTATGAGCCTGCATTTTATTTTCGGCCGCGCCGGCACGGGAAAGACCACCCGCTGCTGCCGCGAGATCCAAGACTATCTGAAAAAAACACCGGGCGGCCGCGCCTATCTTCTTGTCCCCGATCAGGGCACCTACACGGCGGAGTACCTGCTCGCCAAGTCCTTCCCCGGCGCCGGCTTCATCGATGTGACGGTGTGCGGCTTCTCGCGCCTCGCCTACCGCGTTTTTCAAGAGCTGCACTCGCCGGTCGCCGATGCCCTTTCGCCGCTGGGCCAGCAAATCATCCTGCGCCGCCTTCTGGATGCACACAAGGACGAGCTGCAGGTGATCCTCCACGCTGCATCACAGCCGCATTTTTCGGAGAAGCTGACCGCCTTCTTCCATCAGCTCGACATGTTTCTCGTCACAGAAGACGACCTCCTTGCCGCCTCGCAGAGGGAAGGCGAGACACCGCTGGGGAAAAAGCTCGCTGACCTCTCCCTCTTATATAAAGCATACCACGACTATCTGCGTATGCATTTTGCTTATGAAGGGAGCCTCTTCGACCTTCTCGCACGGGAGATCCCCAAATCAGAGAAGCTCCGTGGCTCCCACATCTGGATCGATGGCTTCAACGGCATGGCGCCGCAGAAGATCCGCATCGTGTCCGCGCTCGTTCACACAGCCGAGGAAGTCACCATGACACTGCAGATGGACAGTCCGGAAGAGGCGGCGGAAAATCCGAACTTCGCCCGGCCGTATCAGCTCTACAGCCAGCTGCAGGGCGCGATCCGCCATTCCTCCTCCATCGTGCTCACGGAAGAAAAACGCTTCCGCACCAGCGACCTTTCTCTCATGGCACGCCATTTCTTTGAACGCCACGCACGCCCCCGCCCGGAGGACGGGCGCGTAAAGGAGGGACTCCACCTCATCACCGCAGCAAGCCCGAAGGAAGAAGTGGATCTCATTTCACGCACCATCACATCGCTCGTCCGAGACAAAGGCCTTCGCTACCGTGACATCCTCGTCCTCTCGCGTACACCGGAAAACTACAGCGACCTCTTTACCCGCTCCTTTGCCACTTACGGCATCCCCGGCTTCATCGATGAGAAGCATCCCATGAATAACCACCCGCTCGTGATGCTCACCTCCTTCCTGCTGCAATTTCTCGCAAAGGAAACAGGCAGAAGGAACGCAGGCTGGCAGCGTCTCACCCTCTTTCGTCTCTTGAAGACCTCGCTCCTGCCTGAATTCTCACAGGAAGAGATCGACCGACTGGAAAACTACGTCCTTTCCCGCCGCATCCGGCCCTGGCAATGGCATGACAGCTGGGAGCAGCGCAGCTGCCGCGATCTCGATGAGACGCCCCCGCCGCTGTCCGAGGCCGAGCTCGCCGAGCGCCGCCGCGTGAATGAATGGCGCACGCGCCTCACCTCCCTTTTAGATCCGCTTTCCGAAGCGTGGAGATCCGCTGTCTCCGCCAAAGACCGCGCGGCCATACTCTACCGCTTTCTCCTCAGCGAGAAGGTGCCACACACCCTGTCGGCATGGGATGAAGCCGCCTTTGAAAAGACCGGCCTTCGCCCCCATCTGCAGGTCTGGAAGAAGGTACTGGGCCTTTTGGATGAGATCGTCCACGTCGCAGGGGATGAGGCGATGACAGCGGAAGATTTCCGCGCCCTCTTCGAAGACGGTCTCTCTGCCCTCACCTATTCCACCATCCCTCCGACACTCGACCATGTGACCGTGACAGGCATGGACCGCGGCTATGCGATGGAAGCGAAGGTCGTCTTCATTCCCGGCGTGATCGAAGGCGAATTTCCCAAGCGCGTCGAAGAGAGCGGCTTCTTCTCCGCATGGGAAAAGCAGGCTCTCTCTGAAAACAGTCAGCTCACCTTCGGGAATGATCTCATGCAGATGATCCATCAGGAGCAGTTCTTCGTCTATCTCGCCCTCACCCGCGCCTCCGATGCGCTCTACCTCACCTCCCCATCGCTCGGAAGTGACGGAAAAGAATGCGAGCCCTCCTTCCTGACCCTCCAGCTTTCCAAGCTCGGCTACAGCTCAGAATGCGCCGCCGCTCACGCTCCCACGCTGGAGGATCCCGACCACAGCTTCTTTGCCAACCCCGAGGAAGCCCTCTCGCTCCTTCCCCGCCTTCTGCAGGAAGGCCTGCCTGAAAGCACCTCCCCCTGGCTCGCACTCGCCCGCTGGGCGATGAACAGTCCCCACTGGCAGCGCATCCTTTCCGAAAAGCTTCGCGCCCTCTCCTACAGCAATACCCCCGACGCCCTGCCGCAGGAGCTCGCCCGCGCCCTCTTCCAGCCCGGCGGCCGCTACGTAAGCTCCATGACACGTCTGGAGACCTATCGCAGCTGTCCCTACAAGTATTTCCTCCAGTACGGCCTTGCACTGGAAGCCCGTGATGAAGGAGAGATCCAAAGCCTGGACCTTGGCAACTACCTTCACGCAGGTCTTCACCAGTTCGGCAGCACACTCACCCTGCAAAAAAGGCAGTGGCGCGACGCCAGTGATGATGACATCCGCGAGATCTCCTCCACCATCGCAGGCGCCCTCTCCGAAAAGATGAAGTACGGCATACTCTCCTCCGATGCCACCTCCCGCTACACGAAAAGAAGCCTCGACCGCACCTTCCGGGAAACGCTCACCTTCCTTCGCTCGTGGAGCCAGAGAAGCGAATTCGATACCAAAGACCTTGAGAAAGCCTTCTTTTTCCACCTTGCCAAAGAAGACGGTGAGACACTCACCATTTCAGGAAAGATCGACCGCTTCGATGTGAAGGACGATGCCGTCGCCATCTTTGACTACAAGACCGGCCATACCGAAGCCTCGCTCGCAGAGATCGTCGCCGGACTGAAGCTCCAGCTCCTCACCTACCTTCTCGCCGTCGAGCAGGAACATCCCGAAGAGCCGCTTCTTCCCGCCGCGCTCATGTATATCTACCTGTCGGGCAATGTCACCAAGGTCGAGCAGGTCCCGCCGAATGGAAACGTCAACCTTTCTGAAAAGGATCACGCCTCCGGCTACGTCCTCGCAGATCCGGATCTTCTCCGCGCCCTCGACAAGGACGCCGGCGAAAACGACTCCTGCCTGCCTGTGAAATTTAATAATGACGGCAGCCTCCGCAAGGGATCCGCTGCCACCCTGACGAAAGAACAATTCTCCGCCCTCCTTGCCATTGTCAGGAAAAACATTCTCTCTCTCCACAGCCGCATGATCGCAGGCGACATCTCCATCTGTCCTGCCAGCTACAAAGGCACTGCCCCCTGCCGCTACTGCCCCTACCACACCATCTGCCGCTTCGACCCTGGCCGAGAGGAAGAGAGCTATGACTACGTGCGCCTGCCGAAGGACAGCGAGCTGAAGAAAGAGCTTGAGGAAAGGGCGAAGAAATAAGGATTCAGGTTGATGGGTTCAGGGTTCAGGTTAGCGGTGCGGCGCAAAACAATAAAAAGCGCCGCGAATGAAATAATATAAGTATTTCGCACATATCGCAGAGCCCCCTTCCTCAGGAAGGGGGCGCCCGTAGGGCGGGGAATAGGGCAACGGTTGCGCAGGCAGTCAGCCAGTACAGATGGGACTGACTACGGAATAAGAAGCATCATCAAAGTTGTTTCTCTTGCATAGCGTAGTCAGCCTCATTCATAGCGGTCGACTACCTGCACACTGGTCTCCCTATCCCCCTGCCTCCCTTTCCTATGGAAAGGGAGCACGATACGGGAAAAACCGCCTGTTTCAAAACTCCGCGGCGCTTCTATTTTATGATGCGCCGCTCCACCAACCTGAACCCCGAACCCTGAACCCGTCAACCTTTCACACCCATTTCTCATTTCTAATTTCTCATTGTTCTAAAGGAGTCATCATGAGTTGGACACCCCAGCAGGAAGAGGCCCTGCGCATCCGAAATAAAAACCTCCTCTTATCCGCCGCCGCGGGCAGCGGAAAGACCGCCGTCCTGACGGAACGCATCACCCGCCTCGCGGCAGACCCCGAAAGTCACACAGGCATCCATGAGCTCCTGGTGCTGACCTTCACAAAAGCCGCAGCCAGCGAGATGAAGTCCCGCATTTCCGCCTCTCTCACCCGTGAGCTCGAGGCCGCAGATGCCGCCAAGGACCTCCCGCTCGTCCGCCATCTGGAGCGACAGATCTCGCTCCTTTCGAGCGCGCAGATCTCCACACTGGACGCCTTCTTCCAGTCCCTCGTGCGTCAATATTTCTACCTGCTCGATCTTGACCCGAAGACACGCATCATGGCCGATGAAAATGATGCGCGCATTCTCGCCGATGATGTACTGACAGAAGTCCTCGAGCGCTGGTATGAGGAGGAAGATCCTGATTTCCTCACCACCTGCGACCTCTTTGCAAGCGGCCATCAGGACCAGGCCCTGCGCCAGATGATCCTGCGCATGCACCGCTACGCCTCCTCCATGCCCTTCCCAGACGTCTGGCTCACGCGCCTCCCTTCCGCCTATGAGATCCCCGAGGATGCCACGCTCGACACCCTCCCATGGACGCAGCCCATCCTATCCGAGCTCATCGACACCGCTGGAAAGATCTGTGACCTGTACCGGCAGAGCTTCTCCCTGCTGGATCTGCATGACATCGCGCGCGATGTCTACGGCGAGACGCTCAGCCAAGAGTACGCCTTCTTCCACCTGGCAGGCACTCTACGCCATGCCCTCCTTTACCCCGAAAAAAATGTCGGGCCTCTCCGCTGCCAAAGCCAAAGCCTACGGCATCAAGTCCACGGATTTCAACAGATCTCCGGAAGCGGAAGCGATCAAAACGCTTCGCGACATGGCCAAAGATACCTATAAGAAAAAGCTCCTCCCCTTTCTCTCCATTACGCCCTCGCAATGGATCAAAGAGACCCGCGCCATGGCCCCGGAAGTCAAAGTCCTCTCCGCGCTTGCGCTCGACTTCGGACGCAGCTACCTTGCAAGGAAGAAACAAGAAGGCGTGATGGAATTCAATGACCTCGAGCATTATACGCTCTCCCTTCTGCTCGATACGGAAGATCCTGCCTTCACCCCCGAGCACGCCGAAGACTTCCCCTCCGAAGCCGCACTCTCCATCCGAAGAAACTACAAGGAAGTCATGATCGACGAGTATCAGGATACGAATGGCATTCAGGAGCTCATCACCACCCTCCTCTCGAACGGGCATAACCGTTTCCTTGTCGGCGACATCAAGCAGAGCATCTACCGCTTCCGACAGGCAGACCCCACGATCTTCCTTTCCAAGTACCACCGCTTCCTGAAAGACGGTGAAGGCGGTCAGCGCATCGACCTGAACCGCAACTTCCGAAGCGATGCCGCCGTCCTCTCCTCCATCAACTATCTTTTCCGGCAGCTCATGACAGAGAAAAATCTGGAGCTCACCTACGGCGACGCCGAAGCCCTCTCCCCGGGACGATACGAAGAAACACGCCCGGAAAACTACGTCGGCGGCCGCGTCACGATCGAACTCATCGATGGCAGCGAACTCGCCGAGACGGACCGGCCCGAGCTCAAGGAGATCTCCACGATCGACGCCGAAGGCCGCCTCATCGCCAGCCATATCGAGAGCCTCATCCAAGAAGGACGGCAAGTGATGAATAAGGACGGCACCTTCCGTCCCATCCGGTATGGAGACATCGTGATCCTCCTCCGCTCCATCGCCTCGAAAGGCCCCGCCCTGCTCAAGATCCTGAAGGAGCATCACATCCCTGCCGTCTCCTCTAGGGACGATGACTATGTGAAGAATCTGGAAGTACAGACACTCATCGCTCTCCTTCAGATCCTGGATAACCCGCTGCAGGACCTGCCGCTCACCGCCGTGCTCCGCTCCTTCTTCGTAGGGCTCACGGAGACAGACCTCGCCCGTCTCCGTCTCCTCATGAAAGAAAACGAGGCAGACCATCTCTTCCCGCTCCTCGAAAAAGCCGCGCCCCTACTCTCCATAGAAAAGGCCGACGCCCTGTCCGCCTTCCTCACCCACTTTAGCGCATGGCGCGAGCATGCCGTGCAAGGCGGCATCGCACCACTCCTTCAAGAGATCTGGGAGGACACCGACTACCTCACCTACGTCTCCGGCCTTCCCGGCGGACATGCCCGCCGCGCCCACCTGCTTTCCTTCTATGAGCTCGCCCGCGCGCGCGACACAGGCACGCACAACGGTCTCTACCCCTTCCTCACAGAGCTGTCGAGCCTGCTCAAGGGCGATGGCCGTTTCCAGACAAAGACCGACGCCGCCTCTACCGATGCCGTCCGTATCATGACCATCCACAGCAGCAAAGGGCTGGAATTTCCAGTCGTCTTTCTCGCCGACCTCGCGAAAAACTTCAATGCCTCGGACATGACCGGCATCGCCCTCTGCCACAAAGGGCTCGGTCTCGGTATCCAATACTTCGACATCGAAAGACGCCTGCGCTGGCCCTCCCTCTACTGGTACGCCGTCCGCGCCGCCTCCGAGCGTGAAAGCCGTGCCGAAGAAGCACGCCTCCTCTACGTCGCCATGACCCGTGCCCGCGATACCCTCTACCTCACCGCTTCCGTCAAGGACGCGAAAAAAGTGCTCGCCGCCTGCATGACCCCGCTCGCCGGCAGCGGAAATGATACGCCACTCCCGCTCCCCTCGCACCTCATCTCCCATGCCCGCTCCTACCTGGACTGGATCCTCCCCGCCGCGCTCCACCACAGAGACCTCTCCCCTGTCTGGAGCCGCCTCGAGAAGATCCCCTCCTTCCAAGGCGATGCTGCGGGCGACCACTCCCACTTTGATTTCCGCATCATCTCCCAGAAAGACCTGCTCACAGAAAGCGAGAAAGCCCTCCTCGAAGAGAGTGAGAAGCCGGAAACGGCGAAGGAAGAAAAGGACGCATCCCCCGCCTTCGATAGAGAGGCCTTCCTCGCCCATCTTCCGGAAACCGTCCCTGACTGGCTCTCCCGACAGCTCACCTGGCACTACGCCTTCCCCGGCGCGACAGCGACCCCGGCCAAACTCACCGCCACCGCCGCCGTCAAGCTCCGCGAAGAGGCTGAATATGCCGGAGGCGAGGCGCCCTACGCATCCTCTATCCTTGCGGGCGACCTCGATGGCGCAGCAAAGACAAAAGATCTTCCTGCTGACTACAGCACGCCGCCCGCCTTCCTAAGCGAGGACGCCCCCCTGTATAGCGGCACCTCCTTCGGCACCCTCATGCACAAGGCGATGGAAATGATCGACTTCACCGCCCTTTTCCCCACCGAAGACGCCCTCAGAAAACACATCCGCGCCCTTTCTGATAAGCACGTCTTCACCGAAGAGGAGACGAAGGTCCTCCTCTCCCATCGAAAAGATCGCAATCCCGTAGAAGCCCTCCTCACCTTTGCCCAAAGCCCCCTCGCCGCTTTGATGCGAAGAGCCGCTGCCGTAAGGAAGGAAATGCCCTTCTCCATCCTCCTTCCCGCCCGTTCCTTCTACCCGCAGTGCGAAGAGGGCGAGACCCTCTTCCTGCAGGGCATCATGGACTGCCTCGTGGAAGAAGCAGACGGCCTCACCATCATCGACTACAAGACCGACCGCACCATGACCGAAGAAGAGCTGAAAGCCCATTACAAGATCCAGCTCCAGGTCTACGGCGAATCCGCCGAGAAATTGCTGGGAAAGCCCGTCAAGCACCTCTACCTCTGGTCCTTCACCTTCGGGAAAGAGATCGAAGTCGCGCGATGGGAGACGGGGGACGAGTGACTAGTGACTGGTGACTGGTGACTGGTGACTGGTAGCTAGGGATTAGGAATCTCAAGTGCAGGGAAGACTAAGAGACTAAAAGACATCAGTCTCTCTCGTATCGTCATTTCGAGCGAAGCGAGAAATCTTTGTCATTCTCGTTCAAACGGCTCCCATCAGACAAACTCAAACGGGAAACCTGCTACCCGCTCACCTTCGAGCATCGCCCGCCTTTATACTGCGGCGCAGTCGCTTCTCCAAGCATATCCTTTTGATTTCTCGTGGACAAATCGCATACCGCTTTATATAATATCTACATCATTTTATGATTATACATTTTAGAAGAGGCGATAAGAATGAAAACTTGGAAAAAGGGATTGGCACTGGCCGCAGCGGCCGTGCTCGCACTTGGACTTGCATCCGGCTGCGGCAGCGAGAAGAAGGCGGACTCGGCATCGGGCAAAGCCCCGCTGAAAGTGGCTACGAATGCGACGTATGTGCCTTTTGAATTTAAATCCAAAGATGGAAAAGACTATACCGGCTATGAGATCGACGTAGTGCGCGCGGTAGCGAAAGAACTAGGCCGCGATGTAGAATTCAAGAACATTGCATTTGACGGGCTCATCCCGTCTCTGCAGTCGCATGAAGTCGACATGACGGCTTCCGGCATGACAGCCACGAAAGAAAGAGCCGGCAAGATCCTCTTCGCCGCCCCATTCTATGCGACGAAGCTCGCAGTCGTGACCCCGAAGGACAGCCCGATCCACTCTGTCGAAGACATGCAGGACGGTGCCGAAGTCGCCGTACAAATGGGTACGACTGCCGCGTACTATGCCCAGGATAAGGGCATGAAGATCCGCGGCTTCGACCATGCATCGGATATCGTGATGGAACTCAAAGCAGGCGGTGCAAAGTCGGGCATCCTCGACAAACCGGCCGCAGACTACTTCGTCGCGACAGACGGCAAGGACAATTTCCGCGTAGTCGATGTGCCGGACTCCAAAGTCCAGTACTTCGCCTTTGGCTTCAATAAAGACAACAAAGAACTGCAGCAGCAGGTCAATAAAGCCATCGCCGACCTGAAGCAGAAGGGTACGCTGAATGAACTCCACGAAAAATGGTTCAAGACGCCCGTACCGGAAATGCCAGCCACCTGCGAAGAAGCGCTGGGGTTATAAGACATATAAGCCAATCAAAAAGACTCGTGAGATCTCACGAGTCTTTTTTACTGCCCAGTCACCAGCGACTATTTGATCGCCACACCCTTGGTATCCTTGATGAAGAAAAGGACATTAAGTGCTGCCGCGAGGTACACGCAAGACAGCAGAGCGAAAGCCGCAGAGAAGCCATTCGCCTGTGCCAGCGCACCAATGATCGCCGGGGCAAAACCGCCGACCGCACGGCCCGTATTGAAAATGAAATTCTGCGCCGTCGAGCGCGCATCCGTCGTATAGTTTTCAGAAAGCAGCGTACCATAGCCGGCCATCATGCCATTGCAGAAGAAGCCGAGCATCGCACCGCCGAAGAGCAAGAGGAGCGGCGTGCCCAGATTGACATACACATACACCATCGCTGCCGCGCACACGTAGAAGAGCAGGTACGGTTTCTTACGGCCGAAACGGTCCGAGAGATAACCGAAAACATAAATGCCTGCGATCATACCGATGACCGTGACAACCATCCAGCCGGACATCGACTTTGTGGAAAGGCCGTGCTCCTTCAGAAGGATCATCGGCAGCCACACCATAATGCCGTAATAGCCGAAATTCTGCACACTCGTCATGATGGTGAGAGAAATCGTGGTCACCGTCTTCGACGGGCTGGAGAACAGATGCGCGAGAGGGAACTTGCTTGCTTCCTCGAGCTCTTCCTCTTCTTCCGCCGTCAGCGTCTCTCCAGCCGCCTTTCTTGCCTTCAGCTGCTTCTTCAACTCTTTGCGCTTCAGCCACATCGGTGGTTCCTTCAAGCCATGGCGCGCCCATGCCGCCAGCAGCGCCGGGATAACGCCCACAAGGAAAAGGCCTCTCCATCCGTAATCCGGAAGAACGACAGCCGCCAGGATCGCAGCGAGTACAGCCCCCGCCTGCCAGCCCATCGCCACGCCCGCCGTAGCACGCGCGCGCTTCGCTGCCGGCCAGGTCTCCGTGACCAGCGTCATGCCGATCCCGTATTCCCCGCCAAGGCCGAGCCCTGCGAGGAAACGAAGGATATTGAGATGCATGACATTGTCGGCAAAAGCGCAGGCACCGGTGAAGATCGAGAAAATGATGATGGTCAGTGCAAAGGTATGCACACGACCGAAGTAATCCGCAAAGACGCCGAAGAGATATCCGCCAAGGACCGTACCGATCAGCGTGTACGTCGCGATCAGCCCGCCTTCCCCGAGCGTCAGACCAAACTCCGCAACGATCGCTGCCATGGCAAAGGACAGGATCAAAACATCCAGTCCATCCATCGCATACCCGACGATCGAAGCCCACATGACCTTCCATCGT
>OLXE01001495.1_pt1 | contig 10268 bp, 9 predicted proteins | sample 1644571 | NCBI WGS metagenome assembly OLXE01 (sample SAMEA103958161, study PRJEB25191) | human gut metagenome | biome: human-associated habitat [ENVO:00009003]; feature: intestine environment [ENVO:2100002]; material: feces | place: Germany | collected 2013/2015
TGGCGTATTATGTTAGGAAAAGTATCATTCAAAGAACTGTTTTTAAATTTAGAATTTTTTAGGGATGAATATCCTGGTACTTTTTTGTCTGCCAAGCTTTATCGGAAGATGTTTTTAAAATCAGATGTTACATTTGCTTATAATTATATTTATCCGTTTGATCCGTTAAAAATTCGTTTCTTGCCTGAGGGGATTACTGCTCTTGTTAGTATAACACCTGATTATAGTTGTGTATTGAAATCAGATCTTCGTCGTATTAAGCAAGAGATTACTTTTCACAATGAAGAGGATAAATTTGTTGATACAGTATATGGTATTATTGATGCGGTAGAGGCGAAAGCTGATAAAATAAAGAAACGTCAAAGCTGCAATGAAAGAGAGCATTTTCTTTCTGCTTTTTTCCCAGAGATTTTATATCGTGATTGTATATCTTTGGATGAGGCTATTCAGAAAATATTGTTTTATAATGCTTTGTTTTGGCAGGCACGTCATTGGCATAATGGTCTAGGACGTTTAGATTTAATATTGAATCAGTATTATATAAGAGATGTGGAGTTAGGTATAGAAACCTATGAAAGTGCGAAAAGAAGATTGAAAGATTTTTGTCTCCTTCTAGGTTATCATACAAAATTTAAAAGTCCAGGACTTATTGGTGATACTGGTCAGTATATTCTTCTGGGTGGTATAGATAAGGAAGGGAATAATGTTGAAAATGACATAACGTATATGTTTCTTGAAATCTTTACGGAAATAAAAGTACCTGACCCTAAACTTATATTTAGAGTTAATGACAAAACTTCTACTGAAATATGGAATCTTTGTATCAAATGTTTGTCTAATGGTTGTGGTTCTCCTTTATTTATGAATGAAACTTTGATAATGAACAATATGGTGGAGTTTGGTTATGAGCGTGAGGATGTCTGGAATCTAGGAACTTCAGCTTGTTGGGAGCCATTAGTAATTGGCAAATCGTCTTGTCAGAATAATCCTTTTAAAAGTATTGTGCTCTGTGATTCCCTTTATCGTGTATTAAAAAAAGGGCGAGATTTTTATTCTTTTCAATCTTTGTTATTAGCTGTAAAGAACGACTTAGCTATAGAGGTTCCATTAGTTATAGAAGATTTGAATTATGATTACTCGCCGTTGATGTCGCTTTTTGATTCAGATTGTTTGAATAAAGGAAAAGATTTTTCACATAAAGGAACTAAATATATGTACCAAGGTGTGCAACTTTTAGGATTGCCTAATCTAGTTAATTCGTTGCTAAATATTAAGAAGTATGTGTTTGATAGGCACTTGATAACTTTAGATGATTGTCTTAATGCTATTGCCAATAATTATGAAGGGTATGAGGATTTGAGACTATTATTTTTGGGAACAAGTGATGAGAAATTTGGTTCTACGTCTGCTGAAGTTCTTGATGTTTGTAATCAGTTAATAGAATGTGTTAGTCATGCTATAGAACCTTTAAGAGCTAATGGTAATGCTGTGAAGTTTGGTCTTAGTTCTCCTGCTTATTTATTCCAGTCTGTTGGAAGTCCTGCAACTCTTGATGGAAGAAAATCCGGTGAACCCTATGCTGTACATATTTCACCAATTTCTTCTTCTATAGATATCAATGAGATACTCCGGTTTGCAGGTAGATTGAATTATCCTTATAATTGTTTAAATGGTAATGTAGTTGATTTTATTATTCCTTTATCTTATCAAAAGCAACCTGAAAAGTTGGTATCAATAATCCGTGATGCTTTTTCTCATGGTCTTTTTCAATTACAATTGAATATGTTAGATCGGCAGGTTTTGGTTGATGCTAAATCTCATCCAGAGAAATATCCTGATCTTGTGGTAAGGGTATGGGGATTTAGTGCTTACTTTAATGATTTACCAGAAGAATACAAGGATAATTTAATAGCTCGTGCGGGGATATATGAAACAGCTTGAGGTTACGGCTATTCAACGTGGTTGTGTATATGACGGTATGGGTGTCAGAACCACAGTCTTTTTGAAAGGATGCCCTTTTTCTTGTCCGTGGTGTTGTAATCCTGAAACTTTATATAGTTCTCCATTATTTTTTATAGATAATCAGAAATGTATCAAAGAGAAAGGTTTGTCGTCTTCACTTTGTAGGAAATGTATTCGTAATGGTGGTTTTGATACCTTGGAGTGTTGTCCTTTTGGAGTTTCAGAAGCTACTAGTCGGTTATTGTCTGTTGAGGAATTAGCTAATTATTTATTGAGGGATAAAGATTTATTCTATTTGAGCGGCGGCGGAGTTACTTTTTCCGGTGGTGAACCGATTATTCATATTCCAAATTTACTTCCTCTTTTAGAGATACTTAATAGCGAACAGATTAATTGCACAATGGAAACTACTTTGTATTGTAAAAATGATAGAGGGATATTAGGAATTATACCTTATGTAGATGAATGGATTGTTGATTTAAAATTGCAACAGGAAAATTATAGAGAAGATTATGATGATGTTATAATGCATAATTTACAAATTTTAAGAGATTCGAATGCAAATATTTTATATCGACTTGTTTTTATAGATTCGATGGATGCAAATGAAATTGTGAAAAGATTGAAGAAAATAGATGTCTTAAGCATTGAGGTTTTAAAATGTCATGCTCTTGCAGAATCTAAATACCATAAATTAGGGTTATCGTTTAAAGGTTATGTACCTTCTGAAAAGTATTATTCTGATTTTGTTAATGCTTTATTAATGGTGGGAATTGAAACTAAAAAGGTTGCATTATAATATTTTAAAGTATAGGTTTCAAAGGGGGGTATAATAAGTTATTGATGTTATGCGAAAGAATTATGAAATAGCTTAGAAATTAAAGTATCTAATTATCGAATTGTAGTATCTGAGTTAATATAGTATGGATAAAAGAATAGCTTGTATTGTTGTTACCTATAATAGGAAAGAACTACTTTTTAATTGTATTCAACATATATGTAATCAGTCCTATAGACCTGAAACTATTTATGTTATTGACAATGCTTCTACAGATGGGACATTGGAAATGGCTGATAAAATGAAAAAAATAGCACAAGGATTGAATTTTAAATATGTACGATTAGAAAAGAATTTAGGAGGTGCTGGTGGTTTTTATACAGGTTTAAAAATGGCACATGAAAGTGGAAAATTTGATGCTTATTGGGTCATGGACGATGATGGAATACCCGAAAAGAATTGTCTTAAACAATTGTTGCAGTATTATCCTCAGTATGATTTTTTGTCTCCAATGGTTCTTTCTGTTGATGATCACAGTAAGTTGGCTTTTAATTATCATGGGAGATTTGAATCAGATGAATTGATTGCTACATTTGGGAATGTAGTACCAGAATATTCTTGTCCTTTTAATGGTATTTTATTATCAAGAAAACTTGTAGATAAGATAGGCTATCCTATACCTCAATTATTCATTTGGGGGGATGAAAGAAATTATACATTAAGAGCAAAAGATTCTGGAGCTGTTATAGTTACAATAACTTCTGCTATTCATTACCATCCTAGTGATAAAATGACTTTTTCACGAACCTTATTTAATAAGTCAATAGTTACGGTTCCCAATAAGTGGAAAGGTTATTGTTATTGGCGAAATACGGTATTTAACGGTAAAGGACGGATGAGTTTGAAGAACTATTTTTCTTTTTATGTTTATAATGCTTATTATTATTTATTTATAGCTAAGGATTGGGGATGGTTTCGATGTTTTAATGAAGCCTTTTTTTCGGGATTTAAGAAATGTCCAGATGAAGGATTTAGAAAATATATGCCTTAAATCTATTGTAAAATACTGTTTTTTTGTAATAATTTATAACTAGAGGGCGAATCATGACATTTTATGATATTGAATATATAATTATTATTGTAGTTTTAATCTCTGTGTTTTTTATAGGTCTGAAGTCTAGAAGTATAGAATATGATAAATTGTATTTACCATTTGTAATAGATAAACAAATGGCAGTTGCATTAAAAGGACTTGCATGTGTTCTTATTTTGCTAGGGCATTGGGGACAGAGAAAATTTGATGTTGATATGCCCTGGGGAGTTAGTAAAGTGGTTTGGAATACTACAGCTAACATAGGTTTAGTTTGGTTTATGTTTTTTTCTGGATATGGAATGTCTTTGAAAAAAGGTACAGAAGAGGTCGGGTTAGATAGGTGGTGGCATAGGATGAAAAAAAATATATGTTCCTCTTTTTTTTGTTTCTGTTATTTCTGTAGTATTGTATGTCATTCTGCCCGATTGTTTTTCAATTGGAGAAATAAAGCAGCTATGGATACCCGAAACGATTCATCAATTGCATAATTTTTCGATGTCTGATATGTTGTCAATAATAAAAAACATGTTAGGCTGGGGGGATTGGTATGTAGCTTGTATATTAATGTTTTATACAATTTTTTATTTTGCAGTTTATATATCGTGTAAATATAAATTAAATACTACCATTCTTTTAGCGATATTTTTTTGTATTTATTATATATGGGCATATTTTTATTATGGTCCGTTAGAAGGTCACTATTATAGGTATGTATGGGCTTTTTTATTTGGGCATGCAGTGGCAAAGAGAACAAAAGTATCATGGATAGTGGTAGTCGTTTCTTTGTTTACATGGTATTGTGAGGGTAAAATACTTTGGGCGTGTTTTATAATAGGTATTGCAATTTTATTTTTATGTTCATATTTGAATTTAAAATATGAAATGCAAAGCAAATGTTTGCTGTTTTTAGGTGGCATTTCATACTTCTATTACTTGTCCCATATAAGGGTAGGATATGTTTTTATAACGTATATGCAGATAGATAGTATCATTGTATGGTGTATACTTACAACTTTAATAGCATACTTGTTTAATAAAGCCTATTTTTATGTAGTGAAATAATATTATCTTTTTTCCTTTATATGGAATTAAATGAACAGACGAATTCTTGGATTGATGAACAGTCATACAAAGATGAGTTTGAACGTGTGGAACAATTTAAGAAAAGAAATGAGTTTATAAATATGAAGATACTTTGGTTGAGTGGTAATCCTGCATTGTATAAGCGTAAATCTATGATAGACGGTGGGTGGATAGGAACTTTGCAAAAAGAAATTGTAAAAGAGAATATAGACTTAGCTATTGCTTTTCCTTACTTGAAAGATGATAGTTCATCTGAAGAAGATGGCGTAAAATATTATCCTATGTATTTGCCTAAGTGGAAAAAGAGAATTTGGTACTTTAATCAAAAGAAAGTGAATGGCTTTTTTCTACATAAAATAAAGCAGATTATTGGTGATTTCAGACCGGATATTATACATTGTTGGGGAAGTGAACTTTGTTATGGTCTGATAGCTCAGTATATAAGTATACCTGTGGTAATGCATATTCAGGGAATCATCAATCCCATTTATCAAGCATTTCGTCCGGCTGGTATGGACGGATTTTCAATATTGAAAGCTTCTGATTATAATTTGTTGAAATATTATAAACTTTATTGCCGTGCGAATGTGGTTATGAAACATCAAGCTACAAGAGAAAGGGATATGCTGAAACATATCAAGTATTTCATTGGAAGAACTGAATGGGATAGACAAGTGACTCGACTCATGTCTCCGGAATCTACTTATTATTATTGCTCGGAAGCCTTACGCACCCATATAACAAATTCTCCTAAATGGACATGTAATTCAAAACGTAAGTTGATAATTTCTTCAACTATTTTACCTCCCTTATATAAAGGAGCTGATGTAATATTAAGAACTGCTAGTATTTTAAAGACCTCGTATAAAGGTGATTTTGAATGGAATATTTATGGAATGAATAGTATACATCTACAAGAGAAATTTACGGGTATAAAGAGCGGACAGGTAAATGTGTTTTGTAGAGGAAAGGTGGGGCCGGATATCCTATCAGAAAAGTTATTAAAGTCAGATGTTTTCGTTCATCCGAGCTATATAGATAATAGTCCTAATAGCGTTTGTGAAGCACAATATTTAGGTGTGCCAGTGATTGCAACGTATGTTGGTGGAATTCCCTCATTAATAGCAGATGGTGCTGGTTTGCTAGTACCTGCTAACGATGTATATCAGACCGCATGGAACATTATTCGTTTGAAAAAGGATATTGATTTAGCAGAATCTATAAGTGAGAAAGAAATTACACTAGCAGAAAAAAGGCATAACCTGAAAACTATAGTAAATGATTTATTGGGGGTTTATGAACAGATAAAAAGAAAAAATACAGATGAAATATGATGTTGTAATTCCTGTAGCAGGAAAAGATATAGGGTTTATATCTAAAGTTGTTAAATATATAAGGCAATGTTTTAATGATGCAGATGTTGTGTATATCATAACTAGTGTTAGATATATTGACAAACTTGTAAATTTGTTAAAACGATATGAGCGATGTATTGTACTTGATGAAAATACACTTATTCCTGGCTTGACTTTTGATAAGCTAACAAAATTATTGCGTTTGCATAAAGAGGGCTTATCAACAGGGTGGTTTTTCCAGCAGTTTTTAAAATTAGGTTTTGCAAAGACAAAATATGCAGGTGAATATTACTTGACTTGGGATGCTGATACTTTACCTCTTTCTCATATTGAATTTTTTGATGGGAACCATCCATATTTTACTCGAAAATATGAGTATAATGAGAATTATTTTTTTACAATAGAAAGAATACTGGGAATGCAAAAAAAAACAAACTTTTCTTTTATAGCAGAGCATATGATGTTCAATTCAAGAATAGTGAAGCAAATGCTTGGCGAGATAGAAGGAGCTCCTGTTGATGGTGATAGTTGGTATGAGAAAATAATAAATGCGGGAAACTATGAATCTGTGCTACCTACGTTTTCGGAATTTGAGACCTATGGAACCTATGTAATGTATAACTATCCGGATTTTTATCATATACGTCAGTTGAATACTTTCCGATGCGGTGGTTATATACAAGGTTATAATATTACAGATGCTAAGCTTCAAGAGATTTCATTTGATACAGATACAATATCTTTTGAAATACGTCACGAGCCTCTTTTCCCGTATAATTTATTTAATAAAATAGTATTATTGAAAATGAAGATAGCAAAGGCTAAAAATCGTTCTTTAATGGGGAATCTTGAGAAAGTTGTGAAACTGATAAAAAATAAGTGTTGGGGTAATAAATCTCAAGAAGAATATTTGGAAAAAATTACTCGGATAAAAAAATAAGCGTATTTTTATTATTAAAAGAGGATCTTCATATTAAGATGTCGCTCTTTATGTTTGGTTTTGAGCAATATAACTATTAGATAAAAATTATATATGTTAGAAACTAAGATTTCGTATCAATATGAAAAATGGGATTATTTTGTAGTACTGACTTTTGTATTAACAACAGGAACTATTATTTGGTTTCATTACTTGTCTCCAGGACTTTCTTTATCTTTTTATTTCTTAATTGCAACTATTAATTTGTTAGTTAGAGATAGAAAAATTAGGCTAGTTAGGAATCTTTCTTTCTATTATTGTATTTATATATTTATAATAGCTTTGTTGGGAGGAGTTCTTTTTTATAGTCATTACGTGGAAAATGCAACAATCGGATATTTAATTTCTGCAATATCTTCATATTTGATAATTTCCACTTACAGCTTTGTGTACTTTAAGAAAATATTAACCAATGTGGTGTTTTATATTACATTGATTGGAGAATTAGTCTTTATTTTGTCTGAATTTGATTTATTGCCTTTGCAAAGTATTGTTATAGCAGGTGATGTTAAAATTATTTTTTATGGGTATTCATTAGGTTGGCCTAATTTATTTCATAGATTTGCAGGGCTTTGGCATGAACCTGGAGCGTGCCAAATAATTTTGAATACTGTTATTTGTTTGCATTATCATGAGTTTGTAACATGGACATGGCAGAAAAATCAATTGTTGAAAATGATAATTATAATAATAGGAGTATTGTTAACTCAGTCTACGGGTGGCTATTTCGTTTTTATGTTATTTATGCTAAATGTAATGTTTGGTGTGAAATTTAAATATAAGCATGCCATGTTTCTTAAATTATTGTTATTCATTTTAGGAGGGGTTATTATTTGGCATTTGTATCATTCACCTATAATACAAGAAAAAATATTTAGTGATGAAAATGGTAATGAAAGCATGTCAAAAATTCAAAGGACTACTGAAAATTTAGCAATGTTTCAAATGTTTTTAGAAAGACCTATATGGGGGTGGGGATTGGGAACACATGAGCAAATTGAAATGTTTGACAAGTTAGATAATGGGGGATGTAGTAATGGTGTATTGTATATGTTATGTTCTTGGGGAGTAGTATGGTTTTTTCCATTTTTATGGATGGTGTATAGAAATATGAAACAAATGTATGGACATTTCTTTATGATAATGCTTCTTGCGTTTTTTTTGATGCAAAGTAATGAAAGATATTTAGAGTTTCCTATGTCATTCATTTTTGTATTTCAATTTAAAAGAGAGGGTATATATGGATAAGAGTTCTTTGAAAATATCAATTATTACTGTATGCTTTAATGCGTCTAATACGATTGAAGAAACTATAATATCTGTTGTAAAGCAAACTTACAAGAATATTGAATATATTATAATTGATGGAGGAAGTTCTGATCAGACAAATAATATAATAGATAAATATAGTGAATTTATTTCTTACTATTGTTCCGAACCTGATGATGGAATTTATGATGCAATGAATAAAGGACTAGAATATGTCACAGGTGATTATGTCCTTTTTTTAGGTGCGGATGATCATCTGATTTCTTATTCGGTAATTGAACAAGTATGTAACAAAATATTGTTATATAATGAAGAAAAAGTTTTTTATGGAGATGTCTTTAGGCCTATTTTAAATGATATTTACTGCAATAGATTCACCAAAATTAAATTAGCTGTAAAAAATATTCCTCATCAAGGAGTGTTCTATCCTAGGTGTGTTTATAAAAGATACAAGTATGATTTAAAATATAACTTGTTTGCGGATTATTATTATAATATTTCATTATTTTCAAGAATAGGATTTGAATATTTGGGATTGACGATTTCATATTTTAATGATTTAGGTAGTTCGGCAAGATTAAACGATTTGAATTTTGAAAAAGATGAAAAGAAAATAAAAATCTCAAAGTTAGGATATTTACCTTTTTTATATTCTGAGCTATACCATTTTTTGCGTAATCTAATAAAAAAATGAAAATAAGTGTTTGTTTAGCGACTTTTAATGGTGAGAAGTATCTGCAACAACAAATTGAATCAATACTGATTCAATTGGGAGATAATGATGAGTTGATAATTTCAGATGATGGAAGTTCAGATCAAACCTTAAATATCATAGAATCGTTTTCCGATAAGCGTATTCATATTTTTCACAATAAGATGAACCATGGGTTTATTGGAAATTTTGAGAATGCTTTGCGCATAGCAACGGGAGACTATATATTCTTATCTGATCAAGATGATGTTTGGTCTTCTGATAAATTGCGGATCTCTTTACAAGCACTGGAAAAAGCGGATTTAATAGTTCATGATGCTGAGATGATAGATGGAATGGGAAATAGTTTAGGAAAAAATTATTATTCTATGATGCACTCTGGTACAGGATTTTTGCGTAATTGGTTGTATACAAGATTTCTAGGGTGTTGTATGGCGTTTAATAGAAAAGTTCTTAATGCCTGCTTGCCATTTCCTAAATATATAACAGGTCATGATTATTGGATTGGTATGTATGCGTTACTGAAATTTAGAGTTCGTTTTATTCCTGAAAGATTGGTGTATTATCGGAGGCATGGTAATAATGTTTCATCTTCTAGTGAAAAATCGAAAAATACATGGGCATATAAAATTATAATAAAACGTTTGGGAATAATATGGGCGTTGATAAATAAATAGGAATGCATTGTACTTTTAATCTTGTTGAGATACACTGTTTGTGTCACTATAATTAAAATCTTATAGAAAATATACATTAGGAGTGATTTGGGAGATTTTTTATTTGTTATAGGAGTAACTTATGTTTGTCAGGCTTGAAATATGTGAAAAAATTCTTTCGTGAAATCGTAAACGATTGTAGAGGGTATAAAAGGCTGTTGTTGATGACAATCGAAATCAAGATTAACAATATTAAAAAATTAAGTTCCAATTTTTGATTTATTTATAAGAAAAAATCCCGAAGAGAGACTTTCGCTATGTGATACTGATAGTATCGGCGAAACGGTACCATCATAGCGCATGAATCGGTACCGCTATAGC
>OLXE01001496.1_pt1 | contig 10258 bp, 12 predicted proteins | sample 1644571 | NCBI WGS metagenome assembly OLXE01 (sample SAMEA103958161, study PRJEB25191) | human gut metagenome | biome: human-associated habitat [ENVO:00009003]; feature: intestine environment [ENVO:2100002]; material: feces | place: Germany | collected 2013/2015
GCCGGTATATTCAGAGAGATTTCCCCACCGGTAAAGGTAAGAGAGCTGATATAAGCTCCCTTCTCAAAGTTGTCGAGAAAAGCATCGATGTACTTCTCCTGAATATCGATGCTTTCGGCATCTCCGCGCAGGCAGTGCGCACAGCACATATTGCATCGGCGCGTAACTTCTATGAATACGTTGTTTGCGCTATAAATACGCATTTTTTCATGCCCTTTCTGTTATTCTTCCTCGCAATCCTCGTAGTCGTCCATGAAGTTCTCGTTGCGGTCGACGACAACATTCACATCCGGCGGAGCGATTTTAGTCAGACCATAGTTCAAGAAGAACGAGCCGGGAATGTCATCGACATCGCCCCAGTTCCAGCAACCACAGTTGATTTCCAGCTGTCGTTTGCCTTCATCCGTCTTGAGATAGTCCTTGGCAGCACTGCGCAGGACCGTTTCGGGGTCACGGATTTGCTCCGGATTGTAGCTAAACTGAATCAGTGTGCATTCCGTTGCGAATAAGCCAATGACCTCATTGGCGACGATAGTGAATACTTCCATCGTAAGTTCCCTCCCCTCACGCGTTGACGATACCGCCGTGCTTGGCCAGAACCGCGTCTACGGTTTCTACGGGCACATACCCGTAGACCGTAGCCAGCGGTGCCTCGTCGCCTTCAGCAAACGGCAGAAACTCTTCGACCTTAAAAATAGGTAAATTTTTCGACCTCCTCAGACAAGTAGCTGAGTTCGACCTTAGAGTAATTGCCGTCCGACAGGTCTTCGTTCGGTATGCAGTAGTGCATGCTGCTTGCCTGAATCGACAGGTTGAAGCCGTCTGCACAGACTGCAATCGGCCGAAGCGCAGGGGTGCCGAAGATGGTTTTGGAAAAGGTCTTGCGGAGAAATTCGTTAACATTGTTGATAGCCATAGCGGTATACTTCCTTTCTGTTGTATGAGATGTTTTTGTCAGATGTACTTTTCCCAGAAGCGCTCGAACTCTTCGTCCGGCATCTGTGCTTCGGCTTCATCCAACAGTCTTTCGTAAGAATCACTGGAAACATCGGTGCCAATAAAATCGGCAACGGCATCATGACCGCGCTGCATCAAGGCGTTTTTCAGAATCGCCCAACGACATTCGTGAATGGCATCATCCAGCGTTTTGTTGCCATCAGGCTGCCAATACTCGCCTGTCTGCTGAATTCTATAAAACTCATCCAGCGCATCATCAACATTGTTTTCGAGAAGAATATCGTCAATAAAATTGACAGGATAATCCTTGCCGTTGATTTTCACTTCTGCATAACTGAAACAGTCGTCATCACACGGCATTGCTGCACAGGTGACATCGAAAATTTCGTGCGTTTCCTTGTTTACCTTGCAAGGCAACTGGAATGTTGCTCCGGACTCGAAGTAAGAAAAGACGACCGCTTCCTCAACATCGTTGTCCGGGCATTTCGCAGACTGGATGAATTCCGGCATAGACAGCACATCAATACTCTCTCTTCGGTCGCCCATGGCAGGATAAACCTTCATGATTGTATAACCATCATGCTGCAGCTTTCGGATAGCACGGCACAGGTCCACACGGATTTCGTGCGAATCCATAATGGTGCCACGGTCATCCTTAGGTAGGAAGATTTCGATAACTTTGTTGATGTTAGGGGTTTCGGCGACGAAATAGACTTTGTCATCGTGAATTTTGAACATTGCGTTATACTCCTTTTTTATAGTTGCGCAAACAAAAAAGGCAGGCCCACCAAGACGGTGAGTCTGCCTTATGTCTGCAGAATTGTGAATTGTACGAAAGGCAGAATGCCTTTTTCGATGTTTGTTATCTATCGTACATTTTTTATTGTAGTCAGTTCGCACAGCTTGTCGAGTAAATCAGGTACGATTTTTAAGGCTTACAAATTCCGCAAGCCGAATACCCTTCCTGGATGAGTTCGTCACGCGAACCCATATAGTCGATTCGATTCTTTTGACTCATCGATTCGACTGCAGAGCAATCGGGTTTGTGAAACTTCATAGTGCTCGTGTTCAGAACGTATGTCTCGTCTATGACAAGTGAAGCTTTGTCCTGTTCATCCTTGGAATCTGCAGCACTACCGGCTTCAATCCGATTTTCATCATGATATTCACCGGAAGTGAAACTTACCTCTTTGCCATCCGAGGTGCAGTAAATATCACCCAGCAGGTCTGTGCGATAAACCTCGACACCTTTGTTTTGCAACTTGTCGAGTGTTTCTTGATGTGGATGACCGTAACTGTTCCCTGTGCCACAAGAAATCACAGCATATGTTGGATTTACCGCATCCAGAAAAGCCTCTGAGGTAGATGTACTTGAGCCATGGTGCCCTACTTTCAGAACTGTTGACTGAATGTCTTGTCCCGATGCAAGTATCACGTTTTCCGCTTCCTGTTCCGCATCTCCGGTAAAGAGGAACGAGGTGTCTCCATAGACAATACGCAAAACAATCGAAGTATTGTTCGTGTCATCGGGAACAGAATTAACACCAACTATCGTGAATTCCGCTTCCCCCAGAGTGTAGGTTTCACCCACATCCGGTATGGTAATGCCTCTGCCTTTCTGTTCCGCGTGGCTTGCAAAGTCCCGAAATGCTTTGCTGTCGTATTCTGTCACAGGGCATAGAGTCATGTCCGCAGTGACGGCCTCAAAGGCGCCGGACAAGCCGCCGATGTGGTCTTCGTGCGCGTGAGTCCCAACGACATAATCCAGGTGTCCATCGGTTTCTCGCTGCATAACAGAGTATAAGAGGTTGGAATCATCGACATTACCGCCATCAATAAGCATTGAGTGGTCGTCGCAGGTAACAAGAGCGGAATCCGCCTGCCCTACGTCTATAAAATGAATGGTAAAGCTGCCGTCCACCGAACCGCCAGCCGTCTGTTCACTGCTTGCAGTGCTTTCTGAGACGACCCCGGTGCTGGATGGACTTTCCGATATTATCGGATTCTGACCGCAGCCGGTGAAGCTGAGTGCAAGGAGCGCAGCGATGATTGCCGCCGTGCTCCGGAATAGATTGTTTTTGAGTTTCATACTTTTTCTCCTTTCAACAAAAAAAGCGGACCTACCCCGCTATGGGATAAGTCCGCTTAAAATACAGATTGTGAATCCTACTGATTTTTAGTATCTGTTCACATTTTATATTGTACTGCGTTCGTATATTTTGGCAAGCGCTATTTTTCGCCAAACTTAATGTCGATATATACGATTTCAAAGCACAGTGCAGCGCTCAAAATAAATCCGAAAACAATGTAGGATGGATGAGTCAAGGACCAGCCAGGATTCGCTAGATACCCATGCCAATATCTAATGTTAAGTACAAAAATAAACACCGGCAGAATTAGATACCAGATGCTTTCCAGCACAATTTTGATGTCTTTTCGCATTTCACTCGCCTCGAAATTCGAGCGGAATCATGGTCCGGCGCTTTTGGCTTTCTGAATACCAGATAACGCCAAATCCGACCAGGATAGCGAAAATGATGATTTTCAAAAGCTTCTTCATTTATTTCTCCTTTTATGCTGCGGATGCAAAGATGTCACCGCAAGGGCAGTTATAAAACATTTTATACCGACTTGTCACGGCCGATATATCCCAATTCTTAATATCTCTCTCCTTTTTTAGAAAACTTTTATCGCTGCGAATATCTTTATGGCATCGTGATATTCGCAGAATAATTGTTTATGCTTTGCTCATTTTTGTCAGTCGCTTAGCAACTGATATGATGAGCCATTTCTGGGTTTTCTCTGAGAGTTGGCGGGGCTTGCATTCGATTTTCTTGCGAATCCCGCAGGTATTTTCGCCGTTGTAATATAGCAGAACTCCTATACCATCAGGAATCTCATCTTTGACTTTCTTGTATAGTGCTAACGGCATCGCATAGTAGTTACAGTGCCCCACAAAGTTTTGGCCATGGTCAGAGTGAAAGTCACTCACGGAAACCTTAATTTCCACGCAGGTGATGACGGTGTCGATGGTGTATGTATGTTTCGTCTTATATAGCCTGCAGAACCGTTCCGTACACGGTTCATTACGAAAACTCCAGTTGGCGATATCTTTAGGGCATGATACTTCCTGCGTCCACTGCCGGATGGACGGCATAACTAAGTCTCTGTCCTCATCCCTGTACATTGAGAGTTTGCAGGTCCCACATTTTGTTTCTGATGTGAAGCACTCTTGAACCCGAACGAAGTCAACAAGGCCGGATTTTATCGAACCGCACTCGACAGGTACTTCCAGAGCGTCGAAGCCTTGACGGAACGAATCAACCCGGTATCCACCATAGTTGGCAGGATGCCAAACCTTTAGCGCTGATTCTATTTTTTGAGTCAGAAGAGTTTTTGCCATGGCTGCTCCAATCCTCATCGAATGATTTCGTGCGCAATAACGTCGGATTCCGTACAAAAGATATCGCTGTAATCGGCCTCATCATTGCCCGCACAGACCTCATGCTGATATGGTGCAGTACCCTTTCGCTCGATTTCGATGCGCCAGATACCGTTCGTATAGCGCACTACCAAAATCGTGTCATCATCCAAGAACAGCCGGACTCCCTTGACATCGAAGCAACCGATTTCATCGACCCCATAGTTGGAATTATCCAGGCAGACAAGGTCGTCACTGGACCCATAAATTTTGACCACGTTGCACCTCACACCGTTTTCTGTTCGCTGGTGACAATGCGCGGGATGAATAAAAATTCAGTTTTTTCTTGTTTCAGCGTTGGTTCTCCGAATGACCGTGCCATCCCGAACGATTTTCACGCCATCCTTATTGATGACAGGCTTTTCTTTGCCGACGATGTTCATCAGTTCCAATTCCTCGACAGTATAGTTGTCCCGGTGCAGCCATTCCGTGAGCTCACCGTCATCGTCGAAAACCGGGACAGCCTCGCTTCCCAGCGTGCTCCTTGCTTTGAATTCATTCATAGTTTTCGTCCTCATCGCAACAATTTTCCATGCGTATTATCAGAATTCCGGGATTATATCTGAGATTTGCAACATTCGTGCAGCCGCAAAAAGTCAAGCCGATTTAATTTAGGTTTATACCGCCTTCTTCGTCTTCTTGGTTTCGGGCTTTACGATACCGCCGTTGGCATCGTAGACATTGTATGGGAAGTCACCGTTATTGACGCGCTTAGCAACGCGCTGCCCGGTGGCAGTCTTATAATACTGGTTCAGTCGGTTTGCAGTACGGAAAAAGGCAAACCTTGCATACTGTGTGCCGCGCTTGACACGGTTTTCGCGCAGCAGTTCGTCCCGCAGCGTGATAGCTTGACACACTCCCACGATTAAAATCGTGGGATTCTACTTCAACGAGGCCGCTGGTTGTCCCAGTCTTACGCCTCTCGGTAACGGCGTGGTGCCCCACCCGCAGGAGCATTTTTACGCAGGGTAGCCCATTTGGACTAATCCCATGCGGCATATATTGATAGCTGCATTGACGTCTCTCTCATGGTGTGTGCCGCAGGAAGGGCAATCCCATTCACGCTGCTTGAGCGTGAGCTTCGTATGGATATACCCACAGCGGCTGCAGCACTTGCTGGATGGCGCAAAGCGGTCGATTTTCACAATCTCTGTGCCGCAGTTGGATGCCGCCCACTCGAGAATTTGAACAAACTCACCAAACGCTATATCATTGATTTTGCGTCCCCAGAGTTTTTGCATCCCTGCAAGATTTAAGTCTTCAATGCAGATGATGGCATAATCTCCAATCAGCTGATAGGCAGTCTTGAAGAACCAGTCGGTGCGTTGATTACACATCTTTCGATAGATGCGGTTTAACTCCTTGATAGCTTTCTTGCGGTTATTACTGCCTGCCTTGCAGCGTGAAATGTGACGTTGTATGGTCTTCAGCTCTTTCAGGGAGGCTTTATACCATTGAGGAGAATCTATCACACTGCCGTCATCCAGGTTGAGGAAATGCTTTAAGCCGAAATCCATCCCGACAGCTTTACCTGCTCGTGGAAGGACTTCATTGCATTCTTCCTGCGTGACGGCAAAAATATAGATGTCGCCCAAATTGTCGCGCTTGACGGTTAAGGTTTTCACTTTACCTTTCAATGGCCGAGAATCAAAATACCGATACCTTTTGCCATTGATGGTAATGCGGCCTTTTCCTTCAAACTTGTAGCCTGCCTGCTTGAGTGTAAAACTTTTGTACAGTTCACGCTTCTTGAATTTTGGTAGGGACTTCTTTTTTGGATGCTCCTTTTTCTTATTATCGAAATAGGCTTTATAGGCACGGTCAACCCGTTCCACAACATCCTGAATCGCCTGGCTGCCGAGATTATGCCAATGTGCCCACTTGCGGCGCTTGCCAATTTTAGCAATATACTTTTTCAAGTCGTTTGCCTTGAGCTTCTTTCCATAGACCAAATAGTACATGCGCCGCATAGCAATGCAGAAGTTCCAAATTTCGGAGGCAAGTTCAATCTGGCGCACCAGGTATCTGTTCTTTTTACTGTTGTACAGCTTATACTTGTAAGTTTTAACAACCAGACGCATAGATAGCAGCCTCCTTTCAGTTGGACTCTACTATCCATGGTACGCAATTCGCAAGCATAGGCAAACAAAAAAGCTGCCTATCCAAAGATAGACAGCAGCTATTTATTTTACTTGACGCCTTTCATCCCACGACTGAAGTCGTGGGTTTTCCCGGCTGGTTTTTATAAATAGCGGGAACATCGTTCATGGCAGCCACAATGATGGCCGCTGTTGTACCTGCGGAATTGAGTCCCGGCAGTATAGCCTTCTTGATGCACTTGGTGGCGGATTCGATTTGCGTGCGGTATTTCATCAGCCATTCGCTCAAAGCTTCCTCGTGACTGAGGTTCGAGCCTGCGAACACGCGGCCGATGAGGTTTGCTGCGGAGAGAATCGTATTGTTCGTCCAGCTCATATCGTACTCGGACATCTGCACACGGTTCGCCATGGAGCGGATGTTTCCGGAATCGATGTGCTGAGACTTGGCGGCATTAAAGGTCACGTTCATACGCACGGTCACACCGGACTCGACGATAGCGAGCAGCCGATGCTGACCATCGACCAGCGTGCCATCGGAGGCGATGGCAATACCCTGATGCGTAGTATCCCAATGTCCTTCTCTCATGTCCTTCGCCATCTTTTTGACTTTGGCGACGTTCACGTTCCGATTGTTATCGTTCCTCTCAAGCCATTTTGCCGCCTGTTCGGGCGAGATTTCGTAGCCATCCCGCGTTCTCTGATTGAAATTATAGCGTCCCATTTGTGATTCCTTTCTGCCCAAGTAGGCGTGTGTTTGATATTTGTTATTGATATTCAGAAAAATTCCCTGATTTGTGATTATATTCGTGTTGGTCGAGTTGGCGTGGCTGCATCGAAACAATGCGCAACGTTCTGAGTCTGTGCATAACACCTCCTCTCACCAGCGGCGATAAGGTATCCCTGCCGCTGAGGTTATGAGTCCTAGCTCTGTCGTCTGAATCAGCCGAAACTGAGCTGTTCCGAATCGGTCGAGAAGAAAGCTGCCTTTTTCTTTGCCTGCTCTTTTGCACTCTTACTCATCGGTTTCTTCGTGCCGTCCAGATGATGCTTGCTCTTGTACGAATAGCCTTTCCAGGCAGCCTGATAGGAAAGGTAGCCATATCCGTTAGCATTGTCCAGGACCTTATCAGTTGCGGCCTCGACCACAACATAACGGGGCTGGTTGGGCTTTGAGAGTTCATCGCTTTTCACGACACGATAGCTCTTCTTCTCATCTGCGCCGTACTTGGAGAACGGTAATGTGGATTCCTTTTGGGGTTTGGCTTTTGCCTTGGTATTTTCGGTATTTCCCTCGACGGAATCCACCAGTTCAGAGTCAAAGAACGCCTCATCAAGAGGTACGTTTGGGCTGTTCTGCTTCTTTGCTTCTTCGATTTTCTGATACATGGCATCTTCGGCGCGGCGCATCTTCCAAACCTTGATGAGGACTTTTTCCGGGAACGTGATGGTCAGTCCCTTTTCCGCCAGCATCTTTCGGACAGCAGGCGTAGCGAAAGACTTGTATTTTGCATACGGTCCTTCTTCGTGCTGCTCGATTTCATGGCTTACCTGAGTCATGTATTCCTCAAACGCCTTGTTCTGGTCGAGCCAGAACTCGACTTCGGAATAAGGAGAATCATGGTCCACGGTTTTTTGAAGTTCGCAACTCTTCGCATAAGCAAGACAAGCGTCTTTCACATCGGCAAAACCAAGCCCAAAATTATCGTTCAGAGTGTTTCGGCGTGCTCCATCCATCACGAAATAACGGCTTCCTTGCTTGATGATGGCGATACCATCTCCGGAAGTGATGGCGGTGGGTTCTTCCGCATATCCGTCGTCAGTCCAGCGGTCGATAATCGATGCCGTATCCTGTACAAAGCCTTTTCGGCAGGTGTAATAATCCGCGCCATTGTAAGCTCGTTTCGTGATGCACTTGAGGATTGCGTCAATCAGAGCGTCCTTATCCTTGATTTTTACGCTGTACATCAGGTTACTTTTCACGTTCCAGACAACGCCATATGGAAGACCCAGCGCAATCATAGAACACGCACACTGCAGAAAATGCTTGTGTGCCAGACTGCTGATGAACTTGATGCAGTAGACGGTGTTGTTCTTTACGACATCCGCAAGGCCCGAGGCATAAATCACTTTATGGTCATTAGTATGGATGTCGATATCTCCGCGTGCCTGAACATACTCATCGGGAGTGAACACGGTGCCAAGCCTCATACTGAGCGACATTTTGGCTTTTGCGCTCACAAAAGGAGGCTTGACCTGTTTTACATACCGGCACTGATTCGTTTCAAGCGCCGTGAGCAGCAGAACCTTATCCTCGACCGTTGCGCCTTTCTTGATTTTCAAATACTGCATGTCCTTGTGTAGGTCCATGTAATAAGCGAGTGCGTCATCGATATCATAGGAATTAAAGAAGCCTGCCTGCATGTAGATACTGATACAGGGGGACAAATCAATCATGGCATCCGCTGCCTGCACATCGATGGTCGTATTGTCGTTGTGCTCAATCGGTGTGACTTCCAGCAGCTTATAGCAAGCATCAACATCTTCGATGAATTTGTGGTCGAACATCTCGGAGAACGAAAACGGATGCCGGAACACGCAATTCATTCCAGTCGGAGTCATCAGGGATTTATCGCTCAACGGATGGTCATAGTTCACGAAGATAATCCGCTGCTTTCCTCGGCTTGCTGCGACACAAAACAGATTCCGAAGAATCTCATATCGTGACATCGGCTTGCTTGTGCGGGACGACCAGTATTCTTCAGTGAAATCGAACACGACACAGATAGGTCGCTCCATACCTTTGCTGCCGTCAAATGTTGTGAAGATACCAACATCTGAGGAAGGTGCTACCGCCTTATCCCCGTCATTGTCCGCGATACTTGCATAGACGTGATGCTTGTCATAGAGGTTTCCGGGGCGATTTTCCAGGTCATTGAGCACCTTTGTCATAGCTCCGATTCGAGCGCCCAGACACAAAACATCTTTCGGGTTTTGTTTATTCAGAAACTCCGTCACCTCATCGACTGACATCTGTTCCACGATGCAGGAACCATTTACGCCGTTGATGGTCTTTCCCCAGATATTGCCGAGCCTTTCCGCCAGGTCATGGGAAATACGGAAGCATTTCGTGAAAACCACCTGTTCATGGCGGCCGAGAAAATCCTGCATGAACTCCCAGACATCCAGCGCTGTATCATCGTAGATTTTCTGCTTCATATCGCCCACTGCGACGATTTGAAGGCCCGGATTCTGAGAACGGATATATTTGAGCAGTTCTGCAATCTCGTTATTGATATCCTGATACTCGTCAATGATAAGAGTATCAATTGGCGGAATCGGAATTTTCTTTTCCAATACCATAGCGAGCTGTTCACCCTGCCCGCAATTCCGGATTCCCTTTTTGTTCAGCAGCAGGCTTGCAAATCCATGATAGTTCTGGACCAAGACATTATGATTTTTGATTTTGTCTTTGGCGTCAAGTTTGAGTAATCGGTTATAGGTCAAGTACAGGATACGCCGTTCTGGAGGGTACGCATCACAGAGCACGTTGATGGTCGATGTTTTTCCGCTGCCAATGCAGGCGTCACACAATACGTTTTTTCCCGACAATGCCAAATGTACGAATTCCTGTTGTTCGCTTGACAAGTTGTTCAGTGTCATAGCCAAATTCGGACTTCCAACTTTTCACGGGTTGCCCCGTTACTCAGTATGGATTTCTGCT
>OLXE01001510.1_pt1 | contig 10162 bp, 10 predicted proteins | sample 1644571 | NCBI WGS metagenome assembly OLXE01 (sample SAMEA103958161, study PRJEB25191) | human gut metagenome | biome: human-associated habitat [ENVO:00009003]; feature: intestine environment [ENVO:2100002]; material: feces | place: Germany | collected 2013/2015
CTGCCGCACCTCGCTCGCCGTATCGGCACTTAGAATTATGCGGTATTGCCCTATTATAACATATTGCCGAACTCTTTGATACAAACGGAATAATCTTTATATAAATTTAATGTAGGCCTACCCGATCCGCGGCAGCCCCGGCACTTTTTTGCACGCTGGGCGGGGCATTGGTTGAAATCAGGCCGCAAATCGGTTATACTATTTTGTAATAATTGGATTGTTCTGCCCTGCGGGCGGTATTGCCATATAAAAAGGAGTGTTTTTACAATGTCCCATACCGTTATGGTGACCGGTGCCGATGGCTTTATCGGCAGCCATCTGGCCGAAGAGCTGGTAAAAAGCGGCGAGAAAGTGCGTGCTTTCTGCCTGTATAACTCGTTTGGTTCCCTGGGCTGGATCGATACCCTGCCCCCGGAGATCCGCAATGAAATGGATATCTTTATGGGCGATGTACGTGACCCCAACGGCGTGCGTACTGCCATGCGCGGGCAGGAGCGCGTGTTCCATCTGGCTGCCCTGATTGCCATTCCGTTCAGCTACCACAGCCCGGACAGCTATGTGGATACCAACATCAAGGGCACCCTGAACGTGCTGAACGCCGCCCGCGAGCTGGGCACCCAGCGCGTGATGGTTACTTCCACCAGCGAAGTATACGGCACCGCCCAGTATGTGCCCATTGACGAGCACCACCCGTTCCAGGGCCAGAGCCCCTACTCTGCCACCAAGATCGGCGCGGACCGCCTGGCTGAAAGCTTTTACCGCAGCTTTGACCTGCCGGTTTCCATCGTGCGCCCCTTCAACACCTATGGCCCGCGCCAGAGCGGCCGCGCCATCATCCCCACCATCATCACCCAGCTGCTGGCCGGCCAGCAGGAAATCAAGCTGGGCAGCCTGACCCCCACCCGCGACTTTAACTATGTCAAGGACACCGCCCACGGCTTTATGGCCATTGCGGACTGCGATGCCGCCATTGGCCAGGAAATCAACATTGCCACCGGCGTGGAACATTCCATCGGCGATTTGGCCAATGAGCTGATTGCCCAAATCAACCCCAGCGCCAGGATCGTTTGCGAAGCCGAGCGCCTGCGCCCCGAAAAGAGCGAGGTCAACCGCCTGCTGGGCGATGCCACCAAGCTGCGCACCCTGACCGATTGGAAACCGCAGTATACCTTTGAACAGGGCCTTGCCGAAACCATTGAGTTCCTGCGCGGCAACCTGGACCAGTACAAGGTCGGCCAGTACATTCTGTAAGGGCGGTTGTAAGGAAGTTTTATGCCAATAAAATTACAAAAGCTGCCCGCCGCTGTGCGGTGGGGGCTGGCTGTGCTGTGCGCCGCCGTGTGCGGCGTGCTGTGGGCCTATTACTGGCGGGTGTTCTTTGGGCTGGATAACCGTGTGTTCCCCCTGGTGGTTACACTGGGGTGTGCGGCCTTTCTGGAAGTATGTCTGCTGGCCGGGTATTGTGTGCGGCGGTTTGCAAAAGGATTTGCGGCAAAAGGGGCCGTGTGCATCTTTTTGTGCGGGCTGCTGTTTGCATTTGCCAACCCGCCGCTGCAAACGCCGGACGAAGCCGACCATTACCTGCGCACCTATGCCATCTCCACCGGGCACTTTGATTTTGATGCTTCCCGCACCTACCCGGACGATGTGGCCTACCTGCTGGAAGCGTTCCCCGGTGCATGGGTGAATGCGCATACCTCTGCCGGTGTGGGCACTGACCCCGATACCGGGGCGGAAAAAGCCTATAACACCGCGGGCTATGCCCTGAAGCAATACGGCAAGGAAGGCGCAGTGCAGAGCATGGCGGACAGCCTTGCCCTGTACCTGGCGCACGATGTGCGGGATTCTGTGCCGGACCCAGTCAGCGAGCCGGTCAGCTTTCTGGTCATTCCATTCCTGCCGGGCGCGGTCGGTATGGCGCTGGCACGCCTGTTGGGCTTTGGCGCGCTGGGCTGCCTATATGGCGGGCGCATCGTCAACCTGCTGGCCTACACGCTGTTGTGCGCGTTGGCGCTGGCCAAAGCGGAGCGTTACCGCCCGGCCTTTGCGGCCATTATGCTGCTGCCGATGTCGCTTTTTATGGGGTCGTCGCTGAGCTATGATGCAACCCTGCTGGGCTGCTATTACCTGATGCTTGCCATGCTGACCCGCAAGGAGTGGAACACCCAAACGGCGGGCATTTACACCGCCGCCTGCATCTTTGTCAATATCGCCAAACCGTACCTGAACCTTTTGTGGGTGCTGCCTATCTTTTTGGTGGCAAAGCGGGAATGGCACGCCAAGGGACGCCGCCCGCTGTGGGCGCTGGGCGGCTTTGGCGGTGCTATGGCCGTTACCCTGCTGACGGAATGGTACGGAACGGCGTTCCGCTATAACTATCCCATCATTGAGCGCCAGGGCGGCAGCACGGTAAACGGCGGTAAACAGCTGGCCTTTGTGCTGCGCAACCCTCTGCGGACCATTGCTGCGTTCTGGGGGACCCTGGGAGAGAATGATTTCTTTATTGGGCAGCTCGGCCTGTTCGGCTGGAAGGACCTGCCTATCAGCTTTTTGAACCTGACCAGCCCGCTGGTGCTGCTGTTGGCTGCCCTGCTGGCTGCTGCGCAGCCAAAACGCGCCGATGCGTTCCCCACCCGCCGCCGCGTGGGTGGGGCGGCGCTGCTGGCGCTGGTGTACGCCGCCGGTGCCATGGCAGCCATGTATATCACCTATACCCCGGTGGGCATGGTGCGCATTGTGGGGCTGCAGGCGCGGTATTTCCTCTGCGTCTGGCTGGCATTGCTGCCCGCCCTGGCCGTACTGCTGCGCAAAACCATCTGCCCCGCCATCACGGAAGAAAAGGCCGAAGCGGCCATCACCCCGCTGTGCGCCTGCTATGCCGTTTTTGGCGCTGTGCTGCTCTTCCAGCACTACTTTGTGGGGCCGGTGTACGTCGTATACGCGTGAGCTGGCTTACGCGTATATGAGAGAATAGTTAAAAAGAATAATGGCGGTGTGCCTGCGGCACGATCAAATCTGCGGTTTTTCGCGGCTTTTGCGTGATAGTCTGCGGGTATAGAATCAGCCTTTATATGCTATCTTGCCCCAATTTTCTGAGCCGCCCACCGGGCGGCAATCCACCGCTAATGATTCATTGCTAATTGCTAATTACTAATTTGATTCTGATTCCGGGAGGTGCTGTACCGTGCAGATTGTATTCGGCCTGCTGTTTTTGCTGTTCTTCTCCGCATGCTGTCTGTGCGTGGCGGCATGTACCCGGTTCGATGCCGCCCTGCTGCCGCTGCCCGCTTTGTGCGGGTCGGCCGTGGTGCTGTATCTGCTTTCCCTGCTGGGGCTTTTGCAGTTCGGCCATTTTATCATCATGGCGGTCTGGCTGGCCGGCGGGGTCTACTTTGGGGTGCGTGCCGGGTGGCGGGCTATCCGGCGGGCGCTGTTCAGCCCCGGCTTTTTGCTGTTTGTGGGCGGCAGCTGTTTTTTGTGGGTGCTGTTTGCTTTGCAGCAGCCCATGTTTACCCAGTGGGATGAATTTACCGCCTGGGGCCTGGCCCCCAAGATGGTGGCGGAGCGCGCTGCGCTGTATGTGGCGGATCCCATCAACCTGACGGCGAGCTTTACCTACCCGGCAACCAGCCTGGTTTCCTATCTCTTCCAGCGCGTACCGGGCCAGTTTTATGAATGGCAGTGCCTGGCCGGGCTGGATATTTTGTTCCTGGCCTGCATTGCCCCGGCGGCAGCCATGCCGCGCAAAAACTGGGCGGGTGCTGTGTTGGTGTTTGCTGCGGGCTTTCTTCTGCCGTTCTTTTTCAGCGTGGTTCCGGCGGGCACCCCATCCACCATGTACGCCAACGCCATGGCGGATACCCCCCTGGCGCTGCTGTTTGGCGGAACCCTGTGCCTGTATGCCGCGGCGGGCGGGCGCAAAACCGGCTTTTTTGCCTGTGCCATGCCACTTGCCGTGCTGACCATGACCAAAGATATCGGTTTTGCCTATGCCTTGATCGTTACGTTCCTGATCGGGCTGGATCAGCTGTTCGGTACGCCGCACCCGGATACAAAGCCTGCCCGCATTTTCGGCGTATCGCTGGCAAAATGCAGTATTCTGGCGGCGGTGGTGCTGGCGGTGTTTATCAGCTGGAACCGCTATACCGCCGCCGTGACCCCAACCGAAACCACTGGGGCCAGCGTGGGCAGCGCGGGCCTGAGCTATGGTGCTGTGCTGACCGGCGGCATCAAGCAGCTGCTGGGCATTGGGCGCGAAGAACGCTTTGCCCAGATCATGCAGAGCATGGGCCAGGCATTTTTGTACCGCCGCGTCTGTTTGGTGGGCGCGCCCATCATGGCCGTCAGCTGCATTCTGCTGCTGTTCACGGCGGCCTTTGTGGCAGCGCCTGCCGGTGCCGCACGCCGCCGCACCGTGGTTGGCTTTGTGGGCGGGGCGTTCTGCTTTGCCGCGCTGTATCTCTTCCACCTGATTTTGTACTTCTACAATTTCTCAGAGGCCGAAGGCTCCGCCTTGAAGGACTATGAGCGTTATATCGCGCCCTACCTGCAGGGGTGGATGCTGTACGGCTTCTGTGTGCTGGGCTTTGCGGTGGGGCAGGGCAGCGGCGCGGCGCAGCGGCTGGGCCGTGCGGCGCTGGGGCTGGCCGCTGCGGCAGTGCTGGGTATTTTTGCCTGGCGCGGCGTGCCCGCAGCCGGGTTCTGGACCAACGCCAACAGCCTGTACACCCTGCGCCGCGATGTAAAGAACCGCGCTGAAGCAATGAACACCGTGCTGGACTGGCCGGACCGCGTGCTGGTCATCAGTCAGGGCGATGATGCCACCCGCTGGTATTACTACAAGTATGAGCTGACCGCCAAGGTGGTCAACGGCTATGGCGGTACCTGGTGGGGCAACGATGATTATTCCAGCCGGTGGGACTCCGACTTTATGAACCTGGTGGAAAGCCTGAACTGGACCTTGTATGACTTTGAGGCGGTCTGCACCGCAGACTCTCTGACCGCCTATATGGAAGAAAAGCAGATCGACTACCTGCTGATCGACCGCGCGGACGACTATCTGGAGCGGGAGTTCAGCAGCCGGTTCGAAGGCGGGCTGAAAGCGAATATGCCCGCAACCCTCTATCGGTTTGAAGGCCGCAGCAAGCCTATCGCCTTTACCCCGGTGGCTGTGGCAGAAAGCGGGGTGGTACAATGAAAGATAAACGCCCAACCAAGCGTTTTGCCGCCCCCGCCCGTGCGGGCCGCCCGCTGCGCCCCCAGCAGCTGCTGATATTGGCATATGCCGCCGCTGTTATTGTGTGGCTGGTGTACGTGCTGGTGGGCAGCGCTGTGATGCTGAACCATAAAGCAGACGGCACTATGATGACCTGCACCCTGACGGCGGATGACCTGGAATTTGAAAGCTTTGTCAATTATGATGACGATGAATGGCATACCGCGCCGGTGGATGAACCCGGCTGGTATCTTTCCACCGACAACGACCCGCACATCATCTGGCGGGGCGAAGCCTGGCTGGAAACGGTGGAGCTGGACGCCGTGCACTACCTGCCGCCCGGCAGCGCAGCATTGTATTACCTGCGCCCCGGCCAGACCGAGTACAGCGAGACCCAGAAAGTTTTTGCCCGCGTGAGCGGCGAAAACCAGTATACCTTTGACCTGGGCGGCCTTACCGTGACCGGGCTGCGCATTGACCCGGACAGTGTGGGCGGCGTGCCTACCCGGCTGGACGGCGTGGTGCTCAACCCGGTGCAGCCGTGGTACCTGCGCTTTGTGCCAAACGGCGGCCAATGGCTGCTGCTGTTGTTTGCCCCGGCTGTGGGGGCTGCGTTTGCCTGCCTTGCCGTTGATGTTTTCCGCAAAAAGTAAAAAAGAGCCCTGTGGGGCGGTGCGCCCATGGCTTGGGGGCACACCCGCAGGGCTTTTATGTTGTATAAAATGGTGATTCTATGGAGCTGCTTTGCATCTTTGCCGCGCTGGCGGTGCTGTTTTTGTTCTGCGCGTTCCTAACGCTCAAATGTAACCTGCATGCTGCGCTGGCCCCGCTGACCGCGCTGGGCATTGCCGTTGCCTGGCTGACGGCTGCGGGCATGGCAAACCTGCTGCTGCCCGGCACTGTGCTGCTGTGGGCGGTGTTTGTGGGCAGCGGCGTGTGGGCGCTGGTGCCCCACAAAGGCCAGCGCCCGGCCTACCGCCGCCTGGTTACACCGGGGGCGGTGCTGTTCTGGGGCATGGCGCTGGCATTTGCGGTGTACTTTTTCATCCGCCAGCCGCTGGCAACCAAGTATGATGAACTCAGCCTGTGGGCTACCGCCGTAAAGGTGACCAAAGCGGATAACCGCCTGTATGCCCTGGCTATCCTTGGAACCCCCTGGCCCCAGACCCAGAACCCCGGCCTGCCGCTGCTCTCCTACTTCTTCCAGTTTTTGGGCCATTATGCAGACTGGAAGATCTATGTGGCGTATGATGTGCTGGCCGCCGCCGTGTTTGCCGCGGTGCTGGGCGGGCTGAACTTCCGCCAGTACCGCATTGCGGTGCCGCTGGCAGCAATCTGCTGGTTTGCCCCCTGGTTTTTGACGGTGTATAACCATACGATCTATCTGGATACCACTTATATGACCGCCTATGGCGATGTGCCCGCGGGCCTTGCACTGGGCGGCGCTGTGGCGCTGTGGCTGGCGCTGCGCAAAACCGGCGGCCCCAAGTGGGCCGTACTGCCGGTACTGGCGCTGGCGGCCAACATCAAGGCCAACACCTTTGTGCTGTCCCTGGTGGCGGCGGGGCTGATGGCTGTGGATGCCTGGCTGTTTGCGGAGCACCCCTTCAAAAAGGGCCTTGCCCGCCGCACCGGCTTTGCCATTGCCTGCTTTGCCGCGCCCATGCTGATCTATTATTTCTGGAACATCCGCTATGTGGGCATTCTGGTTGCCAAAAGTGCCAGCGAGGGCGGCACCGGCGAAACCAGCGCCCCCTTGTCCGCTGTGGTCATCAACGGCATCAAGATTTTGCTGGGCCAGCCGGTGGAGGGCTTTTACGCCGAGCGCCAGAGCCAGTTCACCCAAGCCATGGCCGATATGGGCCACCAGTTCTGGACTTCGGATGGCCGGCTGAGCATGATCGGCCAGGGCCGCAATGTTGTGGTGCTGATTCTGCTGGTGTTCTTGGTGGCGGCCATCTGCGCCAGAGGCCGCCAGCTCAAGCTGCGCATTGGCTGCATCGGGGCGCTGTCCCTTGCATGCTTTGTGGGGTATAACCTCATGCTGGCGCTCAGCTATGGCTTTATTTTCAAGCCTGATCAGGCCGTGGGGCTGGTGGATTATAACCGCTATATCTATACCTACTATATCGGCTGGTTCTTTATGGCGCTGGCCTGCTGGAGCACTGCCCTGCAAACCGCGGATGGCGAACAGAAAGCCCCGGCCCGCCGCTGGATTGCCCTGGCGGGCCAGGCCGGTGTTCTGCTGATGGCCGCCGCCATGCTGGTGCGGGTGAACGGCATGATCCTGCCGCAGCTTTCGGTGCTGGGCTTCTCGGATGGTGAATTCGCCGACCGCAAGACCGCCCGCGCCGAAGCTGACTGGCTGCGCAGCGATTACCTGAACGAAAACGACCGCGTGTTTTTTGTCAGCCAGGGGGATAACGGCGAACACTGGTTCTCTGCCGTGTTTGATTTTTACCCCGTCCTGGTGGATTACTCCGGCGTGGGGGCCACGCAGGAGGGCGGCGGCGGAACCTTCGGCCTGCCGGAGCTGGAACCGCAGGAGGAGGGCGTGAAGCAGCGCTACTACCACCCCTACACCGCTGAACGCCTGGATGAAACCGTGCGTGCCAACGGCTGTACGGTGCTTTACCTGCAAAAGATCGATGATATCTTTGTGCAGAGCTATCAGAACCTGTTTACCGACCACCTGGCCGCTGCGCAGGCGGGGCAGACCCTGCTCTACCGCGTAACGGATGCCGGGTATGAGCCGGTCACAATGCAGATGAGCAAGGAGGCGGCCCAATGAAAGAGATGACATGGAAAAGCCGCCTGAACCGACTGTTTGCCCATCGCTTTGCCTTGCCGGTGCTGTGCTGGTGCGCGGCGCTGGTGTTCTGGCTGGTGCAGGGGGCGGTGGCCTTTGCGGGGGACAGCTCCGCCAAGGCAAAAGGCACCCTGACTGAAACCTCGATCCCCATTGAAAGCTGGCAGCTGGCCGAGCTGACCTGGGGGGAGCCGGGGGAGAACAGCGCACCCCAGGGCCAGCTAATTACCACAGGCGGCGACCCGCAGATGATTTTGGAGGATGTATCCGGCCGCGTGGTGCGTACCGTGAGCTACAACGTGGAGTTTGACGGCGATTCCCGCGAAATGTGCCTGTATTACACCACAAAAACGGGGGAGCCCTACAGCCAGGACCGCCGTGTCTTCCCCAAAGTGCTGGCAGACGGCACCTATGTGTACACCCTGCCGCGCACCCAGATCGTGGCACTGCGGCTGGATCCCTGCAGCCCCGATGAAAACAAGACCGTGGGCCTGACCTTTACTCCGCAAAGCATTACCCTGAATGCCGCCAGCACCCTGCCCGGCGGGGCAGATTACTTTATCCCCACCTGGTACCAGCTGTTCGGCCTGATCGTGTACCCCGCCCTTGCCGCCGCCGTATTGGATTGGCTGTGGGCCGTGGGCAGACAGCTTGCCAAAAAGAAACAATAACCCGACAATAGCCTGATACAACAAAGCACCGTGCCGCAAGCAGGAGAACCCCCTGCATGGCGGCACGGTGTTTGTTGTTGGTATGGGTGAAATCAGCAAAAGGCATCCCCCAGCCGAGAGCGAATGTATTCCAGGAACGCGGCAGATGCTGGGGCATATTGCCATCGGGTGGTGCTGTCCTGGGCATTGTTCCCGGCCATGGTGGCCACCGGCACCGACAGGATCTTCGCCAACCTGTTCTGGATGGGGGTGATGATCTGGAGGAAATGAAAAGCGGGCTAAGCAGCCAAAAAAGGAATCACAATGTTGAGAATCTTGAATGACACAACAAAAAAGCACCGGACAAAAATTTGTCTGGTGCTTTTTGGTGCGCCCGCGGGAATTCGAATCCCGGACACCCTGATTAAAAGTCAGGTGCTCTACCAACTGAGCTACGGGCACAAATACTCAATTTGCCTGTTACAGCTTAAATATTGTAACAGGTATGGGAGAAAAAGTCAAGCTTTTTGCCGTATTTTCAGCCAGAAAATCTGCCGCAGGGCAGCTGGTGCAGGAACCTGAAGCATAAACGCATTGCAAAACAGAATAAATATATTGAAAAACAATAAAAATGTATTGCAAAACGATGCGACATATGCTATGATAACAGCATCGGATATACCATAAAACATCAGGGGGAATGACCAATGCGTCAATTACCAGAAAACTTTTTTGGCTGGAATGACCACAAAAGCATTATGCTGACCAAGTTCGCCACCCTAGCGGCGGCCATGGGGTGTGTGGTGATGGTGCTGTGCGGGCCGCGCATTGTCAGCTGGGTTTTGGCGGTGCACGCGCTGCAGCTGGTGCATGGGCCAAAGCTGGGGTATTTTTTGCTGGGGCTGGGCTATTGCAGCGCCGCGCTGGCCCTGTGGATGCTGTATAACCTGTACATGTTTTTGGCGCGCATTGAAAAAGAAGAGGTGTTTACCCCTGCCAACGTGTTGGCCCTGCGGCGCATCAGCTGGTGCTGCACCTGGGCTGCAGCGCTCTGCCTGCCGGTGGGTGCTGTGCTGGGGCTGCCGTTCATCTTTGCCATTGGCGTTGCGGCGGCGTTTATGGCGCTGATCGTGCGGGTCATCAAAAATGCGTTTGCCCAGGCCGTTAAGATGAAAGACGAACTGGACTATACCGTGTAAGGGGGCGCAGAAGATGCCAATTATCGTCAACCTGGATGTGATGATGGCAAAGCGCCACATGGGGGCGGGGGAGCTGGCTGAAACCATCGGCATTACCCCGGCCAACCTTTCCATCCTGAAAAACAACAAAGCAAAAGCGGTGCGGTTTTCCACCCTGGAAGCCCTGTGCAAAGCGCTGGACTGCCAGCCCGCTGACCTGTTGGAATACCGCCCGGACGAAACGTAAAGAAACGACCTTGGGCAATACCGCATAATTCTAAGTGCCGATACGGCGAGCGAGGTGCGGCAG
>OLXE01001512.1_pt1 | contig 10149 bp, 10 predicted proteins | sample 1644571 | NCBI WGS metagenome assembly OLXE01 (sample SAMEA103958161, study PRJEB25191) | human gut metagenome | biome: human-associated habitat [ENVO:00009003]; feature: intestine environment [ENVO:2100002]; material: feces | place: Germany | collected 2013/2015
CCCTGGGGCTGGAACATGTGTAAGAGGTGAGTGCGTGGATCTGAAAGATGTTCTGTACCAGATGATGCAGGAGAACACCGCCGCCGGGCAGCCAACAGACCTGCGGGTGGGCACGGTGACCAGAGAAGAACCGCTGGAGATCACCATTAACCCTGCCACATCTCCCCTGAGACGGAGGCAACTCTGCCTCACTGAGCCGGTGATTGAGAAGAAAATCCCGGTGCTGGCCCACAGGCACCGGATTCAGACCCTCTCCCACACCCATGCCAACTCGGCGGGCAGCACCACCACGGGACTGGACGGCTCCTATCTGGGGGAATACGCTCTGGTTTCTGAGGGGGCGGATGCCGCCCTACAGGGGGAGGACATCGTGTGCTGGGAGGACGGGAAGAAGCTGCCTGTCAAGGACGGTTTTATTATCCTGAACCGCAGGCTGGAGGAGGGGGACAGAGTGCTCCTGCTGCGGGTACAGCACGGGCAGAAGTTCATCGTCCTGTCCCGGATTTTTGAGGAGGAAGCCTGATGCCGACTTTGCCTACATCCACTATCGACCTGTCCGCCGGGGTGTCCTTCGTCTCCCAGCCATCCAGGACGTGGTATATCAACAAGGAAACCAACCGCATCCAGGGGGAATGTGACGGCTGGTATTCTGTCCGGCAGGCTGTGGAGGTCATTCTCAATGTGGAGCGGTTCCGCTGGCAGATTTATTCCCCCTACTCCGGGATGCAGTGGGATGGGCTCATCGGGCAGGACCCGGGGTATGTGGCCTCGGAACTTCAGCGGCGTATCACCGAGGCGCTGAAAATGGACGACCGGGTGCGGGGGATCTCCGGCTTTACGTATGCCGTGGAAGGGGATGTGTTGAGGGCCTCCCTCACCGTGAACACAGTATATGGAGAGATGCAGACCAGCGTGGAGGTGGATATCACTTGATTGACTTTACTCAAGAGACCTATGCGAGCCTCCGTCAGGAGATGCTGGACCGGGTGCCCGATACTTATGACAAGCGGGACACGGCCCCCATCCCGACGGCCATCTCTCCGGCGGCCTACACCCTGGCGGGGTTCTATCTCAGCCTGGATCAGGTACAGCGGGCGGCCTTCGTGCAGACAGCAGTGGGGGATTCCCTGGATATGCTGGCTGTGATTGGTGGCCTGACCCGATATCCGGCCTCCGCCGCGGTACGCCTGGGCGTGTTCAATACCTCTGTGCCCATTGGAGCCCGGTTCTCCACCATCAACGGAGCGGGCTCAATCAACTTTACCGTAACGGCGGCAACCGATACGGGGAACCAGTACCAGCTGGCCGCGGAGACCCCCGGCGCCATCGGAAACGAGTACACCGGGCCCATCCTGCCGATTACCGCCATTCCGGGGCTGACCAGTGCACAGATTACGGATATCCTGGTGCCTGGTGACGACACGGAGACCGACAGCGCATTTCGGGAACGGCTGATTGAGGCGCTCAATAACCGTCCCTTTGGCGGCAATATTGCCGACTACCGCCAGAACGTCCTCGCCATTGACGGCGTGGGCGGGGTGCAGGTATACCCCACCTGGAGCGGCGGTGGCACTGTGAAGCTGTCCGTTCTGGGGGCGGATTTCCTGCCTGGCTCATCCACACTGGTGGAGAAGGTGCAGAATGCCATCGACCCGCCCCCCAACCAGGGGCTGGGGCTGGGCTTGGCCCCTATCGGGGCAAAGGTGACGGCGGTGGCCCCGACAGGGTTGGCGGTGAATGTCTCCGCCACCCTCCTGCTGGCCGCCGGATATGCCATCGGACAGGTGCAGGAACCGGTGGAGCAGGCCATTGAGACATATCTGCGCAGCGTGCGGCAGGGGTGGGACACCAACGTGTCCGCCAACAACGTGTCCTACGCTGCCGATGTGTACGTGGCCAGGGTTACCGCCGCTATCGTGGGGGTGGCCGGCGTGGTCAACGCCACCAACGTGCAGCTCAACGGCGGTACGGCAGATCTCCTCCTGACGGAGACGGGCGAAACCCAGCAGGTGCCCGTAATAGGGACGGTGAAGCTGAATGAATCCAATTGAGCTGGATACCAGCCTGCTGTCCCTGCTGCCCCCGTGGTACCGGGAGGTGCTGGACTATCAGCAGATCTGCTTGACCGAACAGCAGCAGTTTGAGGCCCTGGCGGAGGAAATCGTGGGTGTGGCTGACAATTTCTTTTTCCAGACGATGGACGAGAGGGCGGTTGGCATGTGGGAGCAGGTATTCCGAATTGTACCAAACCCACAGGTGGAAAGCCTGGCATTCCGAAGGACCCGCGTGCTCAACCGCATTTCTACCCGTCCGCCCTATACCCTGGGATTCCTCTATCAAAAGCTGGACGAGCTGATTGGGCCGGGTGAGTGGAAGGTCACGGTAGACTACCCAAACTACACACTTTATATCGAAAGCGCGGCCCAAAACCAGAACTACGCCACTGAGCTGGCTTTCACCATCAACCGTATCAAACCGGCGCATATCATGTGGGTGAACGCCCCGTTTGTGCGGACGGGGCTGCTGCTCTCCGAGACAATTTCGTCCACGCAGAGAATTTATAGCTACAAGCTGGGGGCGTGGGAGCTGGGGCGGCTGCCCTTCGCAACCGACGGCCCAGAGGGAGTGATTAAGATGCCTGAGACGCCATCCATCCAGCAGGACCTCTTGGCCGGTGTGGCGAACTTCGTCAGCGGCGATGTGGCCTCTGCCCGGGTCAACAGAACAGTTGCGATTACCAGACTAACCAAGACCGTGGAGGGGTCGGAGCTTACCGTCACCTATACCGTCCTGCCGTCCCAGGCCACAGAGATCACCGCCCTGGAACTGCTGGATGCAGAGGGGAACATCCTCACGTCCTCCACCGTGTATATCCCTGTTACCACGAATGTGGTCTTGAAGCACATTATCCCCGTCGCGGAAGGAGTGGTAAGCAATCCGATCAAAACTCCGCTTCCGGCGGACTTGCCGGAGGACTGGACCGGCGGACAGACCGTGGCCCCCACCGGGGCGGAGGTGGGCCTGAGCGAGCAGCACGGCTACAACTACCTCATGGAGCAGGTCAACGCCGCGCAGACGGCCGCTAAAGAGATCGGAGAGGTATTTTCGGGATTGGCGACGCTGGGGCCCGATGGCAAGGTGCCAGGTGAGCAGCTCCCTGACATCGGCGGATTCTATGAGGTGGAGGAGGCGGTGCCTCCGGCCTCCCGGAAGGCAAATACGCTCTATGGCCTGATTCTGGCGGATTATACAGGAACAGGAGGTGAGGGGTAATGGCACAGGTCTACGTCTGGGGAAAATACAACTTAAATCTCAAATATGAGGAAGATCACTCTGCGCATGCCCCTAAACAAGGAGATATCAATAATTTTTGGGTTGGTAAGAGCTATTCCTTTAGCGCTGTGAATGGGAAATATACCCTCAATAACGCACTTGAAATGAGTAGGGAGAATGACGCAGCTCAATACCCATATGCCATTGATGGAGCCATGGCCGGAGACGGTGTGTATTACGCGGAAGAAGCGTACGGAATTAACAAAACAGCAGGCTGGATTTCGAGCTCTGGTAAGTTGGCGTATAGAATACCTGATACACTCTCTGGGAAAATCTTCTATCCAGTCTATTATGGTGTCAAGACCATAAAAGAGAAGGGCGTGTACATTGAAGATGTGACCAGTGAATCCGAAAATACCTATCCAAAAGACGGAATTAGCGGAAACTACTATTATGTATTTAAGTATGCAGTTCCCGGTGTGCCGTCCATCACAGTTCCAGGTGCCGCCATGATTGGCCATGCGGTCGATATTTCCTGGGAGGCCGCAGACAGCGCGGAAAGCTACAAACTGGAGCGCAGGGTGGATTCCGGAGGCTGGACGCAGGTTTACGCAGGAGACGACCTGACCTATACCGACACGGTGCAATCCGGTTGGACAAGCGTGCAATATCGTATCTCCGCCGGTATCTCCGGTGTATACGGCGGCCTCACTGTGTCCAATGTGGTGAGTATTATCCCTGTATCCTCCCTCGTTATCTCCGGCACTGACGGTAATCTTGGCACCGCCAAGGCACCAGTGACGTATTCTGTAACCAGCGATACGGACAGCCCCATCACAGTGACAGAGATAATCAACGGCCATGAGCGCACGCTAACACCTACCAGCGGCCAACTGATCACCATACCCGTGTCCATGCTCGACCCCGGTGCAGGGGCGATCACCATCAAGGCCAGCGTGCAGGCGGCCAGCGGCGCGGTGAATCAGACCCGGAACTGGACATACACCAAGACGCCTCTGGCGCTGCCTGTTGACCCGTACCGGGTGGAGCGGATGCAGGGGCAGGACTGTGATATTTTCCCGCAGACCTTGGCCGAAGCGGTATTTATGCCGGATGGGAAAAGCGTGGCGGCATATATGGATTTCATCAAAACGAGAGCGACAGTGGTCACCGGAAGCTATGTGGGGACGGGAGATTATAACAGTGGAACCGGATGGGGGAGCAGTAACCCGACATCACTGACGTTTGACTTTGCCCCCAAGTTGCTTATTATTGGTTGGCAAGAAACACTCGATAATGGTTTTTTCGCTAGTAATTTAGGGGAGCGGGTCACCTCTGATAATTACTATTCTATATACACAGGAGCTTTAACGACACAGTTTAAGCAGTATAGAGGCTTTGGTGACCCTTCCGGCAGTTATGCAAAGAAGTCATCAGACGGTAAGACTATAACGTGGTATGCTACTAGTCATGCAAACGCTCAGAGAAACGACAAAAGACACAAATATTATTACCTTGCCATCGGCTGAAAGGGGGGCCACCTATGACCATCATCCAAATCGACCCATTGGAGACCGGACAGCATCCCATCCAGAGCCAGAGCGGGCGGCGCGCCTGCTGGCTGGAGGGCTGGATTGAGGTGCCCGCCCACCTCCATGACGCGGTGTGGGCGACCTATGGCTGGTGTGACCTCCAGATTGAGGGGGACAAGCTGGTGGGCATCACGCCTACTGAGCGGCCTCCAGAGCCGGAGCCGGAGCCCCAGCCGCCCTCTGAGGAGGACGTCACCCTGGACATGCTGGCCGACCATGAGGAGCGGCTGTGCATGCTGGAACTCACCACTACTGCCACCGTTGCCACATGAGAAAGGAGATAGCATGACAACCGTATATAACCTCTGCAAGCTGCTCATCCAGAAGAACCGAACCGATGGCCTCCAGGAGAAGATGGATGTCTACCTGGCCGCCGACCGGCTCACCCCGGAGGAGTACCAGGAGCTGGCCGGGCTACTGGCCCCGGAACAGTAATCAACAGCGGGATCGCTGGATAAAAGGATGTGAATCAAATGAGTAAGCTCATTACATATGTCCCGCTCTCGTCCGTGGAGCGGATTGAGCTGAGAGTCACCAACTGCCGCAAGACGCTCTCTCAGGTCAAGGCTGAAACAAAGGCTCATTACGTGCTCAATGGCGGCATGTGGAACCCAGACGGCACCCCCTGCCCGCTGCTTAAGGTGGGCGGGGCGATGCTCTCCGGCACGCCCTGGCGTCCGATGGGCTACGCCTGGGACAAGGGCCCGGACATCCACATGACCTCCGGGTACGAGGGAGCGGCCAACTTTATCGCGGTAACCGCCCTTATTTCCTCCGGTAAGCCGGTGGATAAGCCCTCCTACGGCTCGGCCCAGGGAGGCAAGCGGGGGCGCAGCGCCATCGGCCTGCGTGGTGGCAGTCTGGCCCTCTATTGCTCTGGCGATGGGACCGGAGACGCAGCCACGCCGGAAACTCTGCGGGACGAGCTGGCCGGGCTGGGCTGGGCCTCCGCCGTTATGCTGGATGGGGGCGGCTCCAGCCAGTGCGACTTTGGCGGAGAGCGCATCACCGCCAGCCGCAAGGTGCACAACTGGATTTGCGTGTATCTCAAGCAGGCGGAGCAGACACCGCCGGAAGAGGAGGACAAGCCTATGAGCAAGTACACCGTGACGCCCAGCATCGGCGTCAACATCCGCAGCGGCCCCGGCACCGGCTACGGCAAGGTGGGGGCGTACCCCATGGGCACGGTGGTGGACGTGCTGGAGGTCCGGGACGGCTGGGGCAGGACGACCAAGGGCTGGGTGTCCCTGGCCTATCTGGAGGCCGTGGAGGGCCCCCAGCGGGTCACGGACACGGGCCTCGCCATCCAGACGCACCTTATCGCCCCAGGGGCGGATAATCGGCCCGGAGGCAGCAATCCCTGCAAGTACATCACCATCCACGAGACCGGCAACGCGGCCAAGGGCGCCGACGCCGCGGCCCACGCTGCCTACCTGGACAGCGATGCCGGGGAGCGCGACCTGGTGAGCTGGCATTACAGCGTGGACGACCACGCCATTGTCCAAAACCTGCCAGACGCCGAGACGGCCTACCACGCCGGGGACGGCAAGAGCGGGCCGGGCAATGCCACCAGCATCGGCGTCGAGATCTGCGTCAACGCGGGAGGGGACTTCGAGGCGGCCAAGGCCAACGCGGCCGCGCTGGTGAGGCTGCTCATGGAGGAGCACGGCATCCACATCGACCACGTGGTGCAGCACAACCACTGGAACGGCAAGGACTGCCCCAAGACCATCCGGGCCACCCCCGGAGCCTGGGAGGCGTTCCTGGCCCTCTGCCGGGGTGAGTCGACCGGTGTGTCCGAACTGGATGCCGCCGTGGACAAGCTGGCTGCCGCTGGGCTTATCGACAGCCCTGATTACTGGAAGGGCGGGGACTACTCCGCCGAGAATGTGCAGGCACTCATCATCAAGTGGGCGGCCTCGCGTTGAGAAAGGAAGGTACATGACATGATCAACTGGAAAGTCAGACTGAAGAGCCCCGCGTTCTGGACGGGGCTCATCGGCGTGCTCGGCGCGTTTGCGGTGGGTATGGCACAGCTCTTTGGTGTGGACATCACCGCCGAAGCCGGAAGCTGGCAGCAGGCGCTCACCGCCCTGGTCACCGCCGTATTTGGTGTGCTGGCCCTGGTGGGTGTTACCACCGACCCAACCACTAAAGGGCTGGGGGACAGCGCACAGGCCCTCACCTACCACAAGCCAAAGGACGACAGGGAGGGCTGAGTATGCCCGAAAACGATTGCCCTATCAATGGGGTAAATTGTGTGTCCATCGCCCGCGTGGAGGCACTGGAGCGGGCGTTAGAGGCACAGAAGCAGCATAGCTCACTTGCGCGCGAAAAAATCTATGACCGGCTGGGTGAGCTGGAGCGCGGTATGGCCACGGTTACCACACAGTACGGCAATATCATCGACCGGCTGTCCTCAATGTCGGCGGACCTGAACGCCCTGAAAGAGAAGCCGTCCAAGCGGTGGGAGACGGTCGTGGCGGCTATCATTACGGGCGCGATAGGGTATCTTCTGGCTAGTATCGGGATCAGGATCGGGTGATTTCGCACACTGGACGGTGCGGAGGACAAGCTGGGAGAACAGGATACGACAGACAAATAAGCCAAGCCCCCGCTCGGTGAGCGGGGGCTTGCTGTGTTACTAACGGCAAATTGTTGGTGATAACGATGAGACTAAAAAAGTTGCAGAATCGACAGGATGCCATGTCCCAAATGAGCAGAAGAGGGGCCAGATCGGAAGAGAGACGGTGTAAGATTTAAGAAAATTTTAATCTTCTCTTCATGGCGTCTTACATAGGATTCTGGTATGCTGGTAGCCTATCTGGAAAATATGAACGAACTGCGAATTTTTTGCCGGAGGCGTTGACATATGACAACTTGTCGTCTAAGCTTATGACAGCTTGTCAGGCGAGGAGGTGCCCTATGCCCAGCGCGACGTTTTACAATCTGCCGGCGGAGAAGCGGGAGCGCCTGCTTCGGGCTGCCAGGGAGGAGTTCTCCCGCGTTCCCTATGAGAGTGCCTCGGTGAACCGGATTATCCGGTCCGCCGGCATCCCGCGGGGCAGCTTTTACATGTACTTCACCGACAAGGAGGAGCTGTTCGGCCACCTGATGGACTCCTATGGCGCACTGCTGGAGCGCCGGATGGGGGAGATGCTGGAGCAGCGGGAGGGGGACCTCTTTGCCGCCTTCCTAGACCTGTTTGACCACATTCAGGCCCATTGGGGGGACGGGAAATACCGCGAGATGGCGGACATACTCCGCTGCAACCGGCAGATGCAGCCCGGGGTCCTGCTGAACCGGGAGGGGCCTGAGGCGAGCCTGGCTCGCCTGCGGGACAGGGTGGACCTGTCCCGACTGGATCTGCGCACGGAGACCGACCTTTCCGATATCTTCCACTTGCTGGTCTCCGCCGTAGCCGGTACACTGGTAGCGGCCGGGGCCTCAAGCGATCCGGCGGGCGCGCGGGCCCGTCTGATGCGTGTATTTGGCATCCTTCGGCGGGGCGCGGCCTCCAAGGCGGTCCGCCGCGAAGAAGCATAGCAAAGAAAAGGAGAAACCACTATGGAAGCAACCCAAGTTAAGCCAGAAACGACGGTCGCCCCTCCGGAGGGGCCGGGGAAGAAAAGCCCGCAGCTCACGCCCCCGAAGAAGAAGCGGAAGTGGGTCAAGCGGCTGGTCATCCTCTTGGTGATCGCGGCGCTGCTGGTGCTGGCGCTCTCCCGCTGCATGAGTGCGGGAACTCAGGCGCTCAGCAGCGTCTACCTGCCCTACACCGCCGCGATGCACGACATGACGGTGGCCGTCTCGGGCACCGGCACCATCGAGCCCATCCAGTCCTACAAGGTGACCACGCTGGTCAGCGGCGAGATTCTGGAGGCCCCCTTTGAGGAGGGGCAGACCGTCCACAAGGGCGACGTGCTCTTCCGCATCGACGCCAGCGACGTGGAGAACAACATCGAGCAGCTCCAGCTCAACGTCCAGTCCGCCCAACTGGCCCTCAACGACCTGCTGAAGACCCAGAGCGACAATCAGAAGGACCGCAATGTGAAGGCCGACGACGCCGGCGTGATCACCGAGCTGCACGTGGACCGCGGGGACAGCGTCACCGTCGGCACCGTCATCGCTGACGTGCTGGACCGGGACCACATGAAGCTGAAGGTACCCTTCCACTCCGCCGATGCATCGGGCTTCTATGTGGGTCAGGCCGCGACCGTCACCGTGAACGGCACCGCCGAGACGGTGAGCGGAACGGTGGAGTCCATCGCCGCCACCGACGAGGTGGGACCCGGCGGCACCCTGGTCCGCCAGGTGACCATCCTGGTCAACAACCCCGGCGTCTTGTCTGAAACCAGCCAGGGAACCGCCTCCGTGGGAGGGGCGGCCTGCGCCTCCGGCAGCAGCTTTACTTATGCATCCTCCTCCCAGATCACGGCCAAGGCCGCCGGCGATCTGGACGTGCTCAATGTCAAGGAGGGTGACCGGGTATCCAAGGGCCAGGTGATCGGCGTTATCTCTGAGGCCGACCTGGAGACCCAGATTGAGAATGCCCGCATCGCTCTGGAAAACGCCCAGCTCTCCCTGAAGAACGCCCAGGAGAAGCTGGAGGACTACACCATTACCTCCACCATCGACGGCGAGGTGATCGAGAAGAACCTGGATGTGGGCGACAACATCAGCGGTCTGTCCAATTCCGGCGCTTCCGTCACCTACCCGGCCATCATCTATGACCGCTCCGAGCTCACCTTTGACATGGACGTGGATGAGAAGGACATCAGCAAGATCCAGGTGGGCCAGAAGGTGGAGATCACCGCCGGCGCACTGGACGACCAGAGCTTCACCGGCGTGGTGGATAAGATCAACATCAACGGCACCACCACCAGCGGCCACACCAGCTATCCCGTCACCGTGAAGGTGGAGGGCTCCCCCGAGGCGCTCTACCCCGGCATGAACGTCTCCGCCAAGATTATCGTGGAGGAGGTGGGCAGCGTGCTCGCCCTGCCGGTGGAGGCGGTGGAGCGGGGTAACACTGTGCTGGTGGCCAAGGAGGGCTGCCTGGATGAAAACGGCTACCTGCTGGCACAGGCGCAGGACCTTGCCAAAGAGGGCTACTGTGAATCGGAATTTGAGGAAGCGCTGTCTGTCCTGCAAAATCTGGAGCCGCTGGGCGTTGGCGCTACCAGCCTGAAGGAATGTCTTTGCTTACAGCTGGACGAGGACGACCAGACCGCCAGACGGCTGCTGGACGAAATCGACCTGACCGGCAGCGCCGACGTGCATC
>OLXE01001518.1_pt1 | contig 10077 bp, 7 predicted proteins | sample 1644571 | NCBI WGS metagenome assembly OLXE01 (sample SAMEA103958161, study PRJEB25191) | human gut metagenome | biome: human-associated habitat [ENVO:00009003]; feature: intestine environment [ENVO:2100002]; material: feces | place: Germany | collected 2013/2015
TCTCGATGGTGCGGCCGGAGGTGTCGGCCATCAGGCCGCGCATGCCGGCCAACTGGCGGATCTGGGCGGAGGAACCACGGGCGCCGGAGTCCGCCATCATCCAGATGGGGTTGTAGCGGTCCAGGCCGGCCATCAGGGCGTCGGTCACGTCCTTGGTGGTCTTTTCCCAGGCCTCGACCACCAGGCGGTAACGCTCCTCATTGGTGAGGAAGCCGCGCTTGTACTGCCGCTCGATCTTGACGATCTCCTTCTCGGTATCGGCGATCAGGCCATACTTCTTCTCGGGGATGGTCATGTCGTAGATGGAGACGGGGAGCCGCGGGTGGAGAACTTGTAGCCCCGGTTCTTGATGGTGTCCAGCACATGGGCAGACACGGTGAAGCCGTGCTTGACGATGCACTTGTCGATGATCTTGCCAAGCTGCTTCTTGCCCACGATGAAGTTGACCTCGGGGTCGAACATCTGCTCGGGGTCGCTGCGGTCCACGAAGCCCAGATCCTGGGGGATGTTCTGGTTGAAGATGATGCGGCCCGGGGTGATCTCCACCACGCGGGTATAGTCCACGCCGCCCACGTTCCGGGTCACCCGGACCAGAATCGGGCAGTGGGGGCCGATGACGTGCTCATTGTAAGCCATGAGCGCCTCATCCTCGCTGGCATAGACATGAATGGGCCGGTAAGTGGCCTGCTTGCGGCCGTCAGCCTTGGCAGCGGCATTGGCGGCAACGAACTCGTCGGCGTCCACCACGCTGTTTGCAGGCAGATCGGTTTCGCCGGGATCTTCGCACCAGATGGTCTCGGCACCGATTTCCGCCTTGCCCATGCGGTCCATGGTCAGGTAGTAGGAACCGAGCACCATGTCCTGGGTAGGAACGGTAACCGGGCCGCCGTCCTGAGGACGCAGGAGGTTGTTGGCGGAGAGCATCAGGATCCGGGCCTCGGCCTGGGCCTCAGCACTCAGAGGCACGTGAATGGCCATCTGGTCGCCGTCGAAGTCGGCGTTGAATGCGGTACAGTTCAGGGGATGGAGCTTCAGGGCGCGGCCGTCCACCAGCACCGGCTCGAAGGCCTGGATGCCCAGGCGGTGCAGGGTCGGGGCACGGTTGAGCATGACGGGGTGATCCTTGATGATGACGTCCAGGGCATCCCAGACCTCGGTCTCACCCTTATCCACCATCTTCTTGGCGGACTTGATGTTGTTGGCGGAGCCGTCTTCCACCAGCTTCTTCATGATGAAGGGCCGGAACAGCTCCACAGCCATCTCCTTGGGCACGCCGCACTGATAGATCTTCAGCTCGGGGCCGACGACGATAACGCTTCGGCCGGAGTAGTCCACGCGCTTGCCCAGCAGGTTCTGGCGGAAGCGGCCCTGCTTGCCCTTGAGCATGTCGGACAGGCTCTTGAGGGCGCGGTTGTTGGCGCCGGTGACGGCGCGGCCCCGGCGGCCATTGTCGATGAGGGCGTCCACCGCCTCCTGGAGCATCCGCTTCTCGTTGCGCACGATGATGTCGGGGGCGTTGAGCTGGATCAAACGCTTCAGGCGGTTGTTGCGGTTGATCACCCGGCGGTACAGGTCGTTCAGATCGGAGGTGGCGAAGCGGCCGCCGTCCAGCTGCACCATGGGGCGCAGCTCGGGGGGGATCACCGGCAGCACGTCGATGATCATCCACTCGGGCTTGTTGCCGGAGATGCGGAAGGCGTCCACCACCTCCAGGCGCTTGACAATGCGGGCCTTCTTCTGGCCGGAGGCGTCCTTCAGCTCGGCGCGGAGCTGGTTGGACAGCTCCTCCAGATCAATGTCCTGGAGCAGCTTCTTCACGGCCTCGGCGCCCATGCCGGCCTCGAAGTCGTCCTCGTACTTCTCCCGCATGTCGCGGTACTCCTTCTCGGAGAGGATCTGGTTCTTGGCCAGGGGGGAGAAGCCGGGGTCAGTGACAATATAGCTGGCGAAGTAGAGCACCTTCTCCAGAATACGGGGGCTGATGTCCAACAGCAGGCCCATGCGGGAGGGGATGCCCTTGAAATACCAGATGTGGCTCACCGGGGCGGCCAGCTCGATGTGGCCCATGCGCTCACGGCGCACCTTGGCACGGGTGACCTCCACGCCGCAGCGGTCGCAGATCTTGCCCTTATAGCGGATCTTCTTGTACTTGCCGCAGTGGCACTCCCAGTCCTTGGTGGGGCCAAAGATCCGCTCGCAGAACAGACCGTCCCGCTCCGGCTTGAGGGTGCGGTAGTTGATGGTCTCCGGCTTCTTGACCTCGCCGTAGGACCACTCGCGGATCTGTTCCGGGGAGGCGATGCCGATCTGGATGGCGTCGAATTCAGCGTAACTCATATCTTTGCTCGTCCTCCCTTAATTAGTCCATATCCTCATCGGAATAGTCATCCGAGAAGTCGTCGCTGTCGTCCAGCTCCTCTGCGTCCGCGGCGGCCAGGTCGTCGTCGTCGCTGCCCTCCTTGAGGGTGTAGCCCGCGGCGGCGAAGTCGGACTCCCCGCCGGCGTCGTAGCCGTAGTAGTCGTCGTCCTCGTCGCGGAACTTGCCGGGCTGGTAGTTGTCCTCGTCGTCGTCCTTCAGCTCGATCTCCGCGCCCTGGTCGTCCAGCACCTTGATGTCCAGGCACAGGGACTGCAGCTCCTTGACCAGGACCTTGAAGGACTCGGGCACGCCGGGCTTGGGCACGTTGTGGCCCTTGACGATGGACTCGTAGGTGCGCACGCGACCGGTGACATCGTCGGACTTGACGGTGAGGATCTCCTGCAGGGTGTAGGCCGCGCCGTAGGCCTCCAGGGCCCACACTTCCATCTCGCCGAAGCGCTGGCCGCCGAACTGGGCCTTGCCGCCCAGAGGCTGCTGGGTGACCAGGGAGTACGGGCCGGTGGAACGGGCGTGAATCTTATCGTCAACCAGGTGGTGCAGCTTGAGATAGTGCATAACACCAACGGTAACCGGTCTGTCAAACGGTTCGCCTGTTCTGCCGTCAAACAACTGAGCCTGTGTCTTGGATGGGGTCAGCTGCAGTTTCTTAGCAGTTTCATCAGGGAAGGCTAAGTTCAGCATTTCCTTAATATCTTCTTCGCTGGCACCGTCGAAAACCGGGGTTGCAAATGGAACGCCCTTTCTTAAATGCTTAGCAAGATCGATGATTTCGTCATCAGTTAAGGAATCCAAATCTTCCTTCTTACCACTGCGGTTGTAAATTTCAGCCAAGAATTCTCTTAACTGACCAACCTGCTTGGTTCTTTCCTGCTTGAGCATTTCTTCAATTCTCCAGCCCAAGCCGAAAGCTGCCCAACCCAAGTGAACTTCAAGAACCTGACCGATGTTCATACGGGAAGGAACGCCCAACGGGTTCAAAACGATGTCGACAGGACGTCCGTCGGCCATGTACGGCATATCTTCCACACGGGTAATACGAGAAACCACACCCTTGTTACCGTGACGGCCGGCCATCTTATCGCCAGGCTGCAGTCTGCGTTTGACAGCGATGTAAACCTTAACCATCTTCTGAACGCCGGCCGGAAGCTCATCACCTTGTGTGAGTTTCTTCTTCTTTTCTTCGAAAGCTGCGTTGAATTCTTTTCTCTTTTCATCAAGAGAAACACGAACGTCTTCGAGAACTTTCTGAAGTTCGCCGTCTGCTAAGCGAATATCGAACCACAAATGCGGATTTGTGTTGTCAAGATATTCCTGGGTGATCTTCTTGTTCTTGGTCAAACCGTTAGCACCGCCCTGAGCAACTGCGCCAACTAACTGACGGCTCAAACGTTCGAATGCATCGTTTTCAACGATACGAAGCTGATCGTTTAAGTTTGTTCTATAACGCTTCAATGCTTCGTCAATGATAGACTGAGCACGTTTGTCTCTTTCGATGCCTTCTCTTGTGAAGACTTGAACGTCGATAACGGTACCAACCATGCCGCTTGGAACACGCAAAGAAGTATCTTTGACATCGCTGGCTTTTTCACCGAAGATCGCCTTCAAGAGTTTTTCTTCAGCGGTAAGTGTAGTCTCACCCTTCGGTGTTACCTTACCAACCAACACATCGCCTGCCTTAACTTCAGCTCCGATATAAACGATACCGGATTCGTCAAGACGGTTAATTTGGTTTTCACTCAAGTTGGAAATATCGCGAGTGATTTCTTCATTGCCGAGCTTAGTGTCACGGGCAGAAACTGTGAGTTCTTCGATATGGATGGAAGAATATCTATCGTCTGCGACAACCTTTTCGCTGACCATCACAGAGTCTTCGTAGTTGTAGCCGTTCCATGGCATAAAGGCGACAATCATGTTCTGACCGAGAGCAAGCTCACCTAAGTCAGTAGAAGCGCCGTCAGCGATTACGTCACCCTTGGAAATTTTATCGCCGGGGTTGACGATAGGACGCTGATTAATATTAGTGCCTTGGTTAGAACGGGTGAATTTCTGCAAGTTATAGATATCAACACCCACTCTGCCTACAACGTTTTCATCGTCATTGACACGGACAACAATACGATTAGCATCGACGGAATCAACGATACCGCCTCTTTCTGCGCGAACGGTGGTTCCGGAATCGACGGCTACTGTTCTTTCAATACCAGTACCGACAACCGGTTTTTCAGGACGCAAGCAAGGCACACCCTGACGCTGCATGTTGGAACCCATCAAAGCGCGGTTTGCGTCATCGTGTTCAAGGAACGGAATCAAAGAAGCAGCAACGGAAACGATCTGAGCCGGAGCAACGTCCATATACTGGACTCTTTCCGGACGCATAAGAACGAATTCACCTTTGTCACGGCAGCTGACGAGTTCGTCAGTCAAATTACCTTCGGAATCCAAAGATGCGTTAGCCTGAGCAATAATATAGTTGCCTTCATCGATTGCAGATAAGTAAGCAATTTCGTTTGTTACTTTGCCGTCAATGACCTTACGGTACGGGGTTTCTAAGAAACCATAATCGTTCAATCTCGCATAAAGAGCCAGAGAGTTGATCAAACCAATGTTCGGACCTTCAGGAGTTTCAATTGGACAAACACGGCCGTAGTGAGTCGGATGAACGTCTCGAACTTCGAAGCCTGCTCTTTCACGTGTCAAACCGCCGGGACCTAAAGCGGAAATTCTTCTCTTATGAGTGATTTCAGACAATGGATTTGTCTGATCCATAAACTGACTCAACTGAGAGGAACCGAAGAATTCACGAATGGAGGCGCTGATTGGCTTGCTGTTGATCAAGTCATGCGGCATTAAATTATCGGATTCGGCTTGACCCAATCTTTCCTTAACGGCACGTTCAACTCTAACCAAACCGGCTCTGAATTGGTTTTCTGTCAATTCACCGACACAGCGGACACGACGATTTCCTAAGTGGTCGATATCGTCGACTGTACCTTCACCGTTACGGAGCTTAACGATAAGCTTCATGGTGTCGATAATGTCTTCCGGTTCCAATGTCATCGGACCTTGTTCAGTTCCGCGTTCGAAACGGGAATTGATCTTCATACGGCCGACTTTGGACAAATCGTATGTTTCGTTATCGAAGAACAGACGGCGGAAGAGTGTTTCAACAGCTTCTTCTGTCGGTGGTTCGCCAGGACGCATCATTCTGTAGATAGCAACTCTGGCAGAAAGCTGATCCGGTGTTTCGTCTAAACGAAGGGTATCGGAAATGTATGGACCGCGATTCAACTCGTTGATATAGAGAGTTTCGAAATCGAGGATTCCTTTTTCCTTGAAAACTTCGAGAAGCTTCTCGGTGATTTCTTCGTTGGCATTGGCAATAATTTCACCGGTATCCTCATCGTAAATGTTCTTAGCAAGAACTTTACCGATCAAGAAATCTTCCGGAACCTGAAGTTCAGTGATGCCTAATTTTTCGATATCTCTGACGTGCTTAGCGTTGATTCGTTTATCTTTAGCAACGACAACCTTGCCGTCTTTGTCTGTGATGTCGAAACGAGCGACTTCGCCGCGAAGACGGGAAGGAACGATAGCCATCGCATAACCGCCCGGAGTCATACGGAACTTATCAAAGTCGTAGAACTGGGCTAAAATGCTTTCCGGTGTCATACCGAGTGCCTTGAGCATAATAGTGCCAGGCATCTTACGTCTGCGGTCGATACGGAAATGCAGAATGTCTTTAGCGTCGAATTCGAAGTCTAACCAAGAACCACGGTAGGGGATAATCCGAGCACTGAATAATTTTTTACCCGAACTATGTGTTTTACCTTTATCATGTTCAAAGAACACTCCGGGAGAACGGTGCAACTGAGAAACGATGACACGTTCTGTACCGTTGATGATGAAAGAGCCTTTGTTCGTCATCAATGGGATTTCGCCCATGTAAACTTCGGACTCTCTGACTTCCTTTACAGAACTTTGTTTAGGAGAATCTCTGTCGAAGATGACTAAGCGAACTTTTGCGCGAAGTCTTGAGCAATAATTTAAGCCACGAAGCTGGCATTCTGCGACGTCAAAAATAGGTTCATCGAGAACGTATTCTTGGAATTCAAGCCTTGCCAAACCATTGTGGCTAGTGATAGGGAAAATGGAAGTGAAAGCTCCTTGCAAGCCTTCATCACGACGCTCAGCAGCCGGTACATCCTGCTGAAGGAACTCGCGATAGGAATGCAATTGAGTTTCAAGCAAAGAGGGCACTTCAAGCACGCTCGGACGCTTTGCAAAGCTTTTCCGGATGCGCTTCTTTTCAGTGAACGAGTACGACATGAACACTCCGTTCGGAAGAGACAGTAAAATTCCTAAATCCGTAAACACAAGACACGAATAGCCACGCCGAGTCCCTTTATTGGGACTCTCTGCGCGGCAATTTTCAATTTGTCTTGTAACTACAGTCTTTAGAAGACTTCGTATATATCTTTAAAATCAGACACATACGAAGGATTCTAAACTCCGACCCCGTAAAATCAACGGAGTCGGAAATTATATATGAAGAATTACTTCAATTCAACCTTAGCACCAGCTGCTTCGAGTTTCTTCTTAGCTTCTTCAGCTTCAGCCTTTGGCAAGCCTTCCTTAACAGCCTTAGGAGCGGATTCTACGAGTTCTTTAGCTTCTTTCAAGCCAAGACCTGTCAATTCACGAACGGCCTTAATTGTAGCAACCTTGTTGGCACCGATTTCAGAAAGAACTACATCGAATTCAGTCTTTTCTTCTGCAGGAGCAGCAGCACCAGCAGCAGGAGCGGCAACTGCAACAGCGGCAGCAGCAGCGGAAACACCGAACTTGTCTTCCATCATCTTGATGAGTTCGGAAACTTCGAGAACGGACATGGACGCAATTGCGTCAAGGATTTCTTCTTTGGACAAAGCCATTTTTAACTCCAAATACGTTGTGTATAAATAAAAAATTTAATTCAAAATCAGGCAGCGGCCTGTTTGGCATCGCGCACTGCAGCAACTGTTCTTGTCAAACGTGCAGGTACTTCATTGAGTGTACGTACGAACTTAGCAACAGGTTCGTTCATAGTGGCCATCAACTTAGCCAAGAGTTCTTCTCTGCTCGGCATAGAGGCCAACTGCTTAACACCTTCAACATCAAGGACGCTGTTAGGCATTGCACCGGCTTTGATGACAAGCTTTTGATTTGTCTTAGCAAAGTCAGACATCACTTTGGCAGCTGAAACTGGATCAGCAGAGAAGCCATAAACGAGAGGACCGACGAATTGATCGGCAAGTCCTTCGAAAGGAGTTCCCTGAACAGCTCTTCTAGCCAGAGTGTTCTTAAGTACACGCAACTTCACACCTTTTTTACGTGCTTCAGCACGTAATTGAGTAGCTGCATCTACGGTCAGCCCACGGAATTCAGCAATAACAAGACCTTCAGTATCAGCTACGATTTCGCTGATTTCTTTGATCATGTCAGCCTTTTCTTGTCTATTAAGACCCATGGTCTGCTCCACTCAGAGGTGCTGAATAAATCAGCACCGGTTCAACATAACCGGCTCGCTCCGAGAGCCTAACAATTCTGCCTCCTACGGAGGACACAACGCAGAATCTCTCTTCGGTTGCCATCTGCGCCGGACAACTAATGTTATTTAAGGGTTGACACCTTCCGGCGGTCTTTGATAGCTACAGTCTCCTGAGAGACTGTAACCCAAAGTTCTTTACTTAAAAAAGTGAATACCTATTAAGCAAGTGTCTGAACATCAACCTTGACGCCAGGGCCCATGGTTGAAGAGACAGCAAGCTTACGGAGGTAAACACCTTTAGATGAAGCTGGTTTAGCTTTGTTCAAAGCTTCGATAAGAGCCTTGACGTTTACCAACAATTTGTCGGCTTCGAAAGAAGCACGGCCGATTGGGGCGTGAATAATACCAGCTTTATCAGCTCTAAACTGTACTTGACCTGCTTTAGCATTCTTAACAGCTTGAGCAACATTCGGTGTAACGGTTCCGACTTTCGGGTTAGGCATCAATCCGCGTGGACCGAGGATCTGACCTAACTGACCGACAAAGCGCATAGCGCTTGGTTCAGCAATAACGACGTCGAAGTCGAGGTTGCCGCCTTTAACGGAAGCAACGAGGTCTTCCAAACCGACAACATCAGCACCGGCTTCTTTTGCAGCTTCAGCAGCAGCACCGGCAGCGAAAACAGCAACTCTAACTGTCTTGCCTGTACCGGCAGGCATAACAACTGCACCGCGAACAGCCTGGTCGCTCTTACGAGGATCGATACCGAGCTGAACGGCAACGTCAACGGATTCGTCGAACTTAGCGTTAGCAAGAGCTTTAACTAATTCGAGAGCTTCGTTGATGGAATAGAATTTCTGAGCTTCAACTTTGGAGTTGTTCTCTTTTTCACGCTTTCCAAGTTTTGCCATTATTTCACTCCTTCAACCGTAATACCCATGGAACGTGCGCTTCCAGCGATTGTACGCACAGCGGCGTCCATATCAGCAGCGGTCAAGTCAGGCATTTTTGTCTTAGCGATTTCTTCTGCCTGTGCACGAGTGATTTTGCCTACTTTGTCAGTATGAGGGCGTGCGGAACCCTTTTGAATCTTAGCGGCTTTCTTGATCAAGATTGTGGCCGGAGGAGTCTTCATAATGAATGTGAAGCTCTTGTCGGCGTAAGCTGTGATCACAACCGGAATTGGGAGACCAGGTTCAACACCTTGAGTCTTGGCATTAAATGCCTTGCAGAATTCCATAATGTTGAGGCCACGCTGACCTAAAGCCGGACCAATCGGAGGAGAAGGATTAGCCTTTCCTGCCGGCACTTGAAGCTTAATAAAGCCTACAATTTTCTTTGCCATTTATTTTCCTTACGGGTAAGACGCTCTGATGAGCTCCCCGAGGTAAAGTCCACAAAAAACGTATTTATTCCCGGACTAAGAAATAAATACTAGGAAATCTTTTCAACTTCGTTAAAGGCCAATTCAACAGGCGTATCACGGCTGAAGATCGAAACAATAACAACAAGTTTGTTTTTCTCGTAACTGACTTCGTCGATATAGCCTTCGAAATCAGCAAACGGACCGGTAGTGATTCGAACTTCTTCACCAACCTCAAACTGGAAGCGAGGTCTTGGTGTATCCGTTCTGTCTTCCATTCTCTTTTTGATTTCTTCAATCTCTTTAGTTGGAAGCGGAGTAGGTCTGTTTGCAGAACCACCGAGAAAGCCCGTTATTCTAGGCGTATTTTTGACTAAATGCCAAGTCTCGTCGTTCATGATCATTTTGACGAAGATGTAGCCCGAGTACATACGGCGGGTGGAAACACGCTTTTTGCCGTTTTTCACCTCGGAGATGTCCTCTGTCGGAACCAAAATCTCTTCGAAACAATCCTGCAGTCCCTCACGAGCAATTCTCTCTCTCAGAGCAGACTCGGCACTCTTCTCCATTCCGGAATAAGTGTGCACAACGTACCATTTCATATCGGACATTTTCAACTCTCTTTAGATCAGAGAAAGAAGGACATCGTAAAGAAGAAACTCGATGAGTTTGTCAACGATGAAAAGGAAGAAGGCAATCACGACCACGAAGGCACAGACAATACCGGTAGTATTGATCGTTTCCTTTCTGGTCGGCCAAACAACTCTTCTCAGTTCTTCGTAGGAGGCCTTGCAGTACTTGGCAAAT
>OLXE01001523.1_pt1 | contig 10002 bp, 8 predicted proteins | sample 1644571 | NCBI WGS metagenome assembly OLXE01 (sample SAMEA103958161, study PRJEB25191) | human gut metagenome | biome: human-associated habitat [ENVO:00009003]; feature: intestine environment [ENVO:2100002]; material: feces | place: Germany | collected 2013/2015
ACATGTTTATTTGAAAGGGAAATGCAGATTTGGCAGAAAAAATTAATTTAGCGGCAATGAAATTGGATTTATGAAATAATATTTCGCTAAAATCGGCTTGACTATATACCTGCTATAGTGAGTATACTACTGTTATATTAAGATGTGATGGACGTAATGAGATAATTAAGAAAGATAACATAGATGGCTTGCTCGAAAGAGCTGTTTCATAGCAGAGGGTTCATGATTGATAAACTGATACGGGCAGTCTTGCTTCTCATCGGACTGCTCTGGTTCGCTGGATGCGGCTTTATCCAGTCGCCGTCAGTACCGCCCCAAATGGTCGGTACTACATCCTTGAATAATTTTGACTTTGATGGGAAACCGACGCAGATACAAGTGCAGGGAGTTCCTGAGCGAGTGATCGTGGCCAGACCAGAGATATTGGATGCATTGCTGGCATTGCACGCAGAAAATCATATTTGCGCTGCGTATATTACCAGGGACAAGGTGGAGCAGATCCCAGAGTTGCAAAAGAAAATGCCAAAGGCTGTGTTTTACACATCGGAGATGGATCGGGAGACGGCCTTGATGATGCATCCTGATTTTATCCTTGGCTGGCGGATGTCATTCCGCAAAGGAGCTCTAGGTGATACTGCGTTCTGGCGAGAAAGAAACATTCCCGTTTATATCGAAGAAAATTCCGGACCGGTTCCTGCGGTAGATCCTTTTCCGCCATCAACTGTAGAAACAGAGATGAGGTTCATTCAGAATATGGGACAGCTTTTTCAAAAAGAAGAAGAGGCGAATGGTATAGTAAGGAATATCCAAAGCGCCTTAGATGAAGGAATCGCAAAAGCCAGAGAGGCTCCGGCCAGACGGGTCATTACTATCGAATTCATGAGAGATAAGATCGAAGTATTCGGCGATAAACTGCTGTCGGGTGATATTATTCGAAAGATTGGCAGTACGAATATCCAGTTCGATACGCCATTTATCAGTCGGGAGGAGCTTCGCATGTGTGGAGCGGATACCTTGTTTATTGTCTATCATGGAAATGAGCAGGAAGGAGCTAATGCGTTAGCGCAGATTCAGGTTCCTGAATTCAGCGATATTCCTGCGGTGAAAAATGGTCGTGTATTCCTGCTTCCTTATAGAAATGTTTGCGCAAGTCATGTTTATACAGCCCAAACCATCAAGGAAATTTCTAATGGGCTTTATTTTTATTAGAAGAGGAGAATCATTATGAAAAAGTCTATGAAAATGTTACTTTCAACAGCCGTGTGGTTGACAATAATTGGGGGGGGGTACAGGCCGCTGACACTTCCGTACTGGAGGAAGTGATCGTCAATGCGGATAAAGACAAGGCCTATGCCGGCGGCTATTTGTCGCAGAATACATCTTTGGGGATGCTTCGTAATAAAGATATGATGGAGCTTCCTGCGGCTACGATGACCATCACCGATCAGTCTATTAAAGATTTTGCCATTTCCGGAAATAATGAAGTGATGGATATTCTTTCTTTAAATCCATCCATTCGTCGCACCACCAGTCCCAATGTGGTGTCCGTGAGAGGCAAGTATACCACAGCATCCCAGATGAGTGTCAATAATATCCCCGGTATGTACAGTAATTTCACGATGGGAACGAACTTTATTGGAAATATTGATGTGCTGGGAGGTCCATCTTTAGTTTATTCCGGAAGTACCACGCAAAATGTTATTGGCGGTACAGTAAACTATCGTTCCAAAGTAGCGGAGAAAGAACCGTTAACAACTGCCAATGTGAAGTATACCAGTACAGGAAATCTGCAGGAGTCCGTTGATATGAGCCGTCGCTTTGGAAAAGATGGTGCATGGGGGATCCGCATCAATGCATTGACTGGGGATGGGAATCTGGCTACCCATGGAGAAAAACTCAAGAATAGAAATATCTTCGTTAATTTGGATCATCAAAGTGTTGATAGCTCGACCAACTTACTTATGGGGTATGCCAGAAGTCTGCATAAAGGCGGAAACAGCATATTTCAGACGGTTTCTTCCAGTGAAACGAAGCCTTTGAGCAAGATGCCGTTTTTGCCTACGGCTCCAGATGGAAAGCACAATTTGAATCCAAGCTGGGCATATACAGAGAGCAAGACCTGGCTGATGACATTGAACCACGACCAGAAGCTCAATGACCATTGGACAGCATTCCTGAATGCAGGAATTATGAGGAACGATACGCCGGTCAATATTTCTGGCTCATCTATGACCGGGATTTTGCAGTTCAATCCGGATGGCAGTTTTGGTGGTACATTCAAAAGAGTCTTAAACATTGGTGCATCTGGTAGCACAGCCAGATATATTGGGACAGGCCTTCGCTCAGAATATGATTTCGGCTTCATGAAAAATGAACTCCTCTTTGCCGTGGATCGGAACAGCGCGGTCAACAGAACAGCATCCTCTCGCAAATTGGGAACTTACATCGGCAATCTGTATCAGGACAATGACTGGGCAGCACCGGATTTGACAAAAGTCAGCACGCGTCTTGGCAGCAAGTTTACGACTAAGGGCTATACACTGATGGATACCATGAAGTTCATGGATGATAAATTGATTGTAAATGCCGGGTTGCATCATCACAGCTACCAGAGCCGTAGCTATAACGCCAATGGAACGATCAAAGATGAAAAAGACTACGATGGCAACTGCCCGACATATGGCATCGTGTATCGCTTTACGCCATCGCTTTCTGTTTATGCCAATCACACAGAGACATTCCTTGGTGGAACCGTAGTTCCTACAGGTAAGGGATATAAGAATGAGGGCGATTTGTTGGATCCGGCTAAGACAAAGAGTAACGAGTTCGGTATCAAAATGAAAAAGGGTAAACTCACGCATACGCTGGCTATGTATGAAACCAAAGAACCTGGAACTGTGACAACATCGGATAACTATTACAAGTATGACGGGGAAACAAAGTACAAGGGAATCGAATGGACAACTGCTGGCACGATTGGCGATAAACTGGATTTTATTGCATCCATTGGGTTCAACCGTTATATCTGGACAAGAAACAGCAATCCCAAATTAAACGGCATGACAGCGAATGGTATTCCGAAATGGAATGGTAATCTGGCATTGGCTTATCACGCAACGGATGATTTGACAGTACTGGGAAGAGCCAGCTACATTGGGAAGAGTCATATTGGTTACGGAACCTACACGGTGCCGCAGTATTACCGCTTTGATCTTGGTGTTAAGTATGAGTCTGTCATGGGTCATACTCCGGTGACTTGGTCGGCAATGTGCTACAATGTGACCAATAAGAAAGGTTGGTATAGTGCGGATCAGGGAAACCAGATTCTTGCTGCAGATCCTAGAACTTTCGTAGTGTCTGCGGAAATTAAATTCTAATTGTTCATTATAAAAAGCAGGACGTCAGTGGCGAACCTGCTTTTTCTTTATGATGCTTTTTGATTTGCGTGAATGCGATGAGGTGCTGGTACCATCATGCATCGGTTATGAGGGATGGATTTCTTTTTTGAAAATATCCTGAAGAAGGAGGGAGGCTGTGATGAGTAAGCTGGATCGATGGCGGGTGTGTAAAGAAGAAACGGCCATGGCGGGAGCGGCTGCGGCCCTGCTTAGTATTTCCGATCTGGGGTTGGTTCTGGATTCGCCCATGTGGTGCTCGGCTCTGACATCTCGGAGGATCGCAGAGTGTGAGCCTCTTTGGGCGAGGCGGATGTACAGCACGCTGATCGAGGAGAATGACCTGGTCTTTGGAGCCAAGAAGAAACTGCTGCAAGTAGTACAGGATATGCGGCAGGAGGCAGACTATGCTGTCATGGGGGTAGCCGTGAACTGTGGACCGGCGTTGATGGGGGATGATATCGAGGGGATCTGCCAGTCTGCGATGGACATTCCCGTGTGCGTATCTGACGCCAGCGGGTTTAACGGTGATGCCGATCGGGGTTGGTCGGATGCTATGATTTCTCTGCTGCGTAAAGTGCCTCACTTTTCAGAGAAGAAGCGGGCAGGGAAAATCAATGTGATCGGTCCGTGCATTCTGGATCCTGTGTCCGATGAAAGAGGGAATAAAGTGTTGTTCATTCCCGGCTGCCAGCCAATGAAGTACGAAGAGCTAGCCCGGCTGTCGGAAGCAGAAATGAATCTGGTCGTGCATCCCAGAGGTCTTGCTGTGGCGCGCTGGCTGCAAGAACACGCGCACATGCCGTACAGCATTCAGTAGGAGTCAAGCCTGTGCCCAATGCTCGGTTATTCTGGCATCTTCTGAGGAAACGCTGATGCAATCACAGAGTCAGTATTTCCCTATATATAATGACGCCCTTTAGCTATAGCCTGCAGCGTGGATAAAAGGCATGCAATCATTCGAGAAAGACTGGGGAATCGTATAGACTTTTAAGCGGCGCGGAAGTTCGCACTTATTCTTGGGTTTTCATTAGGGGAAGCCAGTTAACGTTACAGATATTGAGATTTTCATAAAAACTGCAACGTTAACTGGCTTTTTTCTCGTAGGCAGATATAATAAAGAAAGGAGGCTTTCTACTATGGAACTGTTCAAACGAGAGAAATATTTATCCAAAATTCGTGGATTTTATGATGCGGATGATATGATCAAAGTCATCACCGGGGTCAGACGCTGCGGCAAATCCTGCCTGATGCAGACCATCATGGGTGAACTTTCCGCTAACGGGGTCCCTGCGGATCACCTCATCTATCTGAATCTAGACAGCCGGAGCTATCGCCATGTACAGACCGCTGAAGTGTTGGATCAGCTTATCGCTTCTTATGCATCGCTCCCCGGGCGCAAGTATCTGTTCATTGATGAAATCCAAAATGTCAGCCAGTTCGAGCGAGTCATTAACAGTTTTCGTGAAGACGGCGATTTTTCCATTTTCATTACGGGATCGAATTCCTATCTTTTGAGCGGTGAGCTTGTCACCAAGCTGACCGGCCGATACATTGCGTTCGAGCTTTATCCCCTGAGCTTCGACGAGTATGAAGAGATGAAGCAGTTTTATCACAAGGCGATTGATCCAGACCGCCTGCAGGAACTCTCCCAGTATATTTTGGAGGGAGGTTTTCCTCGGGCTATCGGATTCGCTGAACTTGCTGACAAGAGAACCTATGTCCAAGGGATCATACAGGAAATCTTTGAGAAAGACATTCGTAGACGGGTCAAGATCCGCGATCGCCAGTCTTTTGAGACGGTGAGAAATTTCATCATCAACAACTTCGGGGCGACGACAAGCATCAGCAGTCTGCATGATTCGCTTCGCAAGAACGGGCTGGAGATCAGCCGCCAGACCATCGCGAGGTACATTCAGATTTTGGAAGACGCCAAAATTCTTTACTGTTGTGATCGATTTGACATGAAATCCAAACGTGCTTTGAGCGGAGAGAAGAAATATTATCTGGCAGATTTGAGCTTCTACTTCGCGCTAAACACTGATAATCGGATCAACTATGGCCCTGCACTGGAAAATATCGTGTTCATTTATGCAAGAAGTATGGGCTATGCGGTCAGCATTGGGCGCATCGGGGCGCTGGAATGTGATTTCATCCTGCGAGGCGGTGATATGCAGTATGCTTATGTGCAAGTCGCGCTCACTATCCTCAGCAGCCGGAAAACGGAAGATAGAGAGTATCGTCCGCTGGAGATGATTAGGGACAATTATCCAAAGTATGTCGCCACGTCAGACGCATTCCTCCAGCAAAGAAATGGGATCCAGCATATCAATATAATTGATTTTATGAAAAAACAGAGATGTTTTTAATCAGCGCTCCATTAACAGTATACAGCCTTCAAACTTATCGTATGAAGAAAGAAGGTCATTCCTATGCATATCGCGATTTCTGCTCCCCTCAAGAAGGAGTTTGAGGAAACGGTTTCTCAGACGTTTCCTGACTCAACTTTCCCAGCTGGAAACTGCCTATAAAAGCCCATAACATCTATGAATCGGCCCAATCCAATAGGTCACTTTACATTTTATCGATTCTGTGTATTCCTTGCCAACTGGCGCATGCACTGACGCAGGGCTCCGAGTGCCTCGCGCTGGATGAACTGACGAATCATCTCGATATCAAGTACCAGCTCCAGATCATGGATATCGTGAAGAGCCTCGGTCATACCGTGGTTGCGGCTGTGCATGACCTGAATATCGCAGCGATGTATTGTGATAGACTGATCGCGATACAGGGCGGGAAGGTGGTCGGCGCGGGGACGCCGAAGAAGCTCCTGACACCGGATTTCATCAAGAAGCTCTATGATGTGGACTGTGAGATCCACTATGGGGAGGATGAAAGGATGAATATCGTCTATATCCCGCAGCATTGGAAGAAGTAAAGAATGCGTGCGATGATGATTCAAGCTGCAATCAAAAAAGCAGGACGTCAGTGACGTGCCTGCTTTTTTGATTTGTGATGCTATTCCGGTGTAAAGCAGCTTTACTTTTAAGAGTCAATTCGAATCATGGTGGTCATGATCCATCGACTTTGCCCTGTCATCCAATACTGACTGAGGGGAAATACCATGAAGTGATCATCGGCTTTCATATGATTCCGTTCGATAAAGTCTAGCAGAGTACGTTTCGTTTCTGTATCAATGACACCATAATGACCATATCCATGGACTTTGAGATAGATGCCCGGCTTCATGGTGTATACGGCTTGCTCTTTTATACCAAGTATGTGCGGGATGTAATGTGTCAAGAAGGAGTAGGTTGTGACGGGCTGTTTCTCATGCAGGGACGACGATGGTAAAATGAAGCCGAGAATGCTGTCTCGAAAGCAGTTCTCGTCTTGCAGATAGGGACGGAGAGCCGCAGCCATATGTGAGACGCGATCCTTTACTGGTGCAGACATGTCTATATCCCAGCGATAATATCGACGTTCTTTCTCCAGCTCGGTGATAAATATCCGGTTCAAAATGAGATGGGGCTGACGTTCCATAGACTGGATGCGTTTTTCGAGGATCTGGCTTTTCTTTTGCAGCTGCTTCATTTGCTCCTGGTACTCGAATAGCTTCCGCTTATAGATACTAAGAAGAAATTCGTCGTTTCCATGCTGCAAGTATTGATAGATTTCTTCCAGCGGGATGTCCATTTTTCTCAGAGTGATGAGTATCTTTAGCTGGAAATACTTGGAGAGCAGATAATACCGATAGCCGTTGCTTCCTGTCGCGGTAGCGGTGAAGAAGTTCTTTTTGTCATAGAAGATCAGAAGCTGCTTGGATAGACCGGTGAGCCGGGCCAATTCGCCTGTGGTAAAGTAAAATTCTTTATTTTCCATATTTTCCCCTTGACAATAAAGTCGTTGTACTTGATAGATTAAGGAAAGATAAATTTCACATGAATGATAGAAAGCAAAAGGTGAGTGTTTTTTATATTATATCATTCAGTTTGTTGAGGAGGAAAGTAATGAAATTGAAAGGGAAAATCATTATCGGTGCGATGGTTTTGGCAGCCCTCTCGGGGATGCAGAGTATGGCGCAGAATGTATATGAATTGACTCCAGTTCTTGTTACCGCGAATAGATATAGCACACCGGATTTAAAGATTCCGGCAGCTACGGAAGTATTCACGCAGGAAAAGATTAAACAACTGGGTGCCCAGACGGTCATGGATGTAGTGAAGAATATTCCAGGATTTTCATTTACAGCATCGCCTACAGGAAATCAATATGTCGGATTCAGAGGATTAGGACGAAATTATACGGCAATTCTTGTTAATGGTATTCCGCTTGGGCAGGATGCTAATTATGACCTGGACGCTATTTCTACAGACACTATTGAGCGTATCGAAGTTGTCAAAGGTGGTTCTACGGTGCAGTATGGCTCTAGTGCAATGGCTGGTGTTATTAATATCATTACAAAAAAAGAAAGTAGTACATCTAAAGTCGTTGTCGGTGGTGGAGATCAGCATAAATTAACGGGATCTGTGGATTTAGGGCTGAATAAATTAGCTATCAGCTATAATCATAGCCAGCAGCGGGATTTTGGTAAAGTTTACACCATGAATACCCGCGAGGGATTTGGCGGATATATTGGAGATAAACAGAAAAAGGACAGTCTGAATGTGCAGTATGCACTGAATGAAGATTGGACTTTCCAGTATATGTACACGGAAAGGACGACGGATTGCAGTAAGTTTTTAGCCTCAACAGGAGCTATCAGCCCGGGTTTCCATAGTGTAATCAAATACAATTTTGCGCAGATGCATTATGCTAAAGATAATGTCTTGGGGGCTGTTTATTATCGCAATCGTGATTGGAAATATAATACAAGCACGCATCAGAAAGGTAACAACTATGGATTTAACCTGCAGAATCGCTGGGATATGGAAGATACGAAGCTGACGGCGGGTGTAGAATATGAGAGAGAAAGCACCAAAAACAATACCAATGTAGAAGCGGGAAAGCGTAACAGCGCGGCTGTCTTTGTGATGACAGATAATAAGATTAATGAACATCTGAATGTTTTGGTGGGAGCTAGAGAGGCTTATGTAGAGAAATCTGGAAGCAAGCTTTGTCCGCAGTTTCAGATCTTGTGGACTCCGGCAGAACGGGATTCCTATTATGTCAATATTAACCGTTCTATGCGTGCACCTAATGTATACGAACAGTGGGGTTCTCCAACACAACTTATGAATCCGGATTTAAAAGCGGAGAGCGGCTGGAACTATGAGATGGGTTGGAAAAAACTTTTTAGTCAGGGAGATTATTTTAAAGTCGATCTTTTCCATATGAAAATTGATGATAGAATTTCAAGTCGACGGGTAGGAGGATTGACACAATACTATAATGTTGATGCGTACAAAAATACAGGGGTAGAGGTGTCCTATGAAAGCAACCCGTCCTCGCATTTTATGTATAATGTAGGGATGTCCTATGCCAATCCGAAGCAGAAAAAGAAAGGCTTATGGGAAAGAACAGAATATAAGCTAGGAGCTAACTGGGGACTGGGTTATAAAGATGATGTCACACAGGCCAATTTGACATTCAATTACTATGGCAAACGCAGCAACGATGTGGATCGTATGCTGAATCTGGATTTGTCGGCCAGCAGAAAACTTTCTGCTAATGATACAGTTCATTTCTATGTGTACAACTTGCTGGGGCGGGATGATATACGTTCAACAGGGGCAACTTCCAACACTGGTTCGTTGCTTCCGGAGCGAAACTGGCTCATGACGTTTGAACACAAATTTTAATAGGTAAGGTGAAAGCGGGGAATTTCAATCAACTGAAATTCCCTTTTCTTTCTATAAAGGAGAGAAGTATGCTGAAGAAACTGCTGGGGGTCTTTCTGGCGGCGATCTGTGCGATCGCGCTAGGCGGGTGCATGAGTGATGCGCCGCAGTCAGGGGACGGGTACACGGTGACAGATGCCCGTGGGAAGACGCTGCACATAAAGGAGAAACCGAAACGTATCATTTCCACGTATATCTTTGCAGATGAGATCTTACTCGATCTGGTATCGCATGACCGTATCGTGGCCATGGACAAATGGATCCACGACCCGGGTCTATCTATGGCAGTCGAGAGTGCAAAGGATGTCACGACAGAGGTCGATAACAGTCCTGAGCACATGATATCGCTGCGCCCGGATCTGGTGGTGGTGGGTGAGAGTCAGATCAAGATGGTGCAGTCATTGGAAAGTGCGGGGCTTCCGGTCTTTGTTTACAAGGATGCCAAGTTGATCAAGGATATACCGGATGAGATCCGCTCGCTGGGGAGAGCGGTGGGAGAGAATGACAGGGCAGAGACGCTGATCGCAGAGATGGAAAGCCGCTTGCGGGACATAGAGAAGAAGGTGGCGGTCATTCCGGAAAATCAGAAGAAGCGGGTGATGCTGGTGCTTCGCTTTGGTCCTATCGGCGGGGAAGGAAATATATTTCATGATGTGTTGACCCGCGCAGGGACGATAGACGTCTATAATGATGTGCGTCCGCCGGCGCTTTCTGGGAATGGGACATCCATGATTTTAAGCAAGGAGGAATTCGTACAGTCAGATCCG
>OLXE01001531.1_pt1 | contig 9969 bp, 5 predicted proteins | sample 1644571 | NCBI WGS metagenome assembly OLXE01 (sample SAMEA103958161, study PRJEB25191) | human gut metagenome | biome: human-associated habitat [ENVO:00009003]; feature: intestine environment [ENVO:2100002]; material: feces | place: Germany | collected 2013/2015
AATTTTTGTTGACAAGTGCAAATTATATAATGAGGATGCGTCTTTGAAAAGAGGGGAACGATTAATTTTAGAAAAAATTGAGAATTCAAAGAGTTATTATGCTGAACCAATTCTACAGTCTGAATCGTTCTATGAGCGTCAGGACAACTGATCATTTTCCCTACTTGCTAATCTTTAGTAAAAGCTGTAACATATTCTCTAAAGAAAGTAATGAAAATCTATCATTTTGAGGAGGATATGGGAACATGAAAAGAAGTACACCGATTCTTATAGCCACTTTATCACTATCTATACTTTATACGCTGCCGGTTTCTGCCATAAAGGCATCTGAGCCTTTTATACAGCAGGAACAGCTGAACCAAGCTCGGCAATTGGAACAATGGAAAAAAGACAGAGCCGTTCTGCCCCGCATAAAAGTAGAAAAAGCAGCCATCGAGAAAGAGACACAGGACATCTCTCCCTCGATGGCTGCTTTTTATGTGGACGAAATTCATCTAGAAGGTCTACCGGAAGAACTGGATTTTTTGAACGACAAGGTGCATGCCTACGAAAAGCAGAAATTGACCATGAACGACATAGAGAAACTAGTGAGAATACTCAATCAAAAGCTGCAAGATAAAGGCTATGTGACCACCCAGGTCGTGATTCCTGAGCAGAATATTTCTGCAGGCACTCTTCATTTATTATGTTTGCCCGGTAGACTGCATCAAGTCATCTACAGCCAGGGCAGTAAGAAACTTCCCTGGCAGAACGCATTCCCCATCCGGGACGGAGACCTCTTGAACCTTCGCATGCTGGAGGAAGGCCTGGAAAATATGAAACGAGTATCGTCCCAAGAGGTGTCCATGAAAATACTTCCTACGGCTAAGGCCGGCTATTCGGACCTAGAACTCACCGTGCAACAGGGAAAGCAAGTCCATGGGATGCTATCGTTAGATGACTCCGGCATGAAAGAAACAGGGAAATACCAATGGAATGCAGGCATTGTTTTTGATGATGTATTTCATGCCAATGATACCTTACAACTATCTGCTGTATTGGATGGAAGTCGGAGAGGCTCTGAAAAGGGGAGTCGGTACCAGAGTTTTTCCTATACGATCCCGAAAGGGAAAGACCGTCTGACTATCAGCCACAATCGCAGCCGCTATCATCAAACCGTTGCCGGTATCCCTTATGACTTTATCAGCAGCGGGAAGACGCAGACCACCCGCTTCACCTATGACCATATGATTTCTCGTTCCCAATCAGAAAGAAAAGCACTGGATATTTCTATGATCAAGAGAGACTCCCATTACTTTATTAACGACATGGAAATCCCCGTACAAGCCATGGATACCACTGCTTTAGAGGTTGGTTTATCTGATCGCATATATATAGGAAGAAATACCCTCTATGTACGACTGGGGCATAAACAAGGAACCGGCTGGATGGGTGCCCAAAAAGAAAATACCTATCCCGATTCTCCCAAGACAAGGTACCAGATGTGGCTCTTTGACATCGACTGGCAGCAGCCGTTTACAATGGGACATCGTCAAGCATCCTTTTCCAGCTCCCTTCATGGACAATGGAATACAAAAGGAAATAGGCTATACGGCGTAGATGCCATAAGCATAGGAAATAGATATACCGTCAGAGGCTTTGATGGAGAATATACCCTAATGGGAGAAAGTGGATGGTACCTGAGAAATGAACTATCTTCCAACATTCCTATCCTTCATAGCGATATCTACCTGGGACTGGATGTAGGCAGCGTATACGGTGTATCTACTGATGTTCTGGTGGGCCACACCATAGCAGGTATGGCATTGGGCCTTCGTGGAAACTTTCCCTCAGGGCTTTCCTACGATGCCTTGATCAGCCACAGCCTGTACAAACCCGAAGGCTATCACACCAGGAAATGGGTTCCCGGATTTACTGTAAGCTGGAAATTTTAGTATTAGTTAGCAAGAATGAGTTAGTGGTAGGCAATTGGTACTCAGCAGTATATCAATGACGGCTAACCTCCAACTGCTAACTGCCTACAAATATAAAGGAAGCATCATACCATGAAATCCATACCATCCATGTCTCTCAAAACAAAAGCCATGAAATCCTTAGGACGGAAGATACTCTGTGTCTTACTGAGCGGTGTCTTTTTCGGTGATACCATCGCATGGGCAGAAGCCCCCATTCTTCCTGATACAACAGCACCGGGAAATCGGTATCCATTAGTGCAGGAAACAGCCAATGGGATCCCCTTGGTCAATATTTCTGCTCCCACTGCCGGTGGCGTCTCTCGGAATGACTATGAACGATTCAATATACCTACTAAAGGGGCCATTCTGAATAACTCCTATACCCTATCCAAAACGGAACTGGCCGGTTACGTGCAAGGCAATGCCAATATGGCACAAGGTCCGGCGAAAATCATTGTGAACCAAGTGACCAGCGGAAATCCTACGACGATGAATGGATTTCTGGAAGTAGCAGGCCATAAAGCTGATGTGATCATTGCCAATCCGAATGGTATTACCGTCAATGGTGGCGGATTCATCAATACAGCTCGTGCCATTTTGACCACGGGCAAACCGGAGTATGACAACAAGGAACGACTGAAAGATTTCCGCATAGATAATGACGCTACCATTCTTATCACCGGAAATGGGCTCAATGGTAAAAAAGCAGACACATTGGAACTTTATACCAGAGCCGCAGAAATCAAAGCGGCTATCTTTGGGAATACTGTACATGTCACCACCGGTGCCAATGTGATTGATGCCAATACAGGGAAAGTCACTGCTATCGAAGGAAAAGGAAAGAAACCGGAGATTGCCATTGATGTGAAAGACCTAGGCGGCATGTATGCTGGACGTATCTTCCTTATTGGCAATGAAAAAAGGCCTTCCTATAGACATTAAAGGTGCCATCGAAAGCCAGCATATGGTGCTGGATAACCAAGGAAACTTATACCATGCCGGCACCACCCACAGCACGGAAGACATGACCATCCATGCGAAAGATATACAGAATACTGGCACTATGGCAGCTTCCGGAAATATGACGTTACGCGCTGACGGGCAGGTTGTCAATGATAAAATCATGGGAAGCGTTGGAAATATGGCAATCACTGCCAACCAAGTCACCAATCACAAGACCATTGCTTCTGAAAAAGACTTGTCCATTACCACAACCAGTGAAGAAGAAAATGCGCTGGACAATTCCAATAGTGAAATCCTTGCCAATGGAAATGTGACTATCCAAGCCAGTCATACGGACAACCTGAATGGTAATATCGCTTCTGGCAGTACCTTGTCTATCCAAGGAAAAACACTAAATAACTCTCAAGGGAAACTAACTGCTTATGGGAGCAATACCATTTCTGTATCAGACAAACTGGAAAATGAACAAGGTCAAATCGCTGCTAATGAGAATATTTCTATTTCATCTGATCTGATTCATAATGCCCAAGGAACCATCACGGCTGGGCAGAATGAAACTATCACAACGAAAGATATTCAGCTGGATGGGAAACTGGCAGCAGGTAATAATCTGACTATCACCACAGATCATGACATCACCAATGACAGTGCGAAAGAAAACTACGGTATCACCCAGGCAGATGGAAATCTGACCATTTCCGCCAAAGGTAACCTGACTAACAGCAAGAAACTGGAATCCAAAGGAACACTTACACTCAATGCCAAAGATATTTCCAATAAAGAAAGTGGTGAGATCAACGGTGGCAGTGTTTCTATCACGTCCACGACTCTGACAAACCGTGGTTTAGTGAGTGCTGACCAAGCAAATACAATCACCACAGATATATTACAGAATATAGCTACCGGTCGCATCTATGGTGAAGACATTACCCTTCATGCTAAGACGCTGGAAAATAGAAAAGACAAAGTACTGGAAGAAAAACTGGCTGCTGCTATGAAAGATTTAAAGCAGAAAGAAAAAGATCTGGATGACGCCTTCGCCATCGACGTGACCGCTTTCAAGAGCGATAGTGAAAAAGAAAACTATTTCAAAGAAATAGAAAATAAGCAAGCGGCCTATGCTGCTTCCAAAGCGGCTGTCGATGCTATTTTAGCAGATATGGCACAGGTGAAGTCTGCCACTATCGCTGCACGGAATGACATGATCATTACAGGGGACACCTTGCTGAATAGTGCCTCTTCTCTGCTCTATGCCGGTGGCGACATGGCTATTTCCGAAGCCAAAGACATCACTAACCAAGGAGCTGACATCAAAGCACAAGGAAATATGTCTCTCACAGCTCCTACCATCACCAATGCCAATGAGGCCTTCTCGGCAAACCGTGTATGGACAAGCGAAGTCACTAATCCTGACCTTATCCGTATCGATGAAAATGGACATCCAGAAAAAGGGCAATCTTTCACCAGAAATGAATTTTCTGCTCTGGATAGCGGCTATGGGGCGTACCATAACAAAGGTATCACCCCGAAAACACTCTACGAAGAAGCCGGTTATGACAAGATAGAACAAATCACCGAGGAAGAACGGAAAGACGGTGAAAAACCAGTCCCCGACGATTTAGTAGGCAAAGAAGCACCAAACTATGACTACAATGATCCCATTTTTAAAGAACTGGGGGTCAAATCCATGGATACTCCACGCCCCGGCTATGATGATCCGAAGCAAGCCGATTGGGACAAGCAGTATAAAGAAATATTGAATCAACTCAATGAAAAGATAAAAGCCTACAACGAAGAAGCCAAGGCTTACAATGATTCCATCGGTGCTATCGAAAGTAAAGCCATCAAATACTACACCATCATTCGCACCACCACCCACACGTCAGAAAAACAAGTGCAGGAAACGAAAGCGGGCAACATTTCCAGTGGGAAAGATATGATCCTCTCTGGCAACGTGACCAATGAAAACAGCCGTATCACCGCTGGGAGTACCCTCACGGCAAACAGTGGCACATTGGACAACATTGCCGAAAAGAATCAAGTGCAGAAAATCACCTTCGGTACCACACAAGAAAGCTACACCAAAAGAAAACATAGACCCCATAAAGCATGGAGACGGCACTATCGGGACCAAATTTTCATGACGCCACAGAAAGAGCTGGACAACCCCACCTCTCTTGATGTTGGATCCTATGAAGGAAACACAGGAAAGAACCCAAATAAAGAAGACATCACCCAGACCATGCGAGATAACGTCCAGCAGCATTTGAATCCATTTGCTACTGGGAAAGAAACCAATCCAGGCAGTACAGCCGGAAAAGAAACAGGTGGCACGCTGTCTTTTATCCCAGATAGCTCTCTCTACAAGCTCCATCCAGAAGAGAAGGCAAAGTATCTCATCGAGACCGATCCCGCCTTCACCAACAAAAAGACATTTCTCTCGTCTGATTACATGTACAACCAGCTTCTTTGGGATAACGATAAGGTAAATAAACGGCTCGGTGACGGATTCTATGAACAAGAACTCATCCGGAACCAAGTGACCAAGCTCACCGGTATGCGTCATCTCAATGGCTATACCAATGATGAAGAGGAATACAAGGCTCTAATGGATGCAGGTATCGCCTATGCGAAAAAATATAACCTGAAACCGGGCATCGCCCTCACCAAAGAACAAATGGCAAGCCTCACCAGTGACATGGTCTGGCTCGAGACCACCACCGTCACCGTGAATGGCAAGACATACACGGTTCTTTATCCTCATGTGTATCTCAAAGCCAGCACGGCAAAAGCCCTCACCGAAGACGGCAGCCTCATCAGTGCCAATACCTTGATTACAGATACCAAGGGTACTTTGACGAACCAAGGCACACTCAAAGGAAATACCATCATCACTAAGTCCAAGAACATCGTGAACAAAGGCACCATCTTCGGCAATGACATTTCCCTCAAAGCTAGCCAGGATATTGTACATAGTGGTATCATCGAGGGAGAAAACAAAATCTTACTCGATGCAGGTAGAAACATTCTTATGAAAGACACCGTCCAACATGGCAAAAACCAAGATATCCTAGATACTACCGCTGGCATTGCTGTGAAAGGGAAAGAAGGCGTACTTCTCATGCAAGCAGGACAAGACATCACCATGACTGGTGCTACGCTAGCAGCACTCGGCGAAAATGGCTCTATGATCCTCTCTGCTGGGCACAATCTCACTATGGATACGGATAGTCTGGAAGCCAAGAAAGACATGACGGAGAACAGCGACAACTATATCCGCACCTATCGCAAGACAGAAACAGTGAATACTTTGACCGCCGGGAAAGATATCTCGCTCATTTCAGGCAATGATATGAAAGCGAGAAGTACCATTGTAGCTAGTGAAAATGGGCAGATTTCCATGAAAGCTGCTACTGATGTAACCATCGAAAACGGATATAATGAAGCTATGGATGACTACGGCTTAAAGTACAAAGAAAGTGGCTTCCTCTCTCATAAGACAACAACCATAAAAAGCCATGACGAAAGCAAGACGGCAATTGGCAGTATGCTTTCTGGAGACAAAGTAAGCATTACTTCTGCTGGAAACACCACTATCACCGCATCCAATGTGGTAGGTACGAACGACGTGTTTATCACTTCTGGTAAAAATACGACTATCACCAGTGCAGAAGAAGTAGAACAGCACGACTATGAGAAACGCGTCAAGAAGAGCGGACTTCTTAGTGGCGGATTAGGATTTACTATCGGCAGTGAGAAACGGAACGATCAGTATGCTGACACTGATGTGACGCAAAAGGGTTCTACTGTTGGAAGCATCGCAGGAAACGTAACCATCGAAGCGAATAAAGACGTACACGTGAATGCATCTGACATTATTGCTGGGAAAGATATTTCCATGACTGGTGAAAATGTAGATATTTCCAGTAAAGATAATGTATATCACAGCGATGAAAAGCATGAGTACAAGAAGAGTGGACTCACTGTCTCTGCTAATGGTGGAGCTGCTGACATACCAACAAACACCATTGATGATGCAAAGAAGGCTTCCAATGCTAGAGATAAACAGCTAAAAGCACTCTATGGCGCAGAAGTCTATGAAACCATTGCCAAGGGGAAAGACTCTTTGAACAGCATCCTGTCCGGTGCAGCCTCCGGAGCCACTAAGGAAGGCTTGCAGCCCATGTTTGACACCTTCCTGAAAGACCATCCGGATATGAGTATGAGGTAAATCAATCAAGCCCAGAAACAACACCATTTATACCTTTATTCAAAAACACGCTTAAAAATTTTTTCGGCGGTCTTGACATTGGGCTCATTATAGTTTGCGATCTACATTGGCATATTTCCGTGCGATGTATTATAATGTATACGACAAATTGTAAAAATTATTTTTAGAGATCTTACTATATGTATCGCTGCAACGCTGCCCTGCCGTGATGCCTCTGAAACTATGGGTGGCCAAAGGGTAGAGCATGGTAGATGAATATAAGAAATTCATCGGGGTACTGATCCTGGTCATTGCGGCCGCGGTCTCTGTATTCGTGATGAAGACGTACTACCCGGAATTTTATGACCAGACGATTCAGCTGACACTGGCGGGGGATATTGATGGCTTAGGTGATTATATCTCCTCTTTTGGCTATGGAGCCTTTGCGGTGAGTATTGGGCTTTTGATTTTCTGTAATGTCTTCGGGATCCCGACGATTCCCTTTCTTACAGTGAACGGAGCTCTTTTTGGTCTGATTCCGGGACTGGTGATCTCCTGGCTGGGGGAAGTCTTGGGAATCGAGCTGAGTTTTCATATCGGGCGTATCTTCTTCAGGCAGGAAGCGAGAAGCTTCATCGAGAAGCGGCATATGCTCGAGAAGCTCGATAAATACAGCAGCGTGAAGCATATGATACTTACGCGGGCGATCCCCTATTCGCCGAATATTCTCTTCACGGCGGTCGCGGTGGTGTCGAAGCTGTCATCGAAGGAGCATTTCAAGGCGACGCTCATCGGAAAGATCCCCTCGGTCGTGATCGAGGTGGTCTTGGGACATGATCTCATTTATTTTCAGGAACACAGCACGCGTTTCATCCTGCTGTTCCTTCTGCTGATCGGTAGCTGCGTGTCACATCGGATGTATAAAAAGAAACACTCCAATAAATAAGGGCGAAAGGATGCCGAAAGGCATCCTTTTTTGACTGGGGCTGATGGAAGAAAAGAGAGAGATTCCCGTGGATTTTCTTCGGCCTCTTCTGACTGAGGGAGCGTGCGTCCTTGACTTGGGAAGAACGAGGGGGCGCAACGCCATGAGCGGGGCTTGCTCCCTTTCCCTTCTTTCTGATAGAGTATATAATACAATCGATGATACGAAAGAGAAGGTGAAACACGTGGGACTCTTGAATCGGATTTCTTCCTGCTTTACGAAGAGCTCTTTTGCTTCCTGCTCTTGTGATGAGCGGGGGCAAGCTATAGATGCGGGGGCGAGGCAGATCCTCGCAGCGCTGGAAGAAACGGGGAAAGAGGGCTATATCGTGGGCGGGTGCGTCCGCGATCTTGCGATGGGAAAGGTGCCGCATGACTGGGACATCACCACGTCGGCGCGTCCGGAGGAAATGCTCTCTATCGCTGCTTTGCGTGGTTGGAAAGCGATCGATGGCGGCGGACGCCGGTTCGGGACGGTCATCATTGTCCTGGGCGGTGAAAATTACGAAGTGACGACATTCCGCAGCGAGAAGTATGGGGGTGATGCCCATCGGCCGAGTGAGGTATCCTTTGCAAAGACGCTGAAAGAGGATCTCATGCGCCGTGATTTCACGGTGAATGCCATGGCGATGGATCGCAGAGGCCGTCTTTATGACGAGTTCGGCGGACTTTCGGATATAGAGAGGAAGCGTCTGCGGACGGTAGGGGATGCAGGAGAGCGTTTCTCAGAGGATGCGCTGCGCCTGTTTCGCGCCTGCCGGTTTGTGGCTCAGCTCGACTTTATGGCGGATAGCTCGCTGGTAGAGGGGATGGAGAGCGCTTTCCCTCGGGTCTCGGGGCTGTCGCTTGAGCGTGTGCGCCAGGAGATGGACCGGCTGCTCGTTTCGAAGCATGCTGCGCGCGGCATGGATCTTCTGGTACGAAGCGGCCTCGCTCGCTGCTCCTGCCGCATCAAGGAAAAGGGAGCATATACGCAAGTCCCCATCCTGCCCGAGCTTTCTCATCTGGTGGGGCTGCCGCAGCAAAAGGAATTTCATAAGTATGATGCATGGTATCATACGCTTGCAGTGCTTGAGGCGGTGAGCCCGGAGCCGCTTTTACGCTGGGCAGCGCTGCTTCATGATGTAGCCAAGGGGATGCCGGGGATCCGCGCGATACGTAAAGGCCGGCTCACGGACTATGGCCATGATAAGAAGGGGGCTGAGATGGCAAGGGATATCCTTACGCGCTATCCCCGGTCTCCTGCTTTCACGGAAGAGGTGGTCTGGCTGGTGGAGAATCATATGCGTTTTCATTTTTTCGCTAATTCACCGGAAGCGGATGCAGAGAAATGGGTACGCCAGCTCGCAAGAGACCATGTATTCTCTTCTTCTGAAGCGATGGCGGAGAGCTTTCTCCATCTCAAAGACCTTTGCAAGGCGGACATCATTGGCTGTGGTCGACCTCTTTCCGCGACAGAAGGTCACGAAGCATTCGGCAACTATATGGCAGAGCTCTCGCGGCGTATGCCTGTTACCAGCAAGGAGCTGCACTATCCGAAGGATGTACCCGCTATTCTTGCTCCGCATGTGGCAGAGGGCATGAATAATCTGCTTTTCCGCGTGCAGAATGGCGATCTGGATAATACAGAAGAAGCGCTTCACGAGGCGGCGCTGCGATTTGCGAAAAGACATAGGGATTAGAAGTGACTGGTGACTAGTGGCTGGGGATTGGGAGACGGGTAGATATCAGACTCTCTCGCATCGTCATTGAAAGCGTTGCCGAGAAATCTTTGTCATTCGCGGTTTATCGGTTGGTGATAGGAAAGCCCAAACGGGAAACCTGTTCTCCAGGAACTTTTCGGGCATCGCCCTATTT
>OLXE01001543.1_pt1 | contig 9876 bp, 6 predicted proteins | sample 1644571 | NCBI WGS metagenome assembly OLXE01 (sample SAMEA103958161, study PRJEB25191) | human gut metagenome | biome: human-associated habitat [ENVO:00009003]; feature: intestine environment [ENVO:2100002]; material: feces | place: Germany | collected 2013/2015
AGGCACCTTACATCGTGATGGTTTTAGGTTTCGCACTCAGCTTGGTGCTGAATGTTTTTATTCCTTCGGCAGCTGGCTTGGCACTGCTTTTGATGGTATCACTTTATCCGGTCATGGTTATGGGTGGCATTTCTCGTCAATCTGCCGCGGCTACCATTCTCGCGGGCGGATGTTGCTGCTTCGGTCCTTCGGGCGGTAACAATCTTTTGGCCGCCGAATTGACCAAAATGCACGTCATGGATTTCTTCCTGAATGTTCAATGGTCCGTTGGCTGGGCGGCTGTTATTGCCATGCTGATCGCTCACTTCTTCATCCAACGCTGGTTTGACAAACGAGACTTGGCTAAAGGCATTTTGACCAAAGAAGATTTTGAAGTTCCGCAATTAACCAAGGAAGATTCCAAAGCGATTAACGCGCCTTTGTGGTATGCCTTTTTCCCGCTGATCCCGGTTATTCTGCTCTTCGTCTTCTCTCCGCTTGTCTATAAAGGCATCAGAATGGAAGTCGTAACAGCTTTGCTGGTTTCTACGTTCATCTCCTTATTCTGCGACGGATTAAGAAGAATGAACTTGAAAGAATCTATCGGTACCTTGAAGACTTTCGCTGAAGGTATGGGCAAAGTGTTCACTTCCACTGTATTCCTGATTGTGTGTGCCGAAGTCTTTGCTGCAGGTTTAACAAAGTCCGGCGGTATTTCGGAAATTATTAACTCCGTCTCAGGTATGCAGGCAGGCGGTTATGCGGTATTTACGGTGATGTTCCTTATTGTTGTGGGATCCGCCTTCGTGATGGGTTCAGGCAATGCTGCCTTCTTCAGTTTTGCGCCGATGATTCCTGACATTGCCTCTAAGGTTGGCCTTAATGCAGCGTTCATGATGTCGCCGTTGCAGTTAACCAGCGGCATGGCTCGATCTTCCAGTCCGATTGCAGGCGTGACTATCGCGGTTGCCGGCTTAAGCGGACTCAATCCTTTTGACCTCATCAGAAGGACAATCCCCGTTATGGTGATTGCGATTGTGGTGACCTATCTGCGCTCACTTATGTTGTTGTAACATTTAAAAATTTTGTTAGTCTGTTGTAACAATTAAAAATTTTCTCATCGAAGAGAAATAGCGAAAAAGCCCGTCGGCGAATTTACGTTGACGGGCTTAATTTATTGGGCGCCCCTCAGAAAAAGGTTTAAAGAAAATATGCCTATCTAAGGATAGGGCTTGCTGCGCAAGGGATATGTACAACCCTGAGGGATAGAAACATGTCTCCCTCATCCTCCAAATTTGTATACCTATTTATGGGGATACTACCCCTCATCCAATCATCCGATATATGAAAGGTTTAGGTTGAACATCCAATTTATCCGCTATGGTTAAAAGAGTAGAATTAGGGAAACTACTCACTTGTAGCAATACCCCAAACGATAGTAGGACTAATATTATGTGCAACAAAATTGTCGACCTCTCTGTTTCCAGGAGGACGTTGATGAAAGGCGGCGCAGCGGCCGCTGCAGTGGCAGCAGCACCTGCGATCCACAATTGGGCTTTTGCCGAACAGATCCAAAAACTCGAAAAAGAAGGTTGGACCAAACATCCGGTAGCCTGCACTATGTGCGGTGCATACTGCGGAATCTTGGCGATGCGCAAAGAAGGCGAGCCCGTTTCCGAAAAAACAGTAAGAATTTTCCCGAACCCCGGACATCCTCAGCGCGGTTACTGCGGCCGCTCTGCAGCAGCTATGTGGGTTTGGAATCATCCATTGCGTTTAAGAAAACCTTTGAAACGCGTTGGTGAAAAAGGAGAAGGTCAGTTTAAAGAAGTGACCTGGGAAGAAGCTTTAAACGACATCGCAGCTCGACTCAAAGACATCGTTCAAAAAAATGGTGAAAGCAGTGTTGTTTCTACTTCTCACAGCTTCCAAGGGTTCAGTAAGTGGCTTACTTTCCCGCTTGGATCCCCAAATAACATCGGCCATCAATCTTCCTGCAATGCAGCCGGTATTTCAGGCCGTCACTTAGTATTCGGTAAAGGATATGACGGCGCAGGCAAGTTGGAGCCGGATTATGCAAATCTGCGCTACATCCTCTTGATTGGCCGTTCAATGGGTGCCGCTATGGGCGCTCTTCACACCTTGAACGAAGCTCGTGCAAGAGGAGCCAAGGTTGTTACTATTGATCCGAGAATGCCGGATATGGCTTACGGTGATGCAGAATGGGTGCCGATCCGCCCGGCCACCGATACGGCTTTTGTCTCCGGTCTGATCAATGAAATGCTTACTCAAGGTACTGCCGATCTTTCCTTCATTGAAAAGCACACTAACGGCGCTTATCTCATTAAGGAAAACGGTGCCCCGTTGACCCAAGCAGATCTTCTTCCTAACGGAAGCAAATCTCTTTATGTTGTGACGGATGGCAAAGGTAATTTAGCATTCCGCGGAGTTAAGAAAGACGACAAAGGAATGGCTGTTGGATTTGATGAAGATCCTTCTTTCAGAGCGGACCTTAACGCCAACACCACAGTCAAGTTAGCCGACGGTTCCGAGAGTCCTGTTAAAACAGCATTTGTTCTTATTAAAGAAGAACTTGCAAAGTTCACTCCGGAAAAAACAGAAGAAATCACTGGTATTCCTGCCGCTAAGATTCGTCTTATCGCAAAAGAATTCGCTAACTTCAAGGGCGTTATTGACGACGGTTGGTACAGCGCTAAAAACGGTACGGACGTTCAGCTTTATCAATTAATCTGCATCGCCAATGCTTTTAACGGCAACATCGATGTCAAGGGCGGCTTGGTAGTTACAGCCGGCGCCGCATTGAAGATCCCAAGCGTTGCCGCAGGTAAAGGTCCTAACGGCGAAACTTGGAAGATGGCACCGGAAAAGAGAATCGACAAGATTATCTACCCTGATGCAGAAGGAACTTTCAAAGTGGCCCTTGAGGCTGCTGTGACAGGAAAACCGTATCCTATCAAGGCTGCCTTCTTTGTCGGAACAACAATGTTCCAGAGAGAAGCTAACAGCCAGGAGCTGGCAGACAACCTCAAAAAACTTGAACTTTGTGTAGTTCAGGACGTTCTTCCTCAAGAAATTGTGGATTATGCCGATTATGTTCTTCCGGCAACTTATTTCTTGGAAAGAAAGGAAATGAGCACCGTTAAATGGGCTCTGAACGGTTCCATTTATCTGTCTGATCCGCAGATCGAACCTCCTAAGGGATGCGAAGCTCGTCACGATGTCTGGATTCTTCTTGAAATCCTCCGCAGAGCCTTCCCGGAAAGAGCCGAGCGTGTAGGTTATAAAGAATGTAAGACAGCCGAAGAGTTCAACAAGTATTTTGATGCCTTTACACAGCGTGGTTTCGATCAATTCCTCGATAACTGCGATAAGGCAAAACCGGGTTGGAAAGCACAAATCCAAGAGGATATCGCCACAAAAGGTTGGTCTACGATTACGAAGAAGGTTTATGGAATTTATCCGTACAAGAAGCCATTCGGAACACCGTCCGGCAAACTTGAGATCTATTCCTTTAAGCTTTTCTCTGATCCGGGATTCTTGAAATCTTTTACTCCGTTCCCTGTCTACAAACCGTCTCCGGCATATACAGCACCGAAACCTAACTCTAATGAGTTTGTTTTGGTCTCGGGTAAAAACTGCAACAGCTGCTCCGGTTTGAATATGTTCACTGAACCTACACGTTATTTGGGCGATAGAACGGTATGGATGAACATCGACGATGCCGCAAGACTTGGCATCAAAGATCAAGAAATTGTTGAAATTGAAGGCTTGGATACCAAGGTTAAGGCAACAGCGCCTGTAACAGTGACTCGCAAGGTCATTCCTGGTTCAGTGTTTGCCTTCGGGTTCTCCGGCGGTATCCGTACCAAGAACTTGATTAACCCGGAATATCAATTCGTTAAAGAAGGTATTAACACTCACTGGTACGCAACAGGTTATGCGGAGCCGATGTTCGGCAACGTAGCCAATAACAGTTCCGTTCGAATTAATAAAGTGAGAGGCTAAAAAATGGCGACAAAAACAAAACAACTAGCACACCTGTTTGATGCCACTCAATGCATCAGCTGCGGTGCATGCATTGTGGCCTGTTCTCAGACCAACTTCCCCGAGATGGCTCACAGAAGCATTCCGGGAAGAAATTTACTTGCTTCAAACATCAAGATCTACCGTTCTGAAGAGAACCGTCCGGTCAACATTTTGGTTCAGTGCCAACAATGTGAAAACGCTCCATGCGTAAGCACATGCCCGTTTGGAGCTAACTATTACGATGAAAACGGCTTGGTTAGAAACGACCCGAGCAAGTGCGTCGGCTGCAACTATTGTATTGCCAGCTGCCCGTACGATTGCAGATGGTCTCACCCGGATACCGGTTTGCCTGTCAAATGCATCAGCGAAGGTTGTTTGAAGCTGATTAAAAACGGACAACAGCCGGCATGTGTCCAGGCTTGTCCTGCAGAAGCAAGACTTTTCGGCGACACAATGGATCCGAAAAGCGCTATTTCTCAAAAAATTGCTTCGAGCCGTACAGAAATGCTTATGCCTAATAAAGGTACGAAGCCTAACTTTTACGTAGTGGTGTCCAAATGACTGAATTAGTTTCTCTTACACCTCAGCTTCAAACAGCAAATTGGGGCTGGACAATTGCCATGTTCCTTTGGCTGGTCGGCTTATCCGGCATGGGATTTTTCTTGAATTTCTGGATTCGTCAGAAGAATTTCGTCTACGTTCTTACGGTTTCCGGAATCTTGGGTACCTTGTTGGTAGCCAGCCATCTGGCACGTATGCTGAACCTGCCGATTGCGATCTTCAGTGCTCTGTCAGCGGGCTCGTTCAATACACAGTCCTGGATGCTCATCGGTATTGTTTTGTTGTCAGTGCTGTGCATCGGGTCCGTTTTTTACTCATTGATCTGTGCCGGTATTCTCTTTAAAGGAGAAATGTGGCAGAAGATGGCTAAGTCAAGCTGGTTTAACTTTATTTTTGCAGCCCTTGGCGTCTTGTGCACAATTTATTCCGGATTCTTGCTGACTCAGGCCGTCGGTATTTCCTTCTGGAATACAGCCTTGATTCCATTGCTTTGGATTATGTCCGGTCTAGCCAGTGCTATCGGTTGTATTGAACTTTTGGCGGCTTTCCATCTTATCGATACTAACAGTGTCCGTTGGAGCCGCAGAACAGCTCTCTGGGTTGAAATTGCTGAACTCTTCACAATTTTTGCCTTCCTCCACGTTGCCTTAGGTTCAGTTTTGACCGGTGCACGCGTCGGTGCAGAAAGTCTTATCAGCGGACCTCAGTCAACCATGTTCTGGGTCGGCGTCATTGCCTGCGGTTGTGTAACTCCTTTGCTTTTGAACTTGGTGACCAAGAATCACAAGGTCTTAGCCTGCGGTGCGGTCTTAGGTATTATGGGCGCTCTCTTCCTTAGAGCTTCCGTACTCTTCGCCGGTTACTACGATCCAATCGTTTTCTAATTCCTTTCTCAGACGATAGACGCGGCCGCCTTCGGGCGGCCGTTGTCTTTGTGGAAAAGCAACAGGCGTGAATTGAAGTTTAGAAATAATACGTAATTTGTCCAAAAGTAATTAATGTAAAAATTTATTAGGGATTTCCTTATAAGATAAGTGTTGTAAGCAAATTATCCAATTTATTTCAAATAGTAAAGGGCCTACTATTTTCGGACTACCTAGCAGGTAGTAATACCCCATTCCAAGTAGGACTTTAACTATGAGTAATCAAATTATCGACCTCTCTGTCTCCAGGAGGACGTTGATGAAAGGCGGCGCGGTTGCCGCTTCTATGGCAGCAGCCCCTGCAATTAATAATTGGGCTTTTGCCAAAAAAATTGAAAAACTTGAAAAAGAAGGTTGGACTAAACATCCTGTCGCTTGCACAATGTGCGGCGCCTACTGCGGTCTGCTCGCTATGCGTAAAGATGGCGAACCGCTCTCCGAACATACCGTCCGAATCTTCCCGAACCCGGGACACCCCCAACAAGGTTATTGCGGCCGTTCAGCTGCTGCAATGTGGGTGTGGAACCATCCTCTTCGTTTACGTAAACCATTAAAACGTGTAGGAGAAAAGGGTGCCGGCCAATTTAAAGAAGTTACCTGGGATGAAGCTTTAAATGATATTGCTGCCAGACTTAAAGACATCGTTGAGAAAAACGGCGAAAGCAGCGTTGTTTCTACCTCCCACAGCTTTTCCGGCTACAGCAAGTGGCTGACTTTCCCTCTCGGTTCTCCTAATAACATCGGGCATCAATCTTCTTGTAATGCCGCAGGTATCGCAGGCCGTAATCTGGTTTTCGGTAAAGGTTTTGATGGCGCAGGAAAGATGGAACCGGATTATGCCAATTTGCGTTACCTAATTCTGATTGGTCGCTCCATGGGAGCTTCAATGGGCGCTCTTCATACTTTAAATCAAGCCAGAGAAAACGGCGCCAAAGTAGTCGCAATTGATCCTCGTATGCCCGACATTGCTTACGGTGATGCCGACTGGGTTGCTATCCGTCCGGGAACAGACGGTGCTTTCGTAGCCTCATTGATTAACGAGATGATCACACAAGGCACTGCGGATCTTTCTTTCATTGAAAAACATACCAACGGTGCTTATCTAATTAAAGAAAACGGACAGCCTTTAACTCAGAGTGAAGTTCGTCCTAACGGCAGTAAATCCATGTACGTTGTAATGGATTCCAAAGGTAATCTTTCGTTCCGCGGGCTCAAGAAAAATGAAAAAGGCATTGTTGTTGGATTCGATGAAGATCCTGCTTTTAGAGCCGATCTCAACGCCAACTCAACCGTTAACTTAGCTGACGGGACCAGCATTCCGGTGAAGACAGCCTTTGTTCTTGTGAAAGAGAAAATGGCCGAGTACACACCTGAAAAAACTTCTGCAATCACTGGAATTCCTGCTGAAACAATCCGCCGAATCGCTAAAGAATTTGCCAATTTCAAAGGCGTTATTGATGATGGTTGGTACAGTTCCAAAAACGGTACCGATGTACAGCTTTATCAATTAATCAGCATTGCTAATACCATCAGCGGAAATATTGATGCTAAAGGTGGTTTGGTTGTGACTGCAGGCGCAGGCTTGAAGGTTCCGAGCGTGTCAGCCGGTAAAGGTCCGAACGGCGAAACATGGAAAATGGCGCCGGAAAAGCGTATCGACAAGATTGTTTATCCCGATGCTGCAGGAACATTCAAAGTCGCACTTGAAGCTGCTGTCACCGGTAAACCGTATCCGGTTAAAGCTGCATTCTTCGTTGGTACAACGATGTTCCACCGTGAAGCAAACTCTCAGGAGCTGGCCGATCATCTGAAGAAACTGGAACTGTGTGTTGTTCAGGACGTGCTCCCGCAAGAAATCGTGGACTATGCTGACTATGTTCTTCCTGCTACTTACTTCTTGGAAAGAAAAGACATATCCGGTGTTAAATGGGCATTGAACGGATCCATTTACTTGTCAGACCCGCAGCTTACACCTCCTAAAGATTGCGACGCGCGCCATGACGTGTGGATTCTTCTTGAAATTCTTCGCAGAGCTTTTCCGGAAAGAGCCGAAAGAGTTGGTTATAAAGAATGCAAGACGGCTGAAGAGTTCAATCAGTATTTCGATGCATTTGCACAACGCGGATACGACAAACTTGTTGCCGACTGTGAGAAAGCTGTTCCGGGATGGGGCAAGCAAATTCGCGAAGACATGGCAACTAAAGGTTGGTCCACTATCAAGCCCAAGATTTATGACGTCTATCCGTATAAAAAGCCTTTCGGAACACCTTCCGGAAAAGCTGAAATCTACTCATTTAAGAGCGTTTCAAATCCGGCTTGCTCAAAAGCTATCGCTCCTATTACCGGGTATATTCAATCACCGGCTTACACGGCACCGAAATCTAACAGCAACGAGTTTGTTTTGGTCTCCGGTAAGAATTGCCAAACCTGTTCCGGCTTGAATATGTTTACGGAGCCCACACGTTACTTAGGCGACAGAACTGTCTGGATGAATCCGGAAGATGCCGCAAGGTTGGGCATCAAAAACCATGAAATTGTTGAGATCGAGGGTATTGATACCAAGGCGAAAGGTCGTGCCGCCATCACAGTGACTAAAAAAGTTATTCCGGGTTCAGTCTTCGCATTCGGATTCTCCGGCGGTGTGAGAACAAAGAACTTGCTCGATCCTAACTATCAATTTGTCAAAGAAGGAATCAACTCCCACTGGTTCTCCACGGGATACGCTCAGCCCTTCTTCGGCAACGTGGCTAATAACAGCTCTGTTCGAATCAATAAAGTGAGAGGCTAGAAATGGCTGTAAAAACAAAACAACTAGCACATCTGTTTGATGCAACCCAATGCATCAGCTGCGGAGCCTGCATCTTGGCCTGCTCCCAGACTAATTTCCCGGAAATGATGAATAGAAATATTCCGGGAACAAACCTGCCGGCTTCTAATATCAAGATTTATCGCTCTGAAACGAACCGTCCGGTCAATCTTCTGGTTCAGTGCCAACAGTGTGAAAATGCTCCATGCGTAAAAACATGCCCGTTCGGTGCCAATTATTACGATGAAAACGGTTTGGTCCGCAACGATCCGAGCAAGTGTGTCGGCTGCAATTACTGCATTGCCAGCTGTCCGTACGATGCCAGATGGTCTCATCCTGACAGCGGCCTGCCGGTTAAATGCATTAGCGAAGGCTGCATGAAGTTAATTCAAGACGGTCAGCAGCCGGCCTGTGTTCAAGCCTGTCCGGCTGAGGCCAGATTGTTTGGAGATGTTCTTGATCCAAAGAGCGAAATTTCTCAAAAAATTGCTTCCTGTCGTACAGAATTGCTTATGCCTAACAAAGGCACGAAGCCTAACTTTTACGTAGTGGTGTCAAAATGATTGAATTAACCTCACTTACACCTCAGCTTCAGGCCGCCCATTGGGGTTGGACAATTGCCATATTCCTGTGGCTTGTGGGTTTAGCAGGCATGGGATTTTTCTTAAATTACTGGATTCGTCAAAAAAACTTTGTTTATGTTTTGACAGTCTCAGGCATTGTAGGCACTCTCTTGGTCGTCAGCCATTTGGGTCGAATGCTGAATTTGCCGATCGCCGTATTTAGCTCCGTAATGGATCTGGCGCTTAACCTTCAGTCATGGATGTTAATCGGGATTTGCTTATTGTCAATCTTGTGTATCGCCTCTGTCTTCTATTCTTTGATTTGCGCAGGCATTTTATTTAAAGGTGAGAAGTGGCAGGCAATGGCACATTCTGATTGGTTCAACGGTATCTTTGCATTGCTCGGTGTTTGCTGCACGATTTATTCCGGCTTTTTGCTGACTCAAGCAGTAGGCATTTCTCTTTGGAATACAGCCTTGATTCCGTTGCTATGGATCATGTCCGGTATGGCAAGTTCTATCGGCTGTATCGAATTGCTCATGATCTTCAAACTGATCAATCCTGACACTGTTCGTTGGAGCCGCAGAACTGCCTTCTGGGTTGAAATCGCAGAATTATTCACAATTTTTGCTTTCGTCCATGTTGCTCTGGGTTCCGCTTTGACGGGCGCAAGAGCAGGTGCTGAAAGTCTTATCAGCGGACCTCAGTCAACGATGTTCTGGTTTGGTGTGATTATTTTTGGTTCAGTGATTCCTCTTTTGCTGAATCTGCTGACTAGAAGCCACAAGATTTTAGCTTGCAGTGCTGTCCTGGGCATTATAGGAGCACTCTTGCTGAGAGCATCTATTCTCTTTGCCGGTTATTACGATCCAATCATTTTCTAAGACTTCTCCTTAGAGCACAGGGCCGCTTTCGGGCGGCCTTTCTAATATTTGCAGCGAAAAAATTAAATCTTATGAGAGCCTTCTCTAGGAAGATAAAGTTCGTGCTCCAGAAT
>OLXE01001551.1_pt1 | contig 9828 bp, 6 predicted proteins | sample 1644571 | NCBI WGS metagenome assembly OLXE01 (sample SAMEA103958161, study PRJEB25191) | human gut metagenome | biome: human-associated habitat [ENVO:00009003]; feature: intestine environment [ENVO:2100002]; material: feces | place: Germany | collected 2013/2015
GGGTGTCAGCATACCCAACACCCGGGTGTCGGTATGTCTGAGACCCGGGTGTCAGATAACCTAGTTCTACTAACTAAAATAAAGGTAAAGCTATACTATTTAATTTGCATTAGAACAAATCAAATTTACGTCTTTGCAAAATGGGATTTTCAGCTTGTGTTATTTTATTCCGCCACGATCACTTTGATGTCATAACCTATGAAAAGTCCGCTCTCTATAACACCGGTGATTGCCTTCAGTTGTTCTTCGAGCGAAGAGTCGATGTAGTTGAAACGGGTGTCGAGGATAAAGTTGCCGTTTTCTGTAAAGATAGGTCCGTCTTTGCCACGAGCGGGACGAAGAACAATCTCCGAGGCACCCAGTCGCTGCAACTCATGCTCTACATAAGTCAGTGAGTCCGGAAAGACCTCTACAGGGATGGGAAATTTGCTTCCCAGCTGATTCACACGCTTGCTGGGGTCGATGATGATGAACGTTTTGCGGCTGCTTCTAATCAGTAGTTTCTCTTTGAACATCGCTCCGCCACGTCCCTTAATCAAGTTCTGTTGCGGATCTACTTCGTCCGCTCCGTCGAATGTCCAGTTGGGGCGTTTGTTCCAGAGGGTAGTTTGGGGGATGCCTAGCTGTATGCAGGTCATCGAGATTTCTTGTGAGGCGGGAATCACTTCGATATGCAAGTACTCTTCACGAATTCGTCGTGAGAGTTCGAACAGAGTCAGGTAGACTGTAGAGCCGGAGCCGGCTCCTATCACATCTCCGTCTTTTGCCGTGGCGGCAATTTCACGGGCTACGTGTTCTTTTGCCTCCCGGTTGATGATGGAGTCCGACCATTGCAGGTGTTTTATCAGGTGATTTTTCCAATCCATAAATTTGCGTTCTAAATCGTTTTCGTTTTAAGTTCCTCTTTTCTATATAACGAATTTGTGAATCTGTTTGTTTGTTCGTTTCAAATTCAGAAGGAAAAAACTCATTAGCGGCAATTCAATCATTTAAATCGTTAATAAACGATTCGTTAATTTTTAACTTTATTGCGTTAAACGTTAACGAACCTCTGCTTTTTATTAAACCGTGTTATAAGTTAGGCTGCTTTGGCCTGAAAATTTGGAGATGACCGAAAAGTCCGTATCTTTGTACTGTGTTTTTCATAGTATTAGATTTAAGGTTAACAAAGATTGGCTGTCTGGGATAGATAGCCTTTTTTTTGTCCCTACCATTCCTTACAGAATCAGCCAGATGGCAATGATGTGCCCGATGCTGCCTCCCAGACAAAACAAGTGGAAAGTGGCATGCATATAGGGTTTGCGCAATGAATAAAAAACAGCTCCCACAATATACGAAACTCCTCCGCCAATCAGCCACCAAAAAGCGGTAGTGGCTCCCAGTTCTCCCAGATGATCTAACAAAGGTTTCATGGCTACCAATATACAGGCGCCCATACCTACGTAACAAGCCGTTTCGAGATTGCTGTGTTCTTTCAGCTTTTTGAAGCTAAGAATGAAACCGGCGATAGCCGACAGCCAGACGAAAGCGAAGATTCCCCATCCCCATCCGCCGGCATGCCGCAGGACAAGTAGCGTGAAAGGAGTGTAGGTGCCCGCGATGTGCAGGTAGATAGCTCCATGATCGAATTTGCGGAGCAACTCTTTCAGTTTCCCCGGACGGCTGCCGTGATACCACGTAGAACTGATATAAGAGGAAAGCATCCCCGCCAGATAGACGGATACACAAGCAACTGCCCACTGCGGTTCCATATTCTCGGAAGCCTTTTCCAATAGGAAATATCCGGCCACGATTCCAAGCAGGATGCCTATTCCGTGGCTAAGGGTATTTGCCCATTCTTCTATATGATTGTATCGTTTGTTCTTCAATGTTCCTTTTTTTGAATGGTTAAGTCACAAAAAATGTTGAGTCGCAAAGATACTTTATTTTCTGTAAAGCGTTTCCCTCCTTATTCTTTTTTTAAAATGATTTTTCCTCCATATTGTCCTGCCACTTGCTTGCGGAAATCAATGAATGCCGCATATTCATCCGGACTGTAAACCCCTTTGCGCATAAACAATCGGTGAGTGATGTAGATTTCCTTATCTTTCACCTGAATACCGGAATGGAAACTGCCGAACTTGCTTTTCACGTCAAGCGGTTTCGGAAGTCCTTCGATTACATATCCTTCCGGCAGTTGGATGCGGATGCTGTCGGTATCTGTGTATCCGTAGTTGATGTAAATGGGATAGGTGCGCTTCGTCACAGGAGGAACACTGAATTCTTTTCGGAACACATTGGTGGGGATAAACAGACGGTTGCCCGTTTTATGCCCGTATTGATTGCTGGTGGCAGTGTAGTCGAAGGTGATAGACGGATTGGGTTCCTTGCACTCGCTGATTTGCGGGTTCTGAATATCGGCTTGGGATAAGTTGATGCTTGAACGGATGCGGTCTTTCTGTTTGTTAGGCTCCAAATAGACGATGCCTGCTTCATTCTCATATTGAAAAATCCGGGAGATTTCGTTCACCTCTATCCGTGCCTCGGCTGTGGGGGAGAGGGTGATGTTGGCAACGATGTGCTGTGTGTTCAGCGAGTCGGGATAGGTGGGCAGGCGATACATCTGGCCGCCGGTCGGTTCGATGAGTAAGGCGTCGTGTCCCGCAATGTCTTGGTGGACATAGCCGAAGGGAAGCGATGGATTTGTACATTCCAGCCAGAGCGTATCTTGGGGAAGCGGAACTTGCAGGATGACGTGATTCATCTGGTTGGCACTGGAGAAGTCTGGTAGCAAGCGCTCGTTGGTGGTGCTGATGACTGTATAAGTGGAAGCAATTCCCAACTCTTTCAGCATGGCGCGGGTGTAATTGGACAATCCTTTACAGTCGCCGAATCCCGTGCGGCAAACATCGGCGGCGGCAATGGGCTGTAAACCTCCGATGCCTAGTTGGATGCTCACGTAACGGGTGGTTTTGGCCAGATAATCGTAGATTGCTTTCACCTTGTCCCGGTCGGTAGTGCAGCTGGCTGTCAGTTCGTGCAGCTTGGCGCGGAAAGGTTCGGTGAGCAGGTCGCGTCCGTTGAGCAGTTGGTATTGCCATTCTCCGTACTTTTGCCAGCTGCTCATATCGCCTTCCGACTTGTCGTACTTGAAAGCGGAGGGAGCAAAGTAGACACGTGGAAATAGCTCGGCGAAATCCGGACCGAAAGGTTCTTTGATGATGGGAGAGAGCTTGGAAGCGGTGGCTTCGATCACTTGCTTCCCGTCGGCTCCGGTGGACTCCTTCACTTCGATTTCTTTTCCCTGCGTGTTCAGTTCGCGGTATCTGCATCCTTGTCCTGCGGGCAGCTCGATCCGGTAAGTCGCTTTCTCCACTCCCTGGTTAAATTCTGCCTGCGGGACAAAAGGGAGATAACCGATTAGTCCGTTGTTGCATTTCATTTCCCATTCGTATTTCACTGTGAAAGGGAAAGAAGGATGATTACATTCGTAATAATAAAAATAATCGTCCGTGGTAAGCGAAGAGCTGTATTCACTTTTCTGTAGTTCGGATTTCTTTATCTTACGTACACTTTGTCCGGTGGCATTGAGGATTTCTCCGGAGAATTTCTGCAAAGAACGGAACATGTCACATCCGCAGAAGAAACGGGCTGCCTCCAATCCTTTACGGTTGAGGACGCTGATTGTCAGGCTTTCTTTTTCTATGGATTGGGTCATAGATTTGCAGAGAACCTCTGTGCGTGCTTCAACGATAACGGAATTGGCATCCTTGAGAATATCCTGTGCACATGCCGGCTGTATGTGCAGACTTAGGCAGATAAGGACACAGGACAGACCGAATGCCCGGCATATCCTTTGTTTCAGGATGGGGTGGCTGGAACGGATCATTGGTGTAAACAGGTAAAGTTTATATTTTTTTGAGCACGATGAGTGCGTTGTTTTTTTCGATTACTTTGGCCCATAGTTCCTGCAGTTGTTTGTATTGTTCGGAAAGGAATATGTAGCCTTTCAGGTGGAATACATAATTGAGCAGGATTGTATTTCCCTGTTGCTGAATCATATATTTACACTGTAATCCGTCTCCTTCCGACCGGATAGATTGTGATTGAGGAAGTTCTTCCACTTCATATCCTTCGGGGAGAGTCAGCGTAGACAGCATCGTGAATTTGTACGGGTAGGGAAATTCGATGGGAAGTACCCGTTCCGTCTGGATAAAAGGATTGCTTTTCAATTGCGGAAAGAGCATTGGATTGATATAAAGGTGATCGTCCGTTCGGTCGGCTTGCAGGACGAAGTCAAACTCTTCTTCTATCAGTGCCCAGTCATTTTCCTGCTTTTTCACTTTCAGGTTGGTGACAGTGAGTTTCTCTTTCTGGCTGACTTTGTTTTCAGGATTCGAAACGAGATTGTCCTGTTTATGATTTTCATTTGCCTGATATTCGATGGCTTCCTGCCCGTAGAGAACCGTGCTGCGATGTCCTTTCACTTGATTTCCCTCTATTCGAGCATCAATCTTCATAAAACTTTTGTTGTGGGAAAGAGCCATCACGTTCACCCATTTCTTTTCTTCTTTCTCTTTTAGGGAAAGCATGCGTGCTTTGTTTACAGACAATTCAAGCGGCAATATATTAAAGGCAGGTACGTCCATAGAACTGTCTAAAAATACATATTTTTGTTTGTTTATATCGTGGATAGCAACAAAGAATGTTTTTAGTTTTTGCAGAGAAGGAAAGTTGTACGGCAGCATACCTGATGAACGTCGGCTCATAACCACCGGATAGGCTTCCAGCCCGAAGTCTTTCAGGATGCTGATAAGGATGAAATTCAGGTCGGCATTACTGCCGCTTCCTTTCTTGATTACTTTTTCGAGCTCTTTGCTGTAGAGCTGATACCGTCCGTTCCAGGCCATTTTCTTTTTGAGCACCTGGAAGGCGCAGATGATTTTCTCCTCGAAATTCATTTCGCTGTTGTAGGCTTGTTTGGTTTCAGGGCGGAAAGGGTTGGTGAGTGAGAGGTGTTCGCCGAACTGTGTATTTTCCGGTTTGAGCAACTGCTTGTCTACATCTTCCCATTTCTGGCTGTATGGCTTGTATTCGTTGGGGGTAAATTGCGTGCCTTGCAGGTCGAAACTTACTTGCACCTTGTAGTCTTCCGGGCACCAGCAGTAGGGTTCGTCTTGACGGATAGCCGGAAGGTTGCGTGAGGTAAAGGTGGTTTCCTGTGCCGAAACGGTGAAGTCTTTGCTGACTCCGCCTACACTGCCTCCCTCACGTTCCGTGGCATGGATGGAGGAGTCTCTTTGTTTCACTTGTATGTAGTCTTTTCCCCGCAATTCGATGTTATAGATAAACACATGCGGGATGGTGATCTTATACTGGTTGTAGAGCATCGGGAGTTCTTCCTGCATCATCCAGTTGTCGATGTGTGAAAAATAGTCGGAGTAGAGTTTGTAGTGATATTCGATGACAGTGCCTTCTTTGACAGCGGGCAGAGAGAATTTTAGCATTTTATACAGGTTGTTGATCCGCTCGAAAGAGATAGATTCCCGTTTCATGGACGTTTTTATACATTTCCCGTTTTCCATATTGTAGGAGCAGCCTTCTATGTCGCTGGCTCTTTCCTTCCCTTCGTCCCTATCGGTGGGAGAGTAGTAGGGAACGGACACGTCGGCGTATGACACTCCTTGCGGTTTCAGGATTTTGATGCGTACCCAATGCTCGGTAGTCAGTTGAAAACCGTCGTGGTAGACGAAGTCACTTTGTCCCTGATGGAAAAGATAAATAGCCGTGGCGGTGGTGTCGGGGGCATAGGAGGTGAGAGATAGTTCTTCTTTGGAAGGTTTTCCGTACTTTAGATTGGGCTCTATGGTGGCTGTTGTGGCTTGTTGCGAGTGGACAGGCGACAGAAATTGTAACAGAAATGCGTAGAGAATAAATAGTTTTCTCATAATTGTGTTTTTGTAGTATGCTCACAAAGATAAAAAAAATAGAGAAAGGTGTATCACCTTTCTCTATTTTAATTTTGTTTTATGTATAAAATATATTATACCAAATGTCCGATCCATTCTTCGCGGTCGCCGGGGAGAAGGTCGATAACGGGAACTTCTACCATCGTGTAGCATCCCGGTTGTTGCTTCATGGAAGCGCGTGCCACGCATACCAGTACTTGTGCGGTCAGTGCGGGGTTGTTGATACGCATATTGAATTCGAACAACTGGTTCTGTGTTTTGCCGGATACACCTTTGCGAGTCAGATTTACACCATGACCCATGTCTAGCAGGGCGTCTACACTCGGAACGAGTTTCACGTGTGTTTCATCGTTCACGAAGTAAGGATCTGCTTTGATGGCAGCGGCTACTTCTTCGAATTTATATCCGTCTTTCAGTTCGATGTATACCATGCGGCGGTGGATTCCCGTGCCGGTCGGAATGGTCATGGAAAGGGCAGCTTTCACTCCGTCAATCGCTTTTACGGCTACTGTGTGTCCCATGCTCATACCGGGACCGAAGTTGGTGTAGGTGATGCCTTTCGGAGCAATTGCTTCCAGCATGGTGCGTACGATGGAATCGCTTCCCGGATCCCATCCGGCAGAGATGATCGATACGGCTTTATGTTTTTTGGCGGTAGCATTCAAGGTACGGCGCAGGTCTACGATACCGGTGTGGATATCGAAACTGTCTACCGTGTTAATACCCATCGCCAGATATTCTTTTGCATATTTTTCTACGCTGCGGGTCGGCGTGCAAAGAATAGCTACGTCTACTTCTCCCAGCTCTTTTATGTCCTTCACTACTGCGTAGTTTGCTAACTCTTCCGGTTTGTTCTCTGCTCCTGCACGACGAACGACTCCGGCTATTTCGAAATCAGGTGCCGCCTGAAGCGCTTCAAGTACATAATGTCCAATGTTGCCATAACCAACGATGGCAGCTCTTACTTTTTTCATTCTTTTCTTGGTTTTAATGAACAAATTTCTTTCTTTTGCTTGCAAAAGTAAACAAATTACTACTAACTTTGGTTCATCTGCTTTAATATTTTTATTTTTTTCATATTTTTTCAAATCATCCTTTTGAACAGCATCTATCACATGCAAAAAGGATTCATCTGCCACAATCGTTTGTAACAAATCAATCCTTTTTCTTCTATACTTATTCTTCTGTCTTGTTCAATGCCATTCTGTATTACATATCACATTATATATAATAAGAATTACAACAAAAATTCCGCCAGTACATAATTGCTGACATCTATACCATGTTCCGTCAAACGCACATAGCCTGCCATTTCTTCGATCAGCTGTTCACTCTTTAATTTTCGAAGTACCTCACCATAGACACTGTCCAGTGTTACCTGAAATGTTGTTTCAAACTGCTGCCGGGAGATTCCTGCCATCAGACGCAGCCCCAGAAACATGAATTCTTCCATCTCGGATTTTTTGTCCAATGTTTCTATATGGATATGATGCTCTCTGCAACACTCTTGCTGTAATACGATTTTTTTCTTCGGCAACACAGTTTCGTTCCCGGATAATCGGCAATCCAACTCATTTTGTTCATCCATTCCCTTCTGATTCAAACAAGTCTGATCTGCTGAAATGTATTCCTGTTCCAAATATTCCTTCAGATTCGACGTGTTCTGAAACCTTTGATGTTCCACTAATGAAGATGCGCCAAGTCCCAGTCCAAGATAATCTTTTCTGGTCCAGTAACCGCAGTTATGCCGACATTCATATCCCGGCTTCGCATAATTAGATATCTCATACCGCTCATACCCTTTCGTATGCAAAAAAGCCTCCGTCAGTTCATACATCTGACGTTCCACATCTTCCTCTGGAAGCAGTCTCGGATGCCCGCCTTCCTCCCGAATTTGCTCATCTTCCGCAAAACGTTCATAAAACGGTGTACCTTCCTCAATAATCAGACTGTATGCAGAAATATGCTCCGGGCGCAAAGCTGTCACTTTTTGCAGCGTATTCTGCCAGCTTTTCAGTGTCTGTCCCGGCAGCGCCGACATCAGATCCACATTGATATTTTCAAACCCGGCTTTTCGTGCCAGATCATAACTTTCCAGAAACTGCGCAAAATTGTGGATTCTCCCCAAAAGCTGCAATTCTCTGTCATCCGCGGACTGTAATCCCATACTAAGCCGGTTAAATCCCGCCTGCACCAGTTTTTCCGCCTTTCCTGCTGTCAATGTTCCCGGATTACATTCCACAGTAATCTCAGCATCTGCCACTAAATGAAAATACTTCTTTACCGTCTCTAATATGGCAGCAAGCTGATACCCTTCCAGAATCGTTGGTGTACCGCCGCCAAAAAAGATGCTGCTCACCTGATATTCCTTAAATTGTGGACCATAATATGCAATTTCTTCCTGTAACTTCTTTATATAAGAAATCCGCACCGGCGGATCAGCCGGTGCAGATAAAAAATCACAGTATGCACATTTTCGTTCACAAAAAGGAATATGAAAATATAATTCTAATTCTTTCATATGTTCCCTCTAATAAATTCGCTATTTTACATCATTCTCGCAACCATTTACGAATATGCATATAAATTAACGTAACCTGTTTCTTATTTATCATCCAGTTTCAGAACACTCATAAACGCTTTCTGCGGAATCTCTACATTTCCGACCTGACGCATACGTTTTTTACCTTCCTTCTGTTTCTCCAGAAGTTTTCTCTTTCGGGAAATATCGCCGCCGTAACATTTTGCCAGTACGTCTTTGCGCATAGCACGAACAGTCTCACGGGCGATAACTTTTCCACCGACTGCTGCCTGAATCGGGATTTCAAACAGATGACGCGGGATCTCCTCTTTTAACTTCTCACACATTTTTCGACCACGCTCATACGCACTGCCAGAGAATACGATAAAGGAAAGCGCATCCACTTCTTCTTTATTAATAAGGATATCCAGTTTTACCAGATCAGAACGGGTGTAGCCTTTCATCTCATAGTCAAAAGAAGCATATCCTCTGGAACGGGATTTCAACGCATCAAAGAAATCATAAATGATCTCATTCAACGGCAGATCGTATTTGATCAGCGCACGCGTTTCTTCCATATATTCCATACTAATATAAATACCACGGCGCTCCTGACACAGATCCATGATGGCGCCAATATACTCACTGGTTACCATGATTTCTGCACTTACCATCGGTTCTTCCATATAGTCAATCTCAGACGGATCCGGCATGTTAGATGGGTTTGTCAAATCCATCACTGTTCCATCTGTCTTGTGTACTTTGTAAATAACGCCCGGTGCTGTCGTTACCAAATCCAGGTTGTATTCACGCTCCAAACGTTCCTGAATAATTTCCAAATGTAATAATCCTAGGAATCCACAACGGAAACCAAATCCCAGTGCCGCAGATGTCTCTGGTTCAAACTGAAGCGCTGCATCGTTTAACTGCAGTTTTTCCAGCGCATCACGCAGATCCGGATATTTAGCGCCATCGGACGGATACAGACCACAGTAAACCATCGGATTTACTTTCTTGTAACCCGGAAGCGGCTCTGCACACGGATTGGAACGATTTGTGATCGTATCACCCACGCGGGTATCCTGTACATTCTTAATACTAGCCGTAATGTAACCTACCATACCGGCAGATAATTCCTCACATGGAATAAACTGACCGGCACCAAAATAACCAACTTCCACAACGTCTGCCGTTGCTCCTGTCGCCATCATTTTGATCGGTGTACCGACGCGGACGGTTCCCTCTTTGATACGGCAGAAGACAATAACACCTTTGTACGCATCATATAAAGAGTCAAAAATCAGCGCCTGTAACGGAGCCTTCGGATCTCCGGTCGGAGCCGGAATCTTCTCCACAATC
>OLXE01001565.1_pt1 | contig 9742 bp, 6 predicted proteins | sample 1644571 | NCBI WGS metagenome assembly OLXE01 (sample SAMEA103958161, study PRJEB25191) | human gut metagenome | biome: human-associated habitat [ENVO:00009003]; feature: intestine environment [ENVO:2100002]; material: feces | place: Germany | collected 2013/2015
TCTCCATCCTTTTCTCTCAGGCTTTATTGTCGATGCCCCAACGGCAGAACGAAGTATCCGGCTTGATGATTATGGGACTTTTCGGTGGAACGGTTTTTCCGCTCTTGATGGGCTTTGCTTCTGATGCTCTTCATTCGCAGACAGGCGCCTTGCTGGTTTTGGCAGTCGGAGTGTTTTACCTGCTTTTCCTTTTTACAAAGCTGAAGTAGTCCCAGCGGTTCGGGAATAACATATTTCCATAAACAGTTTGCCAAAAAGAAAAACTTTACTATTTTTGTTTGCCTAACAAACAAAGAAAACAAAAATATACAATCACTTATGGCAGATATAAAACAGTATGTAAAGGCGGCAGAAGAGAAGATGACCTTTGCGATCGAATATTTGGATGAACAGTTGTCTCATATTCGTGCCGGTAAGGCGAATCCGAAAATCTTGGATTGCGTGAGAGTAATGTATTACGGTGCTCCTGTTCCTTTGACAAATGTGGCTACCGTAACTGTTCCGGATGCGAGAACGATCATGATTACTCCTTGGGAGAAGAAGATTATCAAGGATATTGAAAAAGGGATCATGGATTCCGAAGTCGGTATCACTCCTGAAAACAATGGTGAAGTGATTCGTTTGGGTATTCCTCCTCTGACGGAAGAACGTCGTAAACAACTCGCTAAACAGTGTAAATCTGAAGGTGAAACTGCCAAAGTAAGTGTACGTAACGCTCGTCGTGATGGCATCGATGCACTGAAAAAAGCTGTGAAAGACGGGCTGGCAGAAGACGAACAGAAGAATGCTGAAGCCAAGTTACAGAAAATCCACGATAAGTATATCAAACAGATTGAAGATATGCTTGCTGACAAGGATAAAGAAATTATGACCGTTTAATGGGAAATGGAGAATGAAAAATGGAAAATGCAGCCCCACTGCCCATTAATCATTCTCCATTATCCATTCTCCATTATCCATTAAATAAATGAAGGGATTAGTAATCAAGAACACGGGCAGTTGGTATCAGGTGAAGACCGACGACGGACAATTTATTGAATGTAAAATCAAAGGTAATTTCCGGTTAAAAGGTATTCGCAGCACCAATCCGGTAGCCGTGGGCGACCGCGTTCAGATTATACTCAACCAGGAAGGCACTGCCTTTATCAATGAAATAGAAGACAGAAAGAACTACATCATCCGCCGTTCTTCCAATCTTTCCAAACAGTCTCACATTCTTGCCGCTAACCTCGATCAATGTATGTTAGTGGTCACTGTCAACTATCCCGAAACATCCACTATTTTTATCGACCGTTTTCTCGCTTCTGCCGAAGCATATCGTGTACCTGTCAAACTGGTATTTAATAAGGTAGATGCATATAACGAGGAGGAACTCCATTATTTGGACGCTCTTATTAATCTCTATACACATATCGGTTATCCCTGTTTCAAAGTTTCTGCCAAGGACGGGGATGGAGTGGATGCCATAAAAAAAGACTTGGAAGGCAAGATCACACTTTTCTCCGGTCATTCGGGAGTTGGAAAATCGACACTTATCAATGCTATTTTACCGGGAACCAAAGTAAAAACCGGTGAAATCTCGACCTATCACAACAAAGGTATGCATACGACTACTTTTTCTGAAATGTTCTCCGTAGATGGGGATGGATATATTATCGATACACCGGGAATCAAAGGATTCGGCACATTCGATATGGAGGAGGAAGAAATCGGGCATTATTTCCCTGAAATATTCAAGGTTTCCGCTGATTGTAAATATGGTAACTGTACACATCGGCATGAGCCGGGATGTGCGGTGCGTGAGGCAGTAGAGAGACATCTTATTAGTGAGTCTCGTTATACTTCTTATCTGAATATGCTGGAGGATAAGGAGGAGGGGAAGTATCGGGCGGCATACTAAGAACTACAGCAAGGTACGAATAACGCAAACGGGCACGGCTTCTTTGAAGTCATGCCCGCTCGCGTTATTCGTACCTGTATTGCTTTTACTTTAACCTTTAATTAAAGTTCGGCGATTGGTTCTGAACATTATACTGTATATCCTTAATCGTCCCCAACTCCCCTGCGGGTAAACTCCATAAGAACAATTTCTCTTTATCCATAAGATGATCTTTTGCCAATGTCATGTTTAAGACATGGAAAGACCCATCTTCGAGACCTACCCCCAGCTGTGTGCCACTGATGCACTCTCCATTCATGGCAACAATCGGACTGTCAAATTCATAAAGCTTGAAGAAGCCCTCCGCACTATTACTATCCCGCTCTGTAATATCATACAAATAAAGAGACTTGCCACTGGACATCAACAGATAAGGATGTATAGACGCATCGAAACCGAAGGAATATCTCAATATACAGAAAATACTATTCTCTTGCATGATTCCTCCCAATCCGGGTAGTATCCCTTGTATATCCTCCGTGACATCCATAGCTCCTGTCGTATAATCACGATTCACTCTAAAATGCTGATGATAATAAACACCGTCCTTCTCTATTATAGAGAAATATCTGTTAGCTGCCGGATACAGGTATTCACTTGGATTCATATAGTGCCCCGTATAAACAACCTTATAGCCGTCCATCCGATCCAATCGGGTAAATCCTTCCGACCATCCCTGTTCACCACTTCCATGCTGTGCCACTACGATTTTAGCCAGCGTATTTCCATAAGAACCTTTCCAATCAGAAATGATCAAATAACGTTTCTTATAAGTATCATATAACAAGCAAAAGTTCTTACTATTGCTGATATCGCCCGGTATGATGCGAATTCCTTGCAGTACTTCCCCTTGTTCGTCTTTCACGAAAGAAGGAAGGAAACGGTTGGAATGAAACAGTTCATTGGTACTTTTCACTCGTTTATAGAGTCGTCCCTGTTCGTCAGCCACCAAGTCTACCCATTGCATGAACATAACATCCGAAATCGTAGGGATCTCACCCGACATGAATAATCCAGCAGCCCGAATTTCTTCCTTAAACGTATACGCGTTGATGTCTACAAAATCGCTTTTGCAAACCGCCATGATCTGTGTGCTATGACGGTTGCTGCGAAAATGCTCATGTATCTTGAACACATCTTTCGGCAATACTTTCCCATTCTCTTTCTGATAAAGTCCGATATATGGCGTAAACTGATCGTTGCCATCCGTATAAGCACCCATCAAAAAGCTCAGACAAGGCTCCCCTTCTTTTTCACTGAGCACTAAGAAGCCGGAACCGGCATAAGGATCCAACACACTCAAAGAGAAAGTAGCCCGAAAATGATTACCTGTATCCAAATCCTCCATGTCCAAAAGAACATATCCTGAAAGAACTTCTTCGGTCGTATAATTGAGCTTTTCTTCGTTCCCTATGACCTTGTCCTTGAACAACCAAGTATACGCCAAGTTCTTCTTATCTTTTTCATTCTCAAAGGAAAGAATGGGTCTAACTTTCACCACCTGACCAGCTGTAACGGTCAAAGAAGTGATCTCCGACTCCGTACCATCCTCCTTCTCTGAGAGAAAGCCGGTAATTGTGATTTTCAACAAATTATTATAATCATAATTTCCTTTATCCTCATAGCACCCCGACAGGAGTAGACTCATGAGGCATAAAAACGCAAATATCTTTTCTTTCATCATTCTATTATTTTAATTAACAGGAACTACTAGAGGCTGTCCATCCTCTTCACACCAGCCATACTTACTGATATCTTCCTTAAATTTCATAGCCAACAGCCGAATCTCATCCGCATCATAATCAGTCAAGTCGAGTACCTCACCATCACAACTTTCTATAAAATACAGATATTTGGCAGCCGTCCATTCACCTAAGTAGTTATCTACAATATCCTGATCCCACCAAAGAGGCTTACTCAGTTTATTATCAAAAGAAACAGATGCCGTAATAGCTTTGGTATACGCATTAACTCCTACAAATTCCGCTAATCCGAATGTCTCATTGGGCACCAAGCGGACAGTTACTTTGACAGTCTCGTTATCAAGATGCGCTGTTTTATGCAGCGTGATCTTCAGATTATCTTCCAAGACGCCAGCGTGAAAGGTCTGCAAATTCTCGACAGTAAAGTCCTCTGCATTCGCAGTCGTTTCATCACTGACCACTTCCACAGCGAAAGCCTTATCTTCCGCCAAGTAATATCCGGCTAATCGCACTTCAAAAAAGACATCATAGTCATTTACACCCGGATAGTGCTTAAAAGTCATGGTCGCCAAGTGTCGGTCCTCATCATTGGGTATATAGAGATAGTGCGTTGACGTATCATATAGTGCCAATTCCTCCTTACTGCACGAACTGAATGCAAGGAAAAGCACACTCAATATAAACATGTATTTTTTCATATATCACTTCTATAGGATTTACAATTACAAACTTTCATTATCGGGATGTGGCAAGACAAACTGATCAGTGCTGGTCATATCATAGCTCGGAGTTATATTCAATTTCTTATAATAATAGAACAATTGTCCCTCACTAAAATATTCGCGACGTACCTCATCAAGCAGTTCATCTTCAAAGCGACCAGTCAACTGACCGGAAGAACAGTTGTAAGCTGCACGAAGTTTATCCAACTCACTGATCGCATTTTTCTGATCCTTCTGATCGTTATAGTATTCAGCCCGAATAAAGTACATTTCTCCCAAACGAATCATCGGAAGCATATCTTTGACGTATGTTGCCAGCTTTTTCTGTGTGGCCACATTCTTCAGACTAAACAATCGAGAACTTTCCATTATCACCAAATTGGCGCGAGTGTCGTTTTCGGAATCAAAAATATCACTCTTCGACCATCCTGCCAATGCCAAGCTCGACTCTGTGTTATGATAAGGTTCATAGATCGTCCACAAATTCTGATTAGAGAGACAGAATATGACGTTATCGTACAACTTCATATTTCCATTGGATACAGCAGCGGCCGTACTCATGGAAAATATCTTATTGTTCCCCACCTTTGCGTCAATGACAGCCGTCGCTTCTTCAAAAGCTTCTTTATGCATACCGGCATAATTATATACCCGCGCCAACAAAGCACTGATGGCATAATAATTCATCCGATATCCCCGATAAGCAAAAAACAGATCGTCAGGATTCGCATACCCTTCTATACGGTTTTGTGTAAGGAGCCAATTCGAATTAGCCAAATCATAAGACTCTACCAACGCTTTGGCCTTTTTCAAATCCGCAATAGCTTTTTCAACAATTTCCTCATTGGTAAAATAAGGCTGAAAAGTGCAAGGGTATGTAGTCACATAGGGAATATACTGACGTTTGTCCTGCATGGCCATAGATGGAGCAAAAAGTCTCAACATATCAAAGTGAAGATAAGCGCGCAAGGCCAGCGCTTCCCCTTCTATTAAATTTCGTTCCAATTCTCCTCCCGCAAACTTTCCTACAGATTCCGTTTCAATACGCTGAATAATGTTATTACAGTTCGCCACGTTATTATAAGCTTTTGACCAGACTACCTCTATCAGATCTTTTACTTTTTCATTCTCATACTGATATCTAACAGCATACCGATATTCAGTGATATTAGTCAGCAAATAAGAGGTATACATCTGTGCAAGCACATCCAGAAAGCCCCAACTCAATTCTTTTCCGTACAAGCCGGTTTCAGACATTTGTTGATAGACCCCGTTTAATGCGATACGATAGCCATCACCGGTTTGAAACAAATCTGTTTCTGTGGTCGTATCTTTAGGCTCAAGATCCAGCCAGCCACTACAAGCCTGTAATCCGGCAAGCAAAGGCAAAGCTATTAATAGTTTATAAATTTTCATATGCTTCATCATCGTTAGAAACTGGCTTTTAGTGAAAAATTAATAGTTTTTGAATATGGATAGCTCAATCCCCTTTCCAACTCTACGGAAGACCAACGCGCTAAATCATTAGCACCTACACTGACACGCAACATGCTTAATCCTATAGGTTTAATCAGTTTAGAATCAATATCATATTCCAATGTAATAGAGTTTAAGTTCACCCAATTGTAATCCTGAACAAATCTGGATGTAGGCTTGACCGTCGCATTCCCGACATAAATGCTGGCCTGTATTTTTTTAAATGCAGAGACATCGCCAGGCTGCTTCCAACGCTTTGTCAGCACTCTGCTATCCACATTCTCGTTTAAAATATCAACGCTTTCTACCTTATCCGCCAATGTCCTGTTATAACGTTGCCCACCAAACTCATACATAAAAGTAGTATACACACTAAAACGTTTCCAAGTCAGATTGAAGCCTAAAGTTCCTCTTGCGGCAGGTTCTTCATCGCCCACTACAACCTGATTGGATGAATCCCAATATTTAGTGACAGTACCATCGGCATTCAAAAAAAGTTCATCACCGGTAGCTGGATCAATGCCCAATGACCTCATCGCCCAAATAGCAGTCTGTGAAACCCCTTCCGAATACTTCTTATAGCTTTTGGAGCCTGTAGAACTAGCACTTTGTTGGGGATTGTTCAAATAATCATCCACCTTATCATTATAAGCTTTCAGACTCTCTGCTATTTTCACCAATCGGTTTTTATTATGAGATAAGTTCGCAAACAAATTCAGATTCCAATCTCGAGTCCGGATTACATTTGCACGAACATCCAACTCGAATCCTTTATTTTCGATCTCTCCTATATTATCCATATAGGTTACAAATCCGGAATGGCTAGGAATTGTTACGGAATTGATACAGTCCACGGTTCGTTTCACATAATAACTCCCTTTCACATACAGAATATTTTTCAGTATGCTGACTTCCATACCGACATCCAACGTATTAGTCGTTTCCCAAGTCAGACCTTTATTCCCCAATGCGTATAACACAGCTCCATAACCGGTCTTATACCATTGATCGGAAAGAATCCGATAAGTTGTCTTTGCATCATAAGAGGCGAAATTCACTTTACCGACCTGTCCATAACTAGCACGCAATTTTAATAAGTCGAAAACGCCCTGCTCCTTAAAATATTTATAATTATGAATATTCAATCCGGCGCCAAAACTCCAGAATGGAGCATATTTGTTGTCAGAACCGAATTTTGAAGACCCATCCATACGTATACTTGCATCAAACAAGTAAATGTTGTCATAACTATAGTTGACCAAACCGATTAAACCCATCAAACGAGAGTGTTCCTCACTTTGTTGCGGTTTATAAGGCATCTCCTGCGCATAATTAGGAGAATGTAGACTACCCGACGGGAATCCTCTATAACTGGCAGATAAACTCTTAGTCTGATTTTCCATGACATTCATTCCCGCCGAAACATTCACATTGTGCTTATTAATAGAACGATTGTACGCCAAGGATGCTTGCCAGTCAAGTGTGAAGATATTTCCAGATCCAGTTGACAACTCTCCGGAAGAAAGATTAGTCGCACTTAAAGGATTCGAATTTTTCTGAGAATGCGGATCTAAGAAACGTTCTCATTAAATTGACGAGTTAAACCCAAAGTAGTTTTAAATAATAAATAATTATTTATATTCCACTGGGCACTCAAATTATTGATCACTTGCTCGTAAGAGGATTTACTATAACTACCCAGCGTAGCCTCATAAAGAGGATTATATCTGTTAGTTTTGAGCCCCCAATACTCCAACGTTTCCAAAGGATTACCATGCTCGTCCTGATAAATGTCATAAGGCAACTGAGAAGTATAATCAGAGAAAGAACCATAAGGCGAATCTTTTGAACTGTTCACATCATAAGTAAAGTGATTTCGGAAAATGAAATTACCAATTGAATATTGAATATACGCACCGGCACCCCACACGTCACGCTTCGAACCTTTCATGACTCCATTGTTCTTATTCAGATTCAGCTCTACGCCAAAACGCAACTTGTCCGATCCCCCATCCACATAAAGGCTATGATTCATATTAAGAGAGGTCTGCAACGGTTTATCCAGCCAGTATGTATCGACTCCATTAAGAACGTTATATAGCTTCTTGTAATAAAAGTTCCGATATCGATTCTCCGAGTCGACCCCTCCTAGCGGATCTTCAAAGGCTCCCGCAATTCTTTCAGCTTCCAATTTATCCGCCGCATTCAGCAAATTATAATCACTCAAATCCGGCATTTCCACCTCTCCTGTCAGGCTATAAGAAACGTTAAGTTTACCGGGCTTCGGAGTGACAGTCGTAATCACAATCACACCATTAGCAGCACGCGAACCATACATAGCTGTCGCAGCGGCATCCTTCAAAATCGTAACACTTTCGATGCGTGAAGGATCCATATCATACAACTTCGTAACGCTAATCTCGAATCCATCCATGATAAATGTCGGAAGGTTCGGATTATTGACCAAAGAAGACTTAGAAGTCACATCTGTCACATCCAGTTCCTTTATCCCAATTCCCGACTTACCACGAAGATAGACTTCCGGTAAAGCGTTCGGGTCAGAACCCCACATGTTATTTTCTGCAACGCGAAATGAAGGGTCAAATGCCTGAATAGCCGATATGACATTGGTCTTTGAGACTTTTTGCAGCTCTTCTTTCTTGATGGAAACCGTATTACCGGTAAAACTCTCCTTTCTCAGGTTTGCATAACCTGTCACTACTACCTCGTTCACCTCATTCACGTCCTCCTTCATGCGAACCTGAATCTCCTTTTTCTGGTTACCTTTCACTGTTACTTCTTGAGTAACCATTCCAATAAAAGAGACTATCAGAACAACATCCTCTCGTGGGGCACTAAGCTTAAAATTCCCATCAATGTCACCGACAGTACCTCCCTGCACTCCTTTTACCCGGACGTTTACTCCAGGCAAAGAATGACCTTCCGCATCTGTAACCTTACCTCTAATAACCCGGTAACTATTGTCCTCTACTTTAACAGTAACCTTAGTCTGTGCACTAGCAAAGAAAGTGTACGGAAGCATAGCTACCAGTAATAAGCAGCCCATAATAAAACTTCGCTTTTTTTTCATAAATGCTGTGTTGTATTTAGTTATATATGTAATCAAAAAATTATTTTATCTACTATTTTTTACGACGACGCCACCAAGTGATGATGTATCCTGCTAACAATCCTACAGGAATAATTCCCATAAACAAGATGCGAACAAAAACTAAAGCTCCCTGACCAGAGATGGACAGCTTATCGTCATACGGATGAGGACGATCATCATTTACAGGGAATTGATTATAAGACAATTCACGGAAAGCTTCAGTAATTAGCGTAAAGTTAGAAGTGCTCAAATCATTCCGATTAGTAGTCAATTCACTATTCGCCATACAATCGGCATCACCACATACATAGATACGCTGTTCTTTATCACCTACTTGGCGAGTTAAACGCACCACCAAAGGAATAGAATCAGCTCTTTCACCTGTTTCCGGATTGATTTCCGGTTTGTCATCCACAAAATCAGTTGTTTGCTGTTCATTCCAAGCCTTTGCAGTGGTAGCAAATAAGACTGAAGACTTAAAGCCGCAACTATCATTAAGTACTAATTCTACAGCTCCAGGCATAGAAAGTTTAGAGCTATATCGCCCCATTGTATAATAACCTTTATTCTCTGTTATAGCTGTTTCTGTAGGATTCACAAATAATTGATTGGGAGCATATCCCTCTGTCTCTTCCACTACAATGCCTGGCATAAATGTAATACCCAAATTTTCAACTAATGGATTCATCAATGGTTGACGCCGTGGTTCGCAAGCTATAATCATGTTACCTCCGCGAGCTATAAAACGTTGTATTTTAGCTATCTCATCCGGTGTGTATGCTTCACGTAC
>OLXE01001595.1_pt1 | contig 9566 bp, 15 predicted proteins | sample 1644571 | NCBI WGS metagenome assembly OLXE01 (sample SAMEA103958161, study PRJEB25191) | human gut metagenome | biome: human-associated habitat [ENVO:00009003]; feature: intestine environment [ENVO:2100002]; material: feces | place: Germany | collected 2013/2015
CTACTTTGGTTTAGATGACCCGGCCTACCTGGTTTGGTTCGGCGAAATTGGCGTGCATGAATTCGCGTATCTGGTGAAAAACTACGTAGCTGCGGTTAACTAATTTAAGGAGTCTGTCATGAAAACTTTTATCAAAACTTTACTCGTTGCTGTAACTATTCTGTTCTCTGTCTTCGCTGCGGCGAAACAAGTAAAACTGCCAAACAACATCAAATACGTTAATACTACAGAGGCGTTTTCCTGTACTGAGATTGACGGTATGAATTGCCAGACGAAGAATCCGTTCAACTATAAAGATAACAGCTATGTTTTCGTGCTTGAACGTGGTGGTGCCTGGTGTTACGACTACACTGTCTCGGTACTTAACCTGAAAACCGGGAAAGAACAGATGCTCGAATACAAAGACAACCAGCTGTGCTCAGGTAGCAACAAACCGTTCTTCGAAATCAAAAATGGCGTACCGACGGTAGGAGTCATCGACACATCCGGAAAACCTGTCGTTGTGGCTCTGGACAAACTTAAAACCTGAGGAGTAAACCATGCGTTTCTCTGCACATTATTAATATCAAAGGTAAATACAGCCCCAGCCATTGTTGCCGGAAAGCCGCTTAATGCGTGGCTCGCCAGTGAAAGGCTTCTCAGACAATAAACCTCATTCATTTCACCCGTCAGGCCGCGTCTTCTCCGGGAGACGTGGCTTTTTTCATTTATTACACCAGTAAATCTTAACCACCGATAAGGAGCAAATTATGCGACTAGCCAGTCGTTTTGGTTATACGAACCAGATACGCCGTGACCGTCCGCTGACACACGAAGAACTGATGCACTATGTGCCGGGGATTTTCGGGGAAGATAAACACACGTCCCGAAGCCAGAACTATACGTACATCCCCACCATCACCGTACTGGAAAGCCTGCAGCGGGAAGGCTTTCAGCCATTCTTCGCCTGCCAGACCCGTGTGCGCGACCCGGGCCGCCGGGGATACACAAAACACATGCTGCGTCTGCGGCGGGCCGGAGAGATAAACGGAGAACATGTCCCTGAAATTATTCTGCTCAACTCTCATGACGGTACCTCCAGCTACCAGATGCTGCCGGGTTACTTCAGGTTCGTCTGCCAGAACGGATGCGTCTGTGGTCAGTCTCTGGGGGAAGTGCGTGTTCCGCACCGGGGAAATGTGGTGGACAGAGTCATTGAAGGGGCTTACGAGGTGGTGGGCGTGTTTGACCGGATTGAGGAAAAGCGTGATGCCATGCAGTCGCTGATTCTGCCGCCACCGGCACGCCAGGCGCTGGCACAGGCGGCACTGACTTACCGTTATGGTGACGAACATCAGCCCGTCACCACCGCCGACATTCTGACGCCACGACGCCGGGAGGATTACGGTAAGGACCTGTGGAGTACTTATCAGACCATCCAGGAGAATATGCTGAAAGGCGGGATTTCCGGTCGCAGTGCAAAAGGAAAACGTATCCACACCCGTGCCATTCACAGCATCGACACCGATATTAAGCTCAACCGCGCATTGTGGGTAATGGCAGAAACGCTGCTGGAGAGCCTGCGCTGATGCAGCATGTCCCTGAAGGCGTGATTCAGGCACCAGAATCACCCGACGCCCCGGAGGCGCTGCCGGGGTGTCGTTCCATTTCTGATGATGACCTGTGCGCCTGGTGTACCCGTCTGCTTTACCGTCCCGGAGAAATCAGTCTGTGCAGACTGAGTATACAGGCAATGGCATCTGGCCATCCGTCTGTGACCGGAACGGTTACGCGTACGGCTGTCCGGAATTTCAGCCGAATATCATTCATCCCTGATATTACCGGGTCTCACGGTCAGTGATGAACGTGATGTTGCCAGCTCCCGACCTTTACTCCCTCTCATTTATTCACATTACAAGGATTTCATACATGAAAACATTGTCTCAGAACACCACCTCTTCGGCCTGTGCACCGGAGACTGGCCTGCAACAACTGGTTGCCACCATAGTCCCTGATGAACAGCGCATCAGCTTCTGGCCGCAGCATTTTGGCCTCATTCCACAGTGGGTGGCCCTGGAGCCCCGTGTTTTCGGCTGGATGGACCGTCTGTGCGAAGACTACTGCGGTGGTATCTGGAATCTGTACACCCTGAACAACGGCGGGGCATTTATGGCCCCCGAACCGGATGACGATGATGACGAAACATGGGTACTGTTCAATGCCATGAACGGCAACCGCGCTGAAATGAGCCCGGAAGCCGCTGGCATTGCTGCCTGTCTGATGACGTACAGTCATCACGCCTGTCGTACGGAGTGTTATGCCATGACGGTCCATTATTACCGGCTGCGGGATTACGCCCTGCAGCATCCGGAATGCAGCGCCATTATGCGCATCATCGACTGAATGGAGGCAGGGACAATGCAGCAGCTTTCCTTTCTGCCCGGAGAAATGACGCCCGGCGAGCGCAGTCTCATTCTGCGGGCTCTGAAAACCCTGGACCGCCATCTTCATGAACCCGGCGTGGCCTTCACCTCCACCCGTGCGGCACGGGAATGGCTGATTCTGAACATGGCGGGACTGGAGCGTGAAGAGTTCCGGGTGCTGTATCTGAATAACCAGAATCAGCTGATTGCCGGTGAAACCCTCTTCACCGGCACCATCAACCGCACGGAAGTCCATCCCCGGGAAGTGATTAAACGCGCCCTGTATCACAATGCCGCTGCTGTGGTGCTGGCACACAATCACCCGTCCGGTGAAGTCACACCCAGTAAGGCAGACCGGCTTATCACCGAACGTCTGGTACAGGCACTGGGCCTGGTGGATATCCGGGTGCCGGACCATCTGATAGTCGGTGGCAGCCAGGTTTTCTCCTTTGCCGAACATGGTCTGCTTTAACCCGTCACAACCACATCACACCTGTTTTCACTTTTATCTTCTGCGTATTTTCATGAAAGGAGATCACTCAATAACTTCCATCGAGATCGGGTAATAACATTTGAACAGATCGCTGAATAACATCGATGGAGATCACTTTTGACTCATTTTGTTATTCAGTGATCTCCATCAATGTTATTGGAACTTCACAGGTGTGTTGATCTGTATCTTTTGCCATTCCGGTAAAGGATACCTATGCCAACAGTTCCAATTTCTATGAGAAAACTTAAAGAAATTCTTAGGCTTAAATACGGTGTTGGACTCAGCCATCGACAAATTGGTCGTAGTCTTGCAATCTCCCCTTCCGTTGTATCCAGATATGCTAATCGGGCGGCTCAACTTGGCATAAAGCAGTGGCCCTTACCTACAGGATGGGATGATACAAAACTAAAACATGCGTTCCTTCAGACCCAGGTTAAGATGAAGAAGCACTCTCTGCCTGACTGGGCTACAGTACACCGGGAACTGCGTAATAAATGCGTGACGCTGCAGCTACTCTGGGAAGAATACTGTGAGCGTAATCCAGGCGGTTTTTACAGCTATAACCATTACTGCCGGATGTACCGTGAATGGCTCAAAACCACTTCACCATCAATGCGTCAGGTACATAAAGCTGGCGAAAAACTTTTCGTTGATTACTGTGGACCTACCGTTGGCGTTACCGACCCTGAGACCGGAGAAATAAGAACTGCTCAGGTCATCGTAGCTGTTCTCGGGGCATCAAGTTACACATGGGCAGAGGCCACCTGGTCTCAGCAGCTTGAAGACTGGGTGATGAGTCATGTTCGCTGCTTCCAGTGGTTGGGTGGCGTTCCTGAACTTGTTGTTCCGGACAATCTGAAAAGCGCCACATCCAGGGCATGTAAGTATGATCCTGACGTTAACCCTACCTACCAGCAGATGCTTGAGCATTATAATGTCGCAGTTTTGCCTGCGCGGCCACGTAAACCGAAAGATAAAGCCAAAGCTGAAGTTGGCGTTCAGGTTGTTGAACGCTGGATCATGGCCCGAATCAGGCATGAGATCTTCTACAGCCTTGCATCGCTTAATCAGCGCATTCGGGAGTTGCTGGAAAGACTGAATAACAAAATAATGCAGAAGTTGGGTTATTCACGTGCAGAACTCTTCATCCAGCTTGATAAACCCGCACTGAAGCCTCTTCCTGAAGCCAGTTACAGTTACACCCTGGTGAAGAAAGTCAGAGTTCATGCCGATTACCACGTGGAAATCGACAAACATTACTACTCGGTTCCATGTTCGCTGTTAGGCCAGCAACTGGAAGCATGGATCTCCGGAGAACTGGTAAGACTCTTCAATCAGGGGCAGGAGGTTGCTGTGCACCCGCGCAAGCGTACTTATGGCTACAGTACCCGCAACGAGCACATGCCTGAAGCTCATCGACAGCATGCCACCTGGACGCCAGAGCGTCTTCTGGAATGGGCGGGGCACATAGGCAGTGAAACTCATAGTTATGTGCTTCATATACTGAACTCTCGTCCACATCCGGAACAAAGCTATCGCTTCTGCCTTGGACTCCTGAACCTTCATAAAAAATACAGTAAAGCCAGACTTAATGCAGCATGTGCAAGAGCTCTGAAAACAAAGGTATGGCGTCTGTCAGGTATTAAATCGATCCTGGAAAAAGGTCTGGATAAACAACCTGTTCAGGATCCAAAACCAGATCTGTTATCCACGATGGAACACGAAAACGTACGCGGCAGTGAGTATTACCACTGATACGGGATCCAATGATGAATCATCTTTACGAACAACTGACCGCACTTAAACTCACCGGCTTCCGTGATGCGCTTAAAAAGCAACTTGCTCAACCGGGCACATACCAGGAGCTGGGCTTCGAAGAACGCCTGTCATTACTGACAGCAGAAGAACTAACCTGCCGTGAAAACAGGAAGGCAGAGCGTCTGATCAAACATGCACGGTTCAGACTTAATGCTGAGTTATCAAAGCTGGATTATCGTAACAATAGAGGGCTGGACAGGGCCCTCATCCGTTCACTCAGTCAGGGAAACTGGTTAACCCTGAAACAAAATATTTTACTGACCGGGGCCACCGGCAGCGGTAAAACGTTCCTGGCATGTGCACTTGGTCATAATGCCTGCCGACAGGGATACAAGGTCTACTATTATCGCCTTAAAGCGCTGATGGAACAGTGCTATCAGGGGCATGCTGATGGAAGATACAGCAAACTTTTGACCAGGCTGAATAATAGCGATCTGCTGCTTCTGGATGACTGGGGGCTGGAACCTCTCTCATCAGAACAGCGTAGCGACCTGCTGGAAATAGTGGATCTGATGTACCAACGAGGCTCAATCATCGTAGTGAGCCAGTTGCCGGTGGAAAACTGGTACAAAATGATCGGAGACTCCACACATGCGGATGCCATCCTAGATCGACTGGTTCATGGCAGTATCAAGATCGAACTTAAAGGAGAATCAATGCGGAAAATACAATCTCCGTTGACCGAAGGAGATCAGTGAAGGTAATTTAAAAACGGTTCTGTGAAAGTGACACGAACCGATCTCCATCGATGTTACTCACCGATCTCCTTCACGGTAATACGCAATCTTCTGTCTTCAGAGGTATCCCACTATGAAAATCATCACCCGTGGCGAAGCCATGCGTATTCACCGTCAGCATCCGGCATCCCGTCTTTTTCCGTTCTGTACCGGCAAATACCGCTGGCACGGCAGCACTGAAGCGTATACCGGTCGTGAAGTGCAGGATATTCCCGGTGTGTTGGCCGTGTTTGCTGAACGTCGTAAGGACAGTTTTGGCCCGTATGTCCGGCTGATGAGCGTCACCCTGAACTGAATCAGGACGGGCATTCAGATGAGCAGCATTATCACCATCACAGTGTATACGCTGGATGAACTTTCCTGCCCGGCACGGGGAAAAGCCCGCGACTGGTACCGTCAGCATCATGCTGACAGCAACTGGTATGAAAACGTGTATGAAGACTTCAGGGAGGTCTGTGGCATTTTCGGGATTGACCTCCGCCAGCGCGTTTTCCGGCTCAGCAATGGCAGGTTTATGGAAGAGGCGTGCATCTGGTTCAGCGGATTCTGCAGCCAGGGGGACGGAGCCTGTTTTGAAGGGCGCTGGCACTGGCAGCCAGCGACACCCCGGAAAATCAGGGAATATGCCCCTCAGGACCGTGAGCTTCATCGTATCGCGGATACCCTGCAGGCGGTGCAGAAACGTAACTTCTGGCAGCTTCAGGCTGAAATCAGTCACCGGGGACGTTACTGCCATCCGTACAGCATGGATATCACCGTCACCCGGAACAGTCCGACTGGTCAGGCAATGACAACCGATGCGGAAGCCGCTGTCAGCGAAGCCCTGCGCGACCTGGCCTTCTGGCTGTACCGCCAGCTGGAAAACAAGTACGACTGGCTGACCTCAGACACCGCTGTGGATGAGGCCCTTCTCATCAACGAATATACCTTCACCGAAGCCGGTCTGCGCGCCGGCTGACCCGTCATCGTTAAACTATCATTCACCGATTTTCTGTGAGGATTTTATCGTGTCAGACACACTTTCCGGGACAACGCATCCCGATGACAATGACGACCATCCCTGGTGGGGACTACCCTGCACAGTGACGCCCTGTTTCGGCGCCCGTCTGGTGCAGGAGGGTAACCGGTTGCATTACCTTGCCGACCGTGCCGGTATCAGAGGCCGGTTCAGAGATGCGGATGCGTACCCTCTGGACCAGGCCTTTCCGCTGCTGATGAAACAACTGAAATTAATGCTCACCAGTGGTGAACTGAATCCCCGCCATCAGCATACCGTCACACTGTATGCGAAAGGACTGACCTGCGAAGCCGATACCCTGGGCTCCTGTGATTACGTTTATCTGGCTGTTTATCCGACGCCCGAAATGAAAAATTAACTCTCCAGAATAGCCTTCTGCTACGGCCTGGTGTTTTCACCACGCCACTTTTCCATTTTTATATCTGCATATCAGGAAAATCTTCAGTATGAAAACATTACCCGACACACACGTACGGGCGGCATCGCGCTGCCCGTCTCCCGTCACCATCTGGCAGACACTGCTCACCCGACTGCTGGACCAGCACTATGGCCTCACGCTGAATGACACACCGTTCGCTGATGAACGTGTGATTGAGCAGCATATTGAGGCAGGGATTTCACTGTGTGACGCGGTGAACTTTCTCGTTGAAAAATACGCGCAGGTACGTACCGACCAGCCGGGATTCAGCGCAGGAGCCCCGTCGCAGTTAATCAACAGCATTGATATTCTCCGGGCTCGCAGGGCGACCGGCCTGATGACCCGGAACAATTACAGAATGGTAAATAACATTACCCAGGGCAAGCATCCGGAGGCAAAACGATGAAACTGGCCCTGACGCTGGAAGCTGACAGCGTTAACGTACAGGCACTGAACATGGGGCGAATTGTCGTTGACGTCGATGGTGTTGAGCTTGCCGAACTGATTAACGTGGTCTGCGATAATGGCTACTCCCTTCGTGTTGTTGATGAATCTGACCGGACCTCAGCAGACTGCACGCCACCATTTGTTGCCCTTACCGGCATACGCTGCAGTACCGCACATATCACGGAAACGGACAACGCCTGGCTGTACTCGCTGTCACACCAGACCAGTGACTTCGGTGAATCAGAATGGATTCATTTTACCGGTACCGGTTATCTGTTACGTACCGATACGTGGTCATACCCGGTTCTGCGGCTTAAGCGCCTGGGGCTGTCAAAAACGTTCCGCCGTCTGGTTGTCACACTTACCCGACGTTATGGCGTCAGTCTCATTCATCTGGATGCCAGCACTGAATGCCTGCCGGATTTACCCACTTTCGACTGGTAACCCGGAAATTCACAACATGAAATCATTAACCACGGAAACAGCGCTGGATATTCTGATTACGTGGCTGCAGGACAATATCGACTGCGAATCGGGAATTATCTTCGACAACGATGAGGATAAAACGGATTCAGCAGCACTGCTGCCCTGCATTAAACAGGCCAGGGAAGATATCCGTACCCTGCGCCAACTGCAGCTTCTGCAACAGAACCGGTGAGTCTTACTCACCAGACTTCATTCCACTGACGCCAGCCTGAATACGGCTGGCGTTTTCGTTTATAAACCAAAAGGAAAAACGATGATGTCAGATATCACAATCTCCCGCCCGGAACTGGTCAACGGACATACGGACGTTATCTGCTCAACCAGTATCCGCCACATTCTGGCTGTACGAAAGAGTGCGCTGCTGCAAATCGACACACTTATCCGGCAACTGGCAGAAATCTCAGTACTGACAGAAAGTATTGGAGGTAAAACCGCCCTGGACTGGGCGATGAAACAGGATTTTCGCTGCGGCTGCTGGCTCATGGAGAAACCGGAAACCGCAATGAAAGCCATCACCCGCAATCTCGATCGCGAAATCTGGCGTGACCTGATGCAACATTCCGGGATGCTGTCATTAATGGATGCGCAGGCCCATGATACATGGTACCGCTCACTGGAGTACGATAACTTTCCGGAAATCAGCGAGGCGAATATCCTGAGTACGTTTGAACAACTGCACCAGAATAAGGATGACGTGTTTGAGCGAGGTGTGATCAACCTCTTCAGAGGGCTGAGCTGGAATTACAAAACCAATTGCCCCTGTAAATTTGGCAATAAAATTATCGTCAACAATCTGGTGAGATGGGACCGATGGGGATTGCATCTTATCACCGGGCAACAGGCAGATCGACTCGCTGACCTGGAAAGAATGCTGCATCTGTTCAGCGGCAAACCGATCCCCGACAGCCGGGAAAATATCATCATTCGGCTGGATGATCACATCCGCTCCGTTCAGGGCAAAGCGTGCTATGAAGATGAGATGTTCAGCATCAGATACTTTAAGAAGGGCTCCGCACACATCACGTTCAGGAAACCAGAACTGGTTGACAGGCTAAATGACATAATTGCCAGGCACTATCCAAATGTATTAGCAGACAGGTAATGTGGCCTTGCCCCGCTATTAAACATGTCATATTTTTGCTATCATTGTGAAAATTTTTCGGAGGAAACATGACTACAAAAGACCGTATTCAGTCCCGACTGAACCGTTCAAAACGTTATGTGTTCACCCGGGATGATTTCAGGGATATCGCTGGCTATGATCAGGTTGGCAGAGCTCTTCGTACACTGGTAAACGAAGGTAAGTTGATGAAAGTGGGCTATGGTGTTTACACCAAAGCCCGTCGTAACATCATCACTGGGAAAATCATGCCCGCAGCGCCTGGGGGCTCTGCTGCAGTAATTACAGAGGCCCTGGAGCGCCTGAATATCAGATACCGTCTGGCAGGAGCAACGGAATGCTACAATAAAAGTCAGTCCACACAAATTCCTGTATCTCTGGGGATAAAAACACCTTCTCGATTTAAAAGAATGTTAATAGTAGGGAAAAGTAAAATCAATGCCTGAATTAACATCATTATTTCCTGACGTTGCCGATGCACTGGATATTGAATCTGTCGCTATCGTCGAAAAAGATTATTTTGTGGTTGATCTTTTAAGATTATTAAAAGAAATAAAACCAGAAACACATACTCTCGTGTTTGCAGGAGGTACCGCATTATCAAAAGCAGGTATCTCGCTAAACAGA
>OLXE01001596.1_pt1 | contig 9564 bp, 7 predicted proteins | sample 1644571 | NCBI WGS metagenome assembly OLXE01 (sample SAMEA103958161, study PRJEB25191) | human gut metagenome | biome: human-associated habitat [ENVO:00009003]; feature: intestine environment [ENVO:2100002]; material: feces | place: Germany | collected 2013/2015
TTCAGTGGATATGGAACATTTGAAGAAGAAAAAGAGTTTCTCATGGAGAGATTTGCTATATAAATCACTGCTATTTGTGGCTACTGTGGCACTGATTGTTTATTTCTTACCGCGCGACGGGAAGTTCAACTACCAGTTTGATATAAACAAACCCTGGAAGTACGGGCAGTTGATAGCTACTTTCGATTTTCCTATCTATAAAGACGAGGCGGTGGTGAAGCGCGAACAAGACAGTCTGTTAGTTCTTTTCCAACCTTACTACGAGCTCGACAAGAAGATAGAAAAGGACGCCATCAGCAAATTGAAGGAGAACTATCATACGAACCTGAAAGGGATCCTTCCATCCATAGATTACCTGCGGTATATCGAACGCACGCTCAAAGAAATCTATCAAGCAGGGATTGTATCGACAGAAAACATACAGCAACTGCAAAAAGACAGCACTTCGTCTATCATGGTTATAGACGACAAGCTAGCCAACCCGCATCCCACCGAGGAGATTTACACGGTGAAGAAGGCTTACGAATACCTGCTTTCGGCTGACTCTACCCATTTCAACCGGGATATTCTAAGACAATGTTCGTTGAACGAATACATCACTCCCAACCTCACTTTTGACGAACAACGCACCCTGACTGCCAAAGAAGAAATGCTGAACAACTATTCCTGGGCGAACGGGCTGGTAGTCAGCGGACAAAAGATTATCGACCGAGGAGAGATCATCAGCCCGGAAACTTATAATATTCTGGAATCACTGCGGAAAGAATCCATTAAGCGGAATGAGTCAATGGGGCAAAGCCGCCTGATTCTCGGAGGGCAGATTCTGTTTGTGGGTATGCTGATGTTGTGTTTCATGCTTTATCTTGATTTATTCCGGAAAGACTATTATCAACGGAAGGGCAGTTTGTCGCTGCTGTTCACTTTGATTGTATTTTACAGTATAGTCACGGCTTTCATGGTCACACACAATATATTCAATGTGTATATCATCCCCTATGCGATGTTGCCGATCATTATTCGTGTGTTCCTCGATTCAAGGACCGCTTTCCTGACACACGTCATCACGATATTAATATGCTCCATATCCCTACGCTTCCCGCATGAATTTATCCTGACCCAGTTGGCGGCGGGACTGGTTGCGATATTCAGTTTAAGGGAATTATCCCAAAGATCCCAGCTTTTCCGGACGGCGCTATTAGTCATATTGACTTATGCCGCCATTTACTTTGCCTTCGAGTTAATGACGGAGAACGGGCTTTCCAATGACTTCTCGAAACTGAATTTGCGGATGTACACCTATTTTATAATAAATGGAGTTCTGCTATTATTCGCTTATCCGCTGTTGTTCCTGTTGGAAAAAACATTCGGATTTACCTCCAATGTCACTTTGGTGGAACTATCGAATATCAATAATGACTTACTGCGCCAGATGTCCGAGACGGTACCAGGAACTTTCCAGCACTCCATGCAGGTAGCCAATCTTGCGGCAGAAGCAGCTATCCGCGTCGGTGCGAAAAGCCAGCTCGTACGTACGGGAGCTTTGTACCACGATATCGGAAAAATGGAGAATCCGGCTTTCTTCACCGAGAACCAGTCGGGAGGGGTCAATCCGCACAAGAACCTGAGCTACGAACAGAGTGCACAGGTCGTGATCAGTCATGTCACGGACGGATTAAAACTAGCCGACAAACACAATCTGCCTAAAGCCGTCAAAGACTTTATCAGTACGCATCATGGACGGGGGAAAACAAAATATTTCTATATCTCGTGGAAAAACGAACATCCGGACGAGGAGCCGAACGAAGAATTATTCACTTATCCCGGTCCGAACCCGTTTACTAAAGAACAGGCCATCCTGATGATGGCGGATGCCGTAGAAGCAGCTTCACGCAGTCTGCCGGAATATACGGAAGAAAGTATAAGTAACCTGGTCGACAAGATTATTGACTCCCAGGTTACAGAGGGCTACTTCAAGGAATGCCCTATTACTTTCAAAGATATTGCCACAATAAAAACTGTATTCAAAGAAAAACTAAAGATTGCTTATCATACCCGGATCAGTTATCCTGAGTTAAAGAAATAAGCAGGCCGGAACAGGCATCTTCCAAAATATCCAGCACATACTCGAAACCTTCGGCCCCACCATAGTAGGGGTCGGGGACATGATCTGCGGGGATACGGTTGCAATATTCCGTCATGCGGTGAATCTTCTTCCATTCTTCGGGAGAGGGAGCTTTATCTTTCAGGTCCTCAATATTACGGTCATCCATACCGATAATCAGATCAAAATTATAAAAGTCCTCTGTCCGTACCGGGCGTGAACGATGCACCAGTTGATACCCCCGACGGGCAGCGTGGGCACGCATCCGGCTGTCCGGCAACTCTCCCTGATGGTAAGACAGGATTCCGGCGGAGTCTATCACAAACTCTTTCTCCAGTCCCGCCTCCTCTATTAAATGAAGCATTACACCCTCTGCCGTAGAACTACGGCAGATATTTCCCAAGCAAACAAATAATATTTTCTTCATAATAAACTTTTAATACTTGACAATATGCCACAAGGAAACCTTGCTCCGGTGTTACGCCGGTTAGAATGAGTTCAAAATCTGATTCGCCCGGTTCACGGTGACAGCTGCCGGGATCTCCGGCATATCCCCCAAGTTGAACGGAGCCAGCATTTTCTCAATCTTCTTCAGTCCGGCTTTATTTCCGTTCTTCTCAAATTCCTGACGAAGAATATTTATTTTCTCATGTGCCTGTACTCCTTCGATCAAACGTTCGAAACGGATACAGCTACGTGCTCCGGGGTATACCAGATAAGTATCTCCGGCTGCCCAGGTACGGAAACGGGAATCGAGCAACGGCTCCAACGGCCAACTGTTGTACGCCCAACGCAGATAACCGTCCAGATGCTTCTTTGAAGAATAGAAACTCATCCAGGCAGCTTCGGCCGGGTCGGAGAAAGTAAACGTATTGGGGTGTGCTTCCGTGCAGCAAGTATAATAGGTAGTGCGCTTATTCTCGGCTTTACGGCGGAGACGTACATCTTCGGGATAGTTCTGACCGATCACAATGCAATAATCATACAAATCCGGCTCAATTTCCGCATGATAATTTCCTGCCAGTGAAACTTTAAAATCCGGATCAGCCTTACGAATCACTTTCAGAGTCTTCTGCATTACGTCCATTGGGCGCTCATCCATAGCAATCGTACAAATATCAAACCAGCCTTTTTCTTTGAGATGTTTTGCAAAAGAAGCAAGCATTGCCACCCACATTTCTTCATAAGCCTGTTCGCCCGGTGCGGTCTTCACAAATTTCAACGAGTTCGTAGCCTGGTCGTAATACTGGAAAGACAGTTTCCAGGGAACCATTGAATAACAGTTTATCTGCTTGTCAATGCCGACACTCATCATAAATTCCACCCAACGGTCAAAAATGGTATAGTCAAACGTCCACGTACCGTCTGCACGTTTTATCCAAGTCACCATTGTGTCGAAATAATCTTCCGTCTGCCCATTCCAGGGTTTATGAGTCAAAGTAGCCGTAATAATCTTCTGCCCGGCATTTGCCAGCATTTTCATCAGAGGGCGCATAGCGTCCAGATGCTCCTGGCTCCATAAAGGCACCTGATAATAACGGGCTACGGCATACGGGCTTTGCCACAAATCCAGATGAAAAGCCCATTCCGAGGGTTGGGGAAGTACGCGGGAAGAAACCGTAATCTCAAGATTGAGGCGCTGTAACAGATTCGAGCCATCGTTAACCAATAACTGTCCTTTATAAGTTCCGGGAACCGCAGACTGGGGAATCCAGCATTGTACCCAGATAGGCTGAACAGTACGAGCAGGCAAAGCCATCGTTTTCAGTTCCGAGTCAATCGGATCGGCTACCAATAGAGAGTCAAAGTCCACCGACTTCCGATAGCCGCACGCACCTCTTCCGTCTTTGTTCAGTTCGTCCGTCATGACGTAGCGGACAAAGCCGGCTGTCAACGCATCTCCCGAAAGAGAGTTCCCCTTCTTATCCTTAAAATCGGTAAAGCTGAAATTCAAGTCCTTCAGCTCCGTGCCTGTCCACACGACCGCTTGAGCATTCACACGTTCGCCGCGCCAGCCTTTCAGAGAGGTGTTCGTGGTTTTCTTCAAAGCCGGAAGCTGATGTTTCGCGTAGCGGACATCAATTGTTCCCCACGACACTTGCGGTGCCGTGACTGCCGCCCATTCTTTTTCGGAAGGTGCTGCAGGGTCAGGCAATTCCTGATAAGCCTGTAAAGGGAACTTCGGTTGTCCTGTCGGAACGCCACACTGGGTTACTCCTTGCTGGGCAAACACAGAACCCATGCTAAGGAAACAAGTCAGAGAAAAAATTGTAAATCGTTTCATGGTTAGTTAATTAAATTAATACAAGGTTTATTAATAAGGGGGAATAATTTCTTTTATCACATAGGGTCTACATCATAGTAGACTATCAGGGACTTATAACGCTCATCCTCTATCATCTCCCGTTGAATGCGCAAAAGCAGTTCCCGGGCACGCCCCATTGGAGCATTCTGTTCTATCTTCACAACGATCTTTTTGATGAACAGTGTCTGGATACGGGCAACAGGAGGTTTATCCGGTCCCAGCACCCGGTTGCCGAATACTGCCCTCAACTTGCCGGCCATTACCGCCGCCATTTGATCCAGCAACGACTCATTATGATTTTTCAGATAAACATATACCAGGCGATAATAAGGAGGATAGTGGAACATCTGACGTTCCGCCAGTTGCCCGCCTACCATATCTTCATAGTCATTGGCAATCACCTGATGAATAATAGGGTGGTCGATACTCTTGGTCTGGAGTATCACACGTCCGCGTTTATTCTTACGCCCGGCGCGTCCCGCTACTTGTGCCATTAGCTGGAAGGCACGTTCGTAAGAACGGAAATCGGGATAATTCAACATCGTATCGGCATTCAGTATTCCGACGATACTTACATGGTCGAAGTCCAAACCCTTCGACACCATTTGCGTACCGATCAGAATATCGGTCTTTCCCTGTTCAAAGTCTGCAATAATCTTTTCGTAAGCAGAGCGGGTGCGGGTGGTATCCAAATCCATACGCGCCACGGCTGCTTCGGGGAAAAGGATTTTGATGTCGTCCTCAATCTTTTCCGTACCAAAGCCGCGGTTCACCAGTTCCGTACCTTCGCAAGCGGGACAGGCCTTCGGAAGTTGATAGGTATAGCCGCAATAGTGGCAGGTCAGTTGATTGATTCCTTTGTGGTAAGTCAGGCTCACATCACAGTTTTTGCACTTCGGCACCCAGCCGCAAGTACGGCATTCTATCATGGGAGCGAAGCCGCGACGGTTCTGGAAAAGAATCACCTGTTCCTTCTGTTCCAGGGCTTCTTTCATATATTGTACCAGCAGAGGCGAGAACTGTCCGACCATTCGTTTCTTACGGTGCAGTTCCTTGATATCTACCGGGATAATCTCCGGCAACTGAATCTCTTTATAGCGTTCTTTCAGTTGGACAAAGCCGTATTTTCCGTCCGTCGCGTTCTGCCATGTCTCGATAGAAGGAGTAGCCGTTCCCAACAGTGTTTTAGCTCCATACATGGCAGCCAGTACAATAGCTGCGCTACGTGCATGATAACGGGGAGCAGGGTCTTGCTGCTTATAAGTATTCTCGTGTTCCTCGTCCACAATCACCAGTCCCAGGTTCCGGAAAGGGAGGAAAACGGAAGAACGGACTCCCAAAATAATATCATAGCCATTTTCTCCCAACTGTTTCCGCCATATCTCCACCCGTTCGGCGTCGGGAAACTTAGAGTGATAAATGCCCAGCCGAGAGCCGAAAACCCGTTGCAGACGTTCTGTAATCTGGGTAGTCAGGGCAATCTCTGGCAACAAATACAATACTTGCTTTCCCTGACGAATAGTTTCTTCTATCAGATGAATATATACTTCCGTCTTACCACTGGACGTCACCCCATGAAGCAGGCAGACATTCTTTTCCCGGAAGGACTGTACGATTTCATCGTGTGCCCGTTGCTGAAACTCATTCAACGTATTCAGTTCGACGACCTCCTTCACCTGCTGGTTCAACCGGCCGATCTCATGATGATAAATCTCAAATATCTTTTTCTCTACCAGACCGTTCAGAATGGAAGGCGACACATTGGCGCGTTGCAACAGTTCTTTCTTGGAGACTTCTTTCGGGACTTCATTTCCCAGAATCCCCGAACATTCCACATATTTCATCAACAATGCCAACTGCTTCGGGGCACGCGACAGGATATCAAACAGTATATGCAACCGTTTTTCATCCGCCGAACCCGCAAGCCGCACCCGCGCCTCCGTCTTGGGTTTATAAGTACGCCTCAACTCCTCCTTTACAAAAATCGCTTCTTTATCGAGCAGCGACTTGATGACAGTCAGAATATTTTTTATCCCGCTCTCCTTCTCCAGCTTAGTGACACACTGCTGTGCATCCACGGCAAGCAAATCCAGAATGCGCTGTTCACGTTCCGGCAATGGTGCATCCGCTTCAAAATCGGGATTATACTCTACAATCGTTTCGCTTTCGAGTTTCAATCCCGAAGGCAGTGCCGCCTTATAAACATCCCCTTGCGTACAGAGATAATAATCGGCTATCCACTCCCAAAACTTGAATTGAACAGGCAATAATATAGGAGAAGCATCCAGCAATGCAGATATGTCCTTCACCTCATACTCCGTCGGAGCACAATAATGAACATTAAGAACGATAGCCGTATAGAACTTCTTCCGTCCGAAAGGAACTACCACGCGGCAACCGATCTTCACTTCTTCCGCACACTCGTCCGGCAAAGAGTAAGTAAAGCTCTTTGGAAGTGGAAGCGGTAATATGACATCTACATACTTTTTCATTGCAGGCACAAAGATATAAAAAAAGAGGCTTCCGACAGTCGAAAGCCTCTTGTTCTACTATGTTAAAGTAAATTATCCGCTAAAAAATATAAGCAACAGATACCTGCCAAGTCTTGGTTTTATAGGAACCGCCGCCGTCAATATCAGCAGTGTCGCCCAATGGGATATTATAATTAGCTCCCACCTGCAAATGGTTCAGCAACTTCAGACCGGCACCTACATTGATACCTACTTCCGCCTTCTTCTTGTCGATTCCGGTTTTCTTTTCAAAGTCGAAATAAAAATCAGGACCGGCAGCCAGATAAATACCGGCTAGGCTACCCAAGCCGATGTTATACTTCAAGTTAACCGGGATATCAATACCGTTCTGCTTCACAGTAACATCCGCGTCGGCATCAGAAACCTTGATACCTCTTTGGGCAAAAAGCAACGCAGCATCTACCCCCAACCCTACGATTGGAATATTAAACTCAGCCATTGGGCCAATAAAGAAGCCGGTAAAATTATCCTTCTTAAAGTTTTCTTTCACATTAGAGAAGCTCGCTTTTGACAAGTTCAAACCTCCCTTTACACCAAAATGTATTTGAGCCTGAGCAGGCATTGCCATACCAATACATACAGCAATCAATAAAGCACCAAAAATCTTTTTCATAAATTTACGTGTTTATAATTCGGGACAAAGATATATAATTAGAATAAATAAACACAATTTATCGGTTTTTTGTTCGCTCAAAGTCGCTATTGTTCATCCACTCCTATTCCCGCGCCTTCTCTGATAGTTTAATTTCATTTCCGGATTCTCATACAGAATCTTTTGAACCAACAGGCACGACAGGCGGTTTGCGCCAATGCAAGTTCTTTTTCTAACTTCCGCATGCGGGCGCATTGTCTCAGCCACTTGGCTTGCAATACGTCATATAAGACTTTTGCTCCTTTATATATTGTGATTTCCTTGTCCTGCTTGCCTAAAAGTGACGTGTATATTGAACAAAGCCGGGACTTATCTATGCATAATCGTTCCAGTTTATCGATATACATCTGTGTAGCCCCCAGTCTGTTCCGTTCTACAAAATCCTGAATGCTTCTGTCGTCTATAAAGTCAACATCGGGTCTTTGGTAGTCTACTATGATTTCTCTCATTTCTATCAGAACCCAGAGGTATTCTGCCTCAAATCCATATTTCACAGCTGCTTCTTCTATGCTAATCCATTGTGCCATAGCGTTTGTTCTTTTATGTGTCATACAATAAGGGAATGAATAATACTTTATTCATGTTTATTAGCACAACGAGCATTCACTCTTTTTGCAGTCCAGCTGGCGGGAACTGGTTAGAGTATGTTGAAGGTTTATGAAACCGACCGGATACAAAAAAGACGTGAATGCTGCTGCACCATTATCCGCTCTCAAGGCTAGCAACACCGTCGTAGAAGATAATGATAACAACAGACATCCACGTCAATCATTTATATATAACACATCTTTTACGGATATGTTGATATATAGCCGTTCACGTGGAATATCTGCTGTATCATCTCTCTCTACTAAAAGTTGCTATTTTTGAGAACGAGAGATAATACACTTTTACTCCATTAGGAAATAAAAACGCCTTCTGCCAATTTCATCACGCTGATGAGCAGAAAGCGTATGACAAAGATATATCTTTTTTTTGAAATGCAGCAGAAATACAGGAATAAATACAGGAAGTTCTGTATTATCCGACTACTCTCTTCCATATAAAAAAACGAAAATCCTCTTTCAACCTATCACCTACTTTGCCAATCCCTTTATTCATCATGCTTTCAGAACGGTGATAGGTTGTTTGCAACCTATCACCTCATCTATCACCTATCACCTGCTAATTTGGATAAAATCTACTGTAAACGAAAGCGGTAACTAGGGGCAATTTCTGTTTCCCGATGAGGAACAAAGTGCTTCAAGGCATGAAACGATTGGTTTCAAGGCTCTGAAACTTTAGTTTCAAGCGTTAGAAACTAAAGTTTCTCACCTTTGAAACTAAGGTTTCCTACCTTTGGAACTAGAGTTTCCAGCCTTTGAAAAATCCATATAAGCCAGAGGGATACCGTACAGATCGCTAAGCTCCTGTGCTTTCTCCATCTTAGGAGCTGTCTTGCCTGTTTCCCAGCTAACAATGGTCTTATCACTACAGCCTAAGATCTCTGCTACCTCTGCCTGTGAATATCCTGCCTGTATTCTGCAAGCGGAGAGCCTCCATTTCATTTCAAAGTAATTCATTAACTAGCCCTCCCTGCTTTATATTTTTCCAGAGCCTCCTCCGTAACAAACTTCTTAAGAGTAGGGATCATTACCTCACGCTCTACCGCCTCCAGCTTTCCGCTCTGTATATTTCTATAAACATTTCTCTCACTACAGCCTAAGATCTGAGCTACCTCCTCTACAGGAGCCTCCTCTCCAAACACTGGAGCATACTTAGTCTTAAAAGCCTCACTCTGAGCTCCGATAATTCGCCCTGCCATAAGATCACAGCCAGCCTTAGTAATGTGGTACAATCTACCGCCCTTATCTGGATCCTCTGAGAAATACTTAGGAGCCTCATCTCCTAACTGTGTAATATATTTGCGGATCGCTCTTAAAAGGTTATCGTGCCTCTTTCCCAGCATCTCCGCTACTTCTTTACTTGTAATCGT
>OLXE01001599.1_pt1 | contig 9546 bp, 7 predicted proteins | sample 1644571 | NCBI WGS metagenome assembly OLXE01 (sample SAMEA103958161, study PRJEB25191) | human gut metagenome | biome: human-associated habitat [ENVO:00009003]; feature: intestine environment [ENVO:2100002]; material: feces | place: Germany | collected 2013/2015
CCCCGTAACCAACTACAAAACCCAACAAATCTATCCGAGAACAAGAAGAGATCTAACCGAAAAGCTACCCCTCTTTCGAAAACTCCCCAGAGCTTAAACAGAACTCAGATAACAGCGACAGGCGAATCAACGGTTTATCTCTGAATGATCAACGAAAAAGGGTACTGTTCTCTATTAGATTACAACTGCATTACACCTAATTCTGGTTTAATCAAACCGATATTTCATTCTCTTCGGGAAGACATTTTAAGACATGACAAACGAGAAAGGTAATAACTGGCTGGCCTTGATCAAAAGGGTTCTTTTTTTGCCTATCATGATAACATCAAAATCCGCTTTATAACGTTGAACAATTTCTGCCATCACTTGCCGACAGGCCCCGCACGGAGTAACATTTTCATCCACTTCCACACCATGATCACGGGCTGCAATAGCGATTGCCTTAATCCCCATCTCCGGATAAGCGGAACAAGCATAAAACAATGCGGTCCGCTCAGCGCACAACCCGGAAGGATAAGCAACATTCTCCTGATTGGAACCACAAACGACCTCACCGTTATTCATCAGCACGGCGGCTCCCACGGCAAAACCGGAATACACGCAATACGCATTTTTCGTGACATCCAAGGCAGCACGACACAATTCCTCGTACCCTTCCGGGTAAGATTCCCGGTACACCGTGTAATCAATCTTCAATTCCGCTTTCTCCATTCTATTTTTTTTCGTAATTTTACCGCCAATATAAAACATTATCGGAAACTATGAGCAAGATTTACGTTATTTTATTTTTGAGTTTTATATGTGTTAACATATGTGGAGCCTCTACGGACAGTCGCAAAGCGTTCATCAAAAAATATAAAAGTATCGCCATCGAAGAGATGGATCGTACGGGAATCCCCGCCAGCATCAAGCTGGCACAAGGAATGTTGGAATCCGGATGCGGGACATCCAAACTGGCGGTCAACGCCAACAACCATTTCGGTATCAAATGCCACAACTGGAACGGGGCCAGTTTCACCATGGACGATGATAAACGAAACGAATGTTTCCGAAAATACAGGAATCCGGAAGAATCATGGGTAGATCACAGTGAATTCTTGCTCACCCGTCCCCGCTATGCCTTCCTGTTCGACCTGCCAAAAACAGATTACAAAAGCTGGGCTAAAGGATTGAAAAAAGCAGGATATGCAACCGCCTCCGATTACGCACAAAAACTCATTAAGATTATCGAGGAAGAAGAGTTATATCAATTCGATCGTCCGGCAAAAAAAGTCCGTCCGATACCCAATGAATTAAACTACAAACTCAGCGAAAGCAAAAACTACCAGAGCCGGGTGGTATATATCAATCGGATTCCTTCTGTAAAAGTGAAAGAAGGGGACACGTTTGAAAGTATCGCCCAGTATTTCAATATTCCGTTGAAGAAATTATTAAAATACAACGATAAAAACGAACTTTCGATCCGTACAGGAATGCACGTGTTCTTGGCAAAGAAAAAGAATAAAGCTCCCAAAGGTTACACGTTCCATAAAACGAAAGCCGGAGACACCATGTACATGATCTCCCAGATATATGGAATCAAGCTCGCCAAATTGTTGCAATATAACTACATGGAAAACGGCGAAAAACCTCAGGTTGGAGAAATGATCTCGTTAAGAGGTCCCGCCCAATTATACTAAAGGAGAAAAATTAAATGGAAAAAAATAACGAGCTATTCTTAAAACAGAATTCAATATTCGGGTGCCTGATCGGGGGCACCTTCATTTTCGCATCTTTGTTATTTATCCTGGCAGGAAAAGGAATCGTGGTAAACGCACAATTCCACAACATCATCATGATGCTAACCATTTTCGGGATATTCATCGGTGTTCGGAAATACAGGGATGAACAGTTGGCAGGTGTCATTTCCTACGGGAAAGCACTGAAAACAGGCATATTCATCCTTTGCATCGCCTCGTTATGCTATGCCGTGTACGTGTTCTTTTTATACACGTTCAACGCAGACTTACTGACCGAATTCAAAAACGTGACAATAAACACACTGAAAATTACCGGCCAGAATTCCCCACTCTTCAAAATGCTCGAAGAAAACGTTGATGTATATTTTGTTCCCGCCAGTATCGCTTTCGGGGAACTATTCAATAGAATCATCGTGGGAACGGCCTTCTCGCTATTTATAGCCGGGTTGGTCAGAAGAAGTAAATTACCGTTTAACCCGCAAGAATTTTAAACATGGATATTTCAGTAGTCGTACCGTTATATAACGAAGAGGAATCGTTACCGGAACTTTCCGCATGGATTGAAAAAGTCATGACAACGAACAATTTTACCTACGAAATTATCATGGTAGATGACGGGAGTAACGACAAGTCATGGAAAGTGATCGAACAACTGTCTGCTAAAGACAATCATGTACGCGGCATTAAATTCCGCCGTAATTACGGGAAATCAGCCGCATTACATTGTGGTTTCGAGGATGCACAAGGAGACGTGGTAATCACCATGGATGCAGACTTGCAGGATAGCCCGGATGAGATTCCTGAACTCTACCGCATGATCACGGAAGAAGATTATGACTTGATTTCCGGCTGGAAAAAGAAAAGATATGACCCGATAACCAAAACACTCCCGACAAAGCTCTTCAACGCTACTGCCCGGAAGTTCTCCGGCATCAAGTTACATGATTTTAATTGCGGGTTAAAGGCTTATAAAAACACGGTAGTGAAGAATATCGAAGTGTACGGGGAGATGCACCGTTACATTCCGATTTTGGCCAAACAGGCCGGATTCACCCGGATCGGGGAAAAGGTGGTTCATCATCAAGCCCGAAAATACGGGGTAACGAAATTCGGGTTGAACCGATTTATTAACGGTTTCCTCGACCTACTTTCCGTAACTTTTATTACCCGGTTCGCTAAAAAACCCATGCACTTATTCGGTGCGCTGGGAACGCTGTTATTTATTATCGGATTTTGTGCCGCCGCTTGGATTGGTATTGAAAAACTGATCGCCGTGGCCCATAACCTGAGAGCCCCTCTGGTAACAAACAATCCTTACTTCTATATCGCTCTGACCTGCATGATCATCGGTTCTCAACTTTTCTTGTCCGGTTTTCTGGCAGAATTAGTTTCCCGAAGTGCCAGCGATCGGAACGTGTACAGGATCGAGAAAAAAATATAAATCACAAAATATTCTAAATTAAAAAGGGATATTCATTAAAACACAAAATAAAGCCAACTAATTCATTGCAAATTAGTTGGCTTTTTTGTATCTTTAGATATAACCCGGTAAAACAGGTTTGAGCGCCGAAACCGGGGTAATCTAATCCCGATACACATGGTAAAAGTACAAAAAATCTCGGAATTACAACCTTTTTTAGGTTTCACGGAGTTCGATCTATATCAAGATTACAAGTCGAGTTTTCTTTCCAGCGATTTAGGTCGGTTACATTCAATTTTTCCTTTCAAATCTTTTTGTCGCTCTCTAGGTTTAAGTTCGAGTCGTCGAGGCCGTCATGCCTACTTTCCCCCGGAAGGTAAGGTGGCCTTGATGTTGCTAAAAGCTTACACGGGTTTCTCTGATGCCACCTTGATAGAGCATCTTAACGGCAACATCCATTTCCAAATTTTCTGTGGTGTTTACATACATCCCTGCCGTCCCTTGACGAATTACAAGATCGTTAGTGCCATCCGGTCAGAACTCGCGTGCTTGTTAAACGTGGATAGCGCGCAACAAGTGTTGGCCCTTCACTGGAAACCGTACCTGGATAACTTGCACGTGATGATGACGGATGCCACGTGTTACGAGAGTTATTTACGTTATCCCACGAGCGTGAAATTATTGTGGGAGAGCGTGGCGTGGTTACAGTCTCGCTTGTCAGCTTTTAGCAAGGATCTCGGCCAGCGTTGTCCCCGCAACAAGTTCAAGGACGTGAGCAAGCGTTACCTGTGCTACAGCAAGAAACGGAAAAGGAAACAGTCAAGGACACGGATGATGAAACGAGGCTTGCTCCGGTTGCTGGAAAAACAGGTCGGTCAAGTCGACGAGTTACTCGCCAGGGCGGGAGAACGCCTGTCGCTTCCCGCCAGTTTTCGAAAGCGTTTTCCTATCATTCGACGAGTGCTGGAGCAAGAGAAAGCGCTGTTCGCCGGTCAAAAAGTAAGCGACCGGATCGTGAGCGTGGATAAACCCCACCTTCGCCCGATCGTCAGGGGCAAGGAAACCAAAACGGTCGAGTTCGGCGCGAAGGTCAACAACATCCAGGTTGACGGGATCTCGTTCATCGAGCACCTCTCCTTTAACGCTTTTAACGAGGGTACCCGGTTACAAACGAGTATCGCCCTGCAAGAGCGATTGTTAAACACGAGAGTTTCTGCCGTGGCGGCCGACGCGATTTACGCCACGAACGCCAACAGGAAGTTTTGCACGAAAAATCAAATCTACACCTCTTTCGTGAGAAAGGGAAAACCCGCGGCTGACGAGACTCAACGAAAGGTACTTCGTTCCACGTTATCCAGGGCGAGAGCCACCAGGCTCGAGGGAAGTTTCGGTACCCAGAAACAACATTACTCGCTGGACAAGATCAAGGCAAGGAAAGAAGAAACCGAGATATTATGGATATTTTTCGGTATACACGTGGCCAACGCCGCCTGCATGGTTGAAAAGGTCAAGAAGAAGAAAAAGCGGAACACGACTTGAAAAAAGAGGCGAACGGGAAAGGGAGGCTTGAGGTACAAGCCCGGGAGGTCATGCCCTTGTCACAACAATTTACTACATTAATGGAATGAAAAAAGGGAGATGGACTGAAAAAAAAGAAAAACAGAAGAATTGCACAAACAAAATTCTTCTGTTTTTTTCTATTTACTGAATATCCCTCGTTACCAAGAGGAAAACCGCTTGGTAATCAGCTCTCCCCCTGTGTACCTTAGATTTGTACACGAAATAAATAGACGAACACTTGGCTAACAATAATAATAAATGCTTAAACTTGGAGGATAAACCAAAGTATTGAAAGAAAGGCGGGAATGGAGTGAACCAACCCCTGTGGTGAGCTTTCATGCTCGTCCCCTTATTTGGACTCCTTTCCCTTTCTTGAACCCAGGCCCGTATAAGAAATTAACTTGAATTGTTAAGGTACTTGGGACAGGTTCAAAATCCTTTCTCTCTAGACTTGTTAAACACAAAAGTATGGAAAATAATTGTTTTATAGGCATCGACGTGAGTAAAAATAAACTTGACATTTGCGTTCTTCAAGGTAAAGAAGTTTTGCAAGAGGACGTTATAGATAATAACCCGTCCGCGATCCAGCGTTTCCTTGTCGACATGGCGGAAAAGCGGGGCTTGGATCTTTGCAGTTGCCTTGTTTGTGCCGAGCACACGGGAAATTACACTTACCCCTTGACGTTGGCTTGCCGGGATCTAGGTTGTCGTTTGTGGCTGGAAAATCCCGCCCAGTTGAAGTACTCGTCGGGAGTTCATCGTGGCAAGAACGACCGTGTAGACGCCCGGCGGATAGCGTTGTACGCTTCTCGATTCAATGACAAGGCCATGTTGTATCACGAGCTTACCCCGGAACTGGAACGGGTCAAGCAACTGAGACAGGAACGCTCTCTTTACCGTTCGGACTTGAGCAAGTACAAGGGGCAACTTTCGGACCAGAAAAATTTCATGGAGAGTACCGTTTACAAGGCGAAGGCAAACCGGTTGAAACACGTGATCAAGGAACTAGAGAAGATGATCGATGTCGTGGAGCGAGAAATAACGGGAATCATCGATTCTTGTGATGTTTTAAAACGTCAAATGAAAATAATAACCTCGGTGGAGGGCATTGGAAGGGAAACCGCCTTGTGTTTTATCGTCGAGACCGCGGCGTTCACAAGGTTCACCGACTCGAGAAAGTTTGCCTGTCACGCGGGAATCGCCCCTTTCCAGTACACCTCCGGCAGTAGCGTGCGCTCCCGTAACAGGGTCTCGCGCAGGGCAAACAAGCAGGTAAAAACGTTACTACACATGGCTGCCTTGTCTATAACAAGGAAAAAGAAGAGTGAATTGAAAGTGTATTACAAGAGAAAGGTGGAAGAAGGCAAAAACAAGATGACCGTCATCAATGCCATCAGGGCCAAGCTGGTCGCTCGTGTTTTTGCCGTCATTAGAAAAAATGATATTTATTCCATAAATTTTACTTGATTTACTTGTTTAAACCATAAGAATAAGGGGGAGTTAGTGGGGGTAGTTGTTTAAAATTGACTTCTTGGACAGCCCCTTTATGACTAATACGTAACCACCGACGTCTGTTTCTTCCCGTCCATCCACACGGTCAGCGGGGCCTTGAAGCGCACGTGGCGGGAGTATTTAAACTCCTCGATAACGTCCTGTTGCCGGAGGATGTCAAAGTTGATGAAGGCATCTGCGGACTGGAAGGGGATAGCGAAGTAACCCACTTTCATGGAGGTGACGTTATGGAAGAAGTGCGAGCCGAGGGAGGCATCCAGCGGGAAGTCGGGAAGTCCTTGCTCCACGATGACTTTGGCATTGGCGATGTCTGACCATTGCACGGGTATCCCGGTGAGCGGGTCGCGTGTACCCCAGCGTCCCGGTCCGATGAGCAAGTACTTATCGCCTTCCCGGGCGATCTGCGAGTTATGACGTTTGATTTCCTCTGCGATTTCTTCGGTGCGTAATCGGTCAAATTTGTCGGGATCGACGTACACGACATCCCGGATATATTGCAATTTTCCGTTCCCCATTCCTTTATCAGCCTTTAACAGCACGTGTGTCGGGTCGATGGACAGGTCGTCGATGTCGATGTTATACTCGTTTTTGATTAGCGGTTTGATCTGCAAGAGGTAGAAGATGGGGGTGCCGCTCTCGAAGTTAACGGAGAATTCGATCTCGACGGGGGAACCCATGGCCTGCGAGAAAATGTTCAGTAGGATTTGCAGGGTAGGTGCCAACGGGAAATAGTCGTACTGGAGTATTTTGGAGAAATCCACGATGCGGGGTCCTTTGACGGAAAAGTCGTAAGTAATCTGGTCGTTCATGAAGTCGTAGACGGAGGCGGTGTATTCCAGCGTACCGTCACGCTCGGCCTCCGAGATGTCATACGCTTTGATAGCAGCATTTTCCCCGTCCCGGTAGAGGTCGTAATCCTGCGCAAGCATATTCACTCCATAGAAGTAACGTTGCGATGCCTTGATTTTGTCCTGCGTGGAGGCCAGTTGCAACTTGGGATAGGCGGGACTGAAACGATGCGTCTTTTCACCACCCACGACGTAGGCTCCCAGCCCGATGGCAGTGACGGCGAACCCGTCTTCCGGCTGGATATAGGAGAAGGGGTAAAAGTTGTAGGACTGGGCGACACCACTGATTTCGGGGTAGTATCGTCCGTTATGTTCGTTACCGATGACTTCCTGTATGATGACGGCCATTTTCTCTTCCTCGATCATGTAGTCGATGGCGTTGAAGTATGCCCGGGATTCCGGCGAGTAGATGGAGGCGAAGACGAGCTTGATGGCGTTCTCAACATCCTCCAGCCGACGCTCGAAGTCCGGGTGGTTGTTGGGGAGCAAGTAGGTGGAATAGACCCCGGCAAACGGTTGATTGAGCGAGTCCTCGAAAAGCCCGGAGGAACGCACTGCTAGCGGTTTAGTCATGACCTGAAGGTACTTCCGCAGGTTGTCACGTAACTTCTCGGAGAGGCGTGCGGTGCGGAAGGCCTCCAGAACGTGATCATATTCTTTGTCCTCAAAGATGACGTCGTAGAGGTTGTTGGTCTCTAGGAAGTTGTCGAATTCATCCACGCCGATAACGGCTGTCTTGGGGATAGCCACGCGTAGGTCGGGGATGAGTTTCTTGAGGTAAACATTCTCGATGAAGTTGGAGAGGAACGCCAATCCTCGCCCCTTGCCACCGAGCGATCCGTCGCCGAGCAGGGTGATGTAGCGATTGGAGTTCACGAGTTTCGGGTTGAACTTGATGATGCGTCCCCGTAGTTTCTTGAGTTTCGATGCCTCGAAGACGTTCGCTATGAAACGGCGTATTTCGTCCGGGCTTTTGAAGTAACTGAAACTGTAACGGCGTAGTTTTTTCGCTAGATTGATTTCAGCTCGTGCCATGAGCCACGTGGAGATCCCGTTGCGAATAGCATGGTATTCCAGTGATTCATCGGGGATGGTCATGAGTTTCTGGCGGAATTCCTCGATATTGTGTGCCCGGTCAATGGCCTTTCCGTTGTGGTCCCGGAAGATGAAATCTCCAAAACCGAGTTGGTTTTTGATGAAGTCCTGTATTTCCCGTGCCAGCGTGAGAGAGTTCTTGTTGATGAAATGGGCGTTCACTTCCCGTGCCCGACGCTCGTTGTTAGCTTCGTGGCTTTGGAGTAAGCAGGGTATCTTGTTGTCAAGTTGCTGCACGTATTTTATGAGACTGACCCCGGCGTCCTCGTCTTCCACGCCGTTGTGGGCGTAGCGGACGTCGGAGATGACACCGATAATGTTGTTGCGATATTTGTTGATGATGCCCACGGCATCCTCGAAGTTACTGACAAGGATCAGTTTCGGGCGCACCCGCATCCGGAGGATCACGCCCATCTCGTCGTTGGAGGGTTCCTCGGCGATGATGGCCTGCGTTTGGCTCATGATCTCGGTGTAGAGTAGGGGCAGGTAGCGGGAATAATACTTTACAGAATCCTCGACGACGAGGATCACCCGCACGTCGCCCAGCTTGGTATCGGCCTCTAGATTGATCTTGTCCTCTAGGTATTTGGCCATGGCGAGGAACACTTTCGTGGAGCCGTTCCACACGAATACCCGCTCGATGGATTCGCTGATCTCTTTTTCTGAACTCAGCAGGTAAGAGAGGTCCGCGTTATTGTTGACCAGCATAAGCTGGCAGATGTCGGGGTAGAGTTCTTTGATGTGATGGCTGGTGAGGATGGGAGTTTCTTTGTCCAATCCTGCCATGATGATGATCAAATCGAAATGGCGTTTTTTCAACTCGTGCAAGGCTCCTTCCTCGTTTGCCACGGAGGTGAAACGGGGAGCGGCGAAAAGGTTCAGTTGGAGATATTCACCGAATATCTTCCCGGAGAATTGTCCTTCCCGTTCGATGGTGTAGGAGTCGTAGTAGTTGGCGATGAGCAGGATTTCTTTTACCTTGAAAGGCATGAGTTCCTGAAATATGTCACGGTCGCTCTTTTTCCGCTTGTATATTTTGTTCAAGTCTATTTTTTCCATGATGTTTTGTTTTGTACAAAGCTAAAGATTTGTTGGCGGAATGACAAGAGAAAATAAGATAGGATTTACGATTTATGCTTCATGGCCACGATCGTTTAAATTAACGTTCGGTTGAAAATAATAATTAAAAATATAGCCGCATAGCTATATTTTGTAAAAATATTTGTATATTTGACAAATCGTTATATGAAAATCTATCGTCGAGATGACGAAAGCGAAAAACGGGACCCCCGGGATTTCATATTCTCCCGGGGGATTTACAAAAGGAAAGACAATTATATACTTAACCTGAACTTAAGTTTCGCGCTACATA